>Ga0307380_10001943_pt1 | contig 29702 bp, 25 predicted proteins | sample UN3MG_FD_202239 | JGI IMG/M metagenome (GOLD analysis project Ga0307380, IMG submission 202239) | Soil microbial communities from Risofladan, Vaasa, Finland - UN-3 | ecosystem: Environmental > Terrestrial > Soil > Coastal area > Acid sulfate soil | place: Finland: Risofladan, Vaasa | collected...
GCCGCCGGCAAAGGTCGCAGATCGGCCCGGCGGCTTCCGTCAGCCAGAAGTCGTCGTAATCCGCGTGGACGCTGTCGTAGGCCACCTCGAGTTCGTCCCGGCCGACCTCGTCCCGGGCCTGTGAGCGGATCTCGAAGAACCGCGGCAGCGCATGCGAGACGGGAAGGCACTTGCGGCAGATCTCCTCCGACGTTTCCACCGACGTGGGCAGTTGGCCGTCGGGCAGTTGCCTTGCCAGCAGCCGGCCCGCACAATGGGCCCTCGGCTTGCGAAAGTGACGTCCCATCTTGTCGAGGATCCGGGCCAGCGGTTCGCGGCCGACGTTGCCAAACGACATGGGCACCAGTTGGCAGGGGCAAACCTCCCCACTCCCATCGATGTAGAGGTGTGTCAGGCCCGCACCGCAGCCGAACGCGGTGTCCGCCTCCAGATAGGCGTAGGAACTGAGGATGGGCAGATCGTCGTCCTCGGCGACCTGTTTCTGATAGTCGAAGATCAGACGCCGCTCGTCTTTGCCCAGCAGCACGTCCGTTCGTCCGGCCAGTCTTCCCACGGCGGAAGGCTCCAGCAGGTGGACCTCGAGCGCCCCGGACTGCCCGGCAAATCGCATGAACGGCATGAAGTGGTCGGGCTGCAGGAAGTCGCGCGTCGCCACGGAGACCACGTAAGGATACAGCCCGTTCTCACCGGCCACGCGAAGGGCATCCAGCGCGGTGCGGAACGCGCCTTCCTGCCCGCGCAGCCGATCGTGGACCTGCTCGTCGATGGAGTCGAGACTGACGCCGACGGCGAACAGCCCGGCGTCGCGAAGGCGCGCTGCTCGCTCGGCCGTCAAACCGGCGCCCGTGGTCCCCAGGCTCAAGCAGCAGCGATCGTCGAACAGGCCGACGATCCGTTCGAGGTCGTCTCTGAGCAGGGGTTCTCCCCCGGTCAAGGTGATCGTCACGGCACCCAGGTCCAGCAGTTGGGCCGCCAGACGCTGCATGACGGGAAAGGTGAGATCCACCTGACTTCGGCCGGCGTTGTAGCAGTGCCAGCAGTGGTACGTGCAGCGATTGGTCGCGGCCAGGGTCACCGAGTAGAGTCGCCGCCGGCTGGCATCGCCGAGCAGCAGGAATTCCTCCGCGAGTCTGTCGAAAGCCCGGCTTGGGTACGGCGGAAAATGCGTATTCACGACGAAACGGCCGCCGAAACGAATGACCTTCTCCTTGGCAAGATAATCCTTGAAGAAGGCCGCCACCTGCGGATGGAGTTTCGTAAAGGGCGGTCGCCGCGAAGCCTCGACGAAGAACTCATCGCCTCTCATGATTCTTCTCCTTCGGCCAACCCGTCAACAATCGCTGGTAGTGACCGCGTTCATGCGGTCCTTCCCGGAATTGATACGATGGACCCGATGAATCGGATCGTTATGAACGGGTCGGCCGAATGTCTGCCAAACGCGCAGAGCGTACCTTGTGCCCTCATGGTGATTGGGCGTGGTCGGGGACGGGATATCACGGACCCGTGGCTGAACGCCCATCGAAAAAGGGGACAGGCACCGGGCCGCCATCCGTTTTTCGCGACTTCGGAGCGGAAACACGGCCCGGAGCCAGTCCCCTTTTTCGACTCGCCGCTTACGGGCTGCCAAAATGGCAGGTCTTCGTCCGATTCCGGGGTCTTCTTGCCAACCTTGGCGGGTTCTTCGTACCGCCGGGTGGAAGCAATAATACACAACCCTCGACTGATTAACAACTTACGATGTCACCCCTCTTTGGCGCGCCGATTGCGTCCTGAACCCCTATCCGTGCCCAATCCGCGCACAATTGGCAGACGATGTGTCCGACGGCCCGGAAAACGAGTAGGCAACTTGGGCCGTCTGAGTTCAATAAGTAACCTAAGGGGAGTTCGGAGACTGACAAACATGGCGAAGAAGAAATCAAAGAAGAAGTCCGGTGGGGGTATTCAGATTCAGCCGTTGGGCGACCGGGTGGTGGTCCAGCGGGAAGAGGCCGAAGAGGTCACCGCCGGCGGGATCGTCCTGCCCGACGCCGCCAAGGACAAGCCCTCGCGCGGCAAGGTGCTCAGCGTGGGGGACGGCCGGCTGCTGGACGACGGGTCGCGCAAGCCGCTGCAGGTCAAGGAAGGCGACCGCATCCTGTTCAGCTCCTACGCGGGCGAACAGTTCAAGCTGGGCGACCGGGAACTGCTGTTGATGCGCGAGGAAGACATCCTGGCCGTGATCGAGTAACCCCAAACCACCAAACCACAACGGCGAGTCGACTCGCCCAAGCGTAGCAAGGAGAAAACATCTGATGGTCAAGATGATTGCATTCGATCAGGAAGCCCGCGACGCCCTGAAGCGCGGAATTTCCAAGTTGGCCAAGGCCGTGAAGGTCACGCTGGGACCCCGCGGCCGGAACGTGATCCTCCAGAAGAGCTTCGGCTCGCCCACCGTGACCAAGGATGGCGTGACCGTGGCCAAGGAAATCGACCTGGAGGACGTCTACGAGAACATGGGCGCCCGGATGGTCCGCGAAGTGGCCTCCAAGACGAGCGACGTGGCGGGCGACGGGACCACCACCGCCACGATCCTGGCCGAGGCGATCTTCAACGAAGGTCTCCGCGCGGTCGTTGCCGGCGTGAATCCGATATACCTCAAGCAAGGGATCGAGAAGGCGGTCGCGGACATTTCCGACAAGCTCAAGAAGATGTCGACGACCGTCAAGGACAGCAAGGAGAAGATCGCCCAGGTCGGCGCCGTCGCCTCGAACAACAACGTCGAGATCGGCAATATCTTGGCCGACGCCATGCAGCGCGTCGGCAAGGACGGCGTGATCACGGTCGACGAGGGCAAGAGCCTGGCCACCGAGGTCGAGTGGGTCGAGGGCATGCAGTTCGACCGCGGCTACCTCTCGCCTTACTTCGTCACCGACGCGCAGAAGATGGAGTGCGTGCTGGAAGACGCCTACGTCCTGATCCACGAGAAGAAGATCTCCAACGTCAAGGAGCTGGTTCCCGTGTTGGAGACCGTGGTCAACGCCGGCAAGCCGCTGGTGATCGTGGCCGAGGACATCGACGGCGAGGCGCTGGCCACATTGGTGATCAACAAGCTGCGAGGCACGTTGAAGGTCTGTGCGATCAAGGCGCCCGGCTACGGCGACCGGCGGAAGGCCATGCTCGAAGACATCGCCATCCTGACCGGCGGCCAAGCGATCTTCGAGAGCCTGGGCACGAAACTCGAGAACGTTTCGATCAACGAACTGGGCCGGGCGAAGAAGATCGTCATCGACAAGGACAACACGACGATCATCGAAGGCGGCGGCAAGAGCGCCGAAATCAAGGGCCGCATCGAACAGTTGCGGCGCGAGATCGAGAAGGTCACCAGCGACTACGATCGCGAGAAGCTCGAAGAGCGGCTGGCGAAGCTGGCCGGCGGCGTGGCCAAGGTCAACGTGGGCGCGGCCACCGAGACCGAGATGAAAGAGAAAAAGGCCCTGGTCGAGGACGCCCTGCACGCCACCCGCGCGGCCGTCGAGGAAGGCATCGTCACCGGCGGCGGCGTGGCCCTGTTGCGGGCGGCCGCGTCGGTCAAGCCGGACGGGCTCAAGCCCGACGAGGAGATCGGCTACAAGATCGTGTTGCGGGCCTGCCGCGCTCCCTTGACGCAGATCGCCGCCAACGCCGGACAGGACGGCGGGATCGTTTGCGAGAAGGTCGGCGAGATGAAAGGCCCGATGGGCTACAACGCGGCCACCGGCGAGTATGAAGACCTGGTCAAGGCGGGCGTGATCGACCCGACGAAGGTCACCCGCACGGCGCTTCAGAACGCGGCCAGCGTCGCCACGTTGCTGCTGACCTCCGAGGCGTTGGTGGCCGACAAGCCCAAGGAAGAAAAGGGCGGCCCACCCGCCCCGCATGAAGATATGTACTAAACCGGGACCGACGTCCCGATAGTCATACCATCCCCCCTTCACCCGCCGGCGACGTTTCCAGCGCCGGCGGGTGTTTTTTTGTCTTTTTGTCGTTTCGGTGGTTTTGGAAATCGTGCGGTTTCGGGGCGCGGTCTTGGGGCTGGGGTTTCGGGGCTGGGGTTTCGGGGCTGCGGTTTCGGGGCGCGGTCTTGGGGCTGGGGTTTCGGGGCTGGGGTTTCGGGGCTGGGGTTTCGGGGCTGGGGTTTCGGGGCTGGGGTTTCGGGGCTGGGGTTTCGGGGCTGGGGTTTCGGGGCTGGGGTTTCGGGGCTGGGGGTTCGGGATTCGGGTGGTGGGCGATCCGTTTCCCGAGTCCCGAGCCCCCAATCCCGAGTCCCGGCCACGTTGCTTCGGTTGCGATCGTGACAGCTTCACAGTTTGTGTATAATAGACTGGGTGGAGTCGTTCGCTTCTTGAAGGCGTCCCGTTCCCGCGGGACCGGAGGGAATCGCCATGGAGATCTCGACGATGGGCAAAGTGCAGGTGGCGGCGAAGATCGAGAACCTCGAAGACCTTTTCAAGGTCCAAGCCGGAACGCTCGATTCCGATCGGATACGCACAGTCGAAGTACCGGACGCCCTGGTTGACACGGGCGCCGTGATGCTCTCGCTGCCCAAACGATTGGTTGCCCGGCTGGGATTGAAACCGTATCGCACGAGACGAGTGCGGACCGTGGGCGGAATCGTCGAGACGTCGATTTGTGCGGCGGTGCGGTTGACCGTGCAAGGCCGCGATTTCACGACCGACGTGGCCGAGATCCCCGACGAGTGCCCCGTGCTGATCGGCCAGATCCCGCTGGAGGGCCTCGACTTCGTGGTGGACCCGGTCGGACAGCGCCTGATCGGCAATCCCGAGCACGGCGGCGAGCACATGATCGATCTGTTCTGAGTCTCCCGCGCGTGGCGGTTCATCCGAGATTGGCGTACGCGACCACACCGCCGAAGCTCGCCCGAACCTGGACTTCTCGCCGGCGCGATGTTATGATTCGATGCAGCGCCCGTCTCGCGTGGAAAAGATTGCTTCCACAGGCAATTTCGTGGTGGCCGGGTGAGATGGCCGAATCCGTTGCCCGGAAAGTACGGGTTCCTCTTCTCTATTCACGATGCTCGATGACGTGGGATCAGAGAAGAGGAACCCGTACTTCTGCAAGCCGTCGGCGTCTATGGGCCGGGAATGGAACCATGAGGATTTTTGAAAAAGCGTGCTAAGGATACCCCCCACATGCCGGCCGATTTCCACCGCTATATCCGCCAGATGCGCTACCCGCCGCTGGGTGAAGAGGGGCAGCGGCGACTGAGCACCAGCCGGGCGCTGGTCTGCGGCTGCGGGGCGCTGGGAACCGTGCTGGCCAATACGCTGGTCCGCTCGGGCGTCGGGTCGGTGCGGATCGTCGATCGCGATTTCGTCGAAGTAAGCAACCTCCAGCGGCAGGTCCTCTTCGACGAGCACGACGTGGCCCAACAGATGCCCAAAGCGATCGCGGCGGCCGAGAAGCTCCGGCGGATCAATTCCGAAGTGGAAGTCGAGCCGATCGTGGCCGACGTCGATCACACCAACATCGAAACGTTCTGCGAAGGCGTCGACGCGATCGTCGACGGGACCGACAACTTCGAGATCCGCTTCCTGATCAACGACGTGTCGGTCAAGCACGGCATCCCCTGGGTTTACGGCGGCTGCCTGGGCGCCGAGGGTCAAACGATGACCATCCTGCCGGGCGAAACGGCTTGCCTGCGGTGCCTGATGCAGGAGTGTCCTCCGCCGGGCAGCACGCCCACCTGCGACACGGCCGGCGTGCTGGCGCCGATCGTCAACGTGATCGCTGCGATCGAGGCCTGCGAGGCGATCAAGATCTTAAGCGGCAATCGCCAGGCCGTTTCCCGCCACTTGACCGTGGTCGAACTCTGGGACAACCGCATCCGGCAGATCGACGTCGGCTCGCTGCGCGATCAGGTCGATTGCCCGACGTGCAAGGGCGGCGAGTTTCCCTGGCTGGCCGGCAAGTCGGGCAGCCGCAGCGCCGTGCTCTGCGGCCGCAACGCCGTGCAATTGACCTATCCCGGCACGAGCGTCTCGCTGGACGAGCTGGCCCGGCAACTCGAAGGCGTGGGGACCGTCAACCGCAACGCGTTCCTCTTGCGGTTGAAGGTCGAGCGTTATGAACTGACCGTATTCCCCGACGGCCGCGCGATCGTCGGCGGCACCGACGACGTGGCCGAAGCCCGAACGGTGTATGCGAAGTACGTCGGAAACTGAGGAGCCCCTTATGAAGCCTTTCCATTGGCTGGCGGCGTTGACGATCTGGATGGCGGCGGAGACGGCATGGACGGCGGAGTTGACGTCGCCCGACGGTCGCGTGGCCGTCGTGTTCGATCTGACCGAAAGCGGCGGTCTTTCCTACCAGGTGAGTTTCCGTGGCAAGCCCGTCATCGGGCCGTCGCGACTGGGGCTCGACGTACAGGACGGCCCCGCGCTGGTCGAAGGGTTCAAGATCGTCGATCTGGCGGCCTCATCCCATGACGAAACCTGGAAGCCCGTCTACGGCCAATGGAGCACGATCCGCGATCATTACCGTCAACTGGTTGTCGATCTTCAAGACGATCAGACTCCGCCGCGACGATTGCGGCTGACATTCCGCGCCTACGACCAGGGAGCGGCATTTCGATACACGGTAGCGAGGCACGCGGCGTGGAAAAGCGTGCGGATTGCGGGCGAGAGGAGCGAGTTCCGTTTTCCGGCCGATCACACGGCGTGGGCGGTTTACAGCGCCCAGGGCCGGTACAGCGAGGTGCCGCTGAGCCAGATCCAGCCCGGCTGCGAACGGCCGCTGACGGTCCGGACCGACGAGCAGACTTTCGTCGCGTTGGCCGAAGCCCGACTGGTGGACTACGCGCGGATGAAGTTCGCCCCGCTTCCGGGAGAGCCGCACGCGGTGGTCAGTTCCCTTAGCGGCCCGGTCGATGCCGAACTGCCCATGACCACGCCGTGGCGGGTGATCCTGGTCGGCGACAGCCCCGGGCAGTTGCTCGAGAACAGCTTCCTCATCCTCAACCTCAACGACCCATGCGCCATCGAGGATACCTCCTGGATCAAGCCCGGCAAGGTGATCCGCGAGGTCACGCTGACCACCGACGGCGGGAAGGCGTGCGTCGATTTCGCCGCCGGGCACAACTTGCAGTACGTGGAATTCGACGCCGGCTGGTACGGGCACGAATACTCCGACGCGTCGGATGCCACCACCGTAACCGTCGACCCGAAGCGTTCGCCCGGGCCGCTCGACCTGCCGGAAATGGTCCGATACGCCGACGAGCGAGGCATCGGCATCATCCTGTACGTCAACCGCCGGGCGTTGGAACGGCAGCTCGACGAGGTTCTCCCGCTCTATCGCCGCTGGGGAATCCGGGGAGTCAAGTACGGTTTCGTGCAGGTCGGTTCCCAGACGGCGACCGCCTGGTTGCACGAGGCGGTTCGCCGGGCGGCCGAACATCGCCTGATGGTCGACGTACACGATGAATACCGCCCCACGGGTTACTCCCGCACGTATCCCAACTTCATGACCCAGGAAGGGATCGCCGGGGACGAGACCTCGCCGTCGAACGACCAGACCCTGACCATTCTCTTCACGCGGATGCTGGCCGGGGCCGCCGACAACACGATCTGCTATTACGATCCCCGGGTCGATCGCAACGCTTCGCACGCCTACCAGCTTGCCAAGGCCGTTTGCCTCTACAGTCCCTGGCAGTTTCTGTACTGGTACGATCGCCCCGCGACCTCGCCAAGCAAGGAAGGCGGCGCCGGCGGATCGAGCAACCTCATCGGCGACGAGCCGGAACTGGAGTTCTTCGACCGGGTGCCGACCGTTTGGGACGAGACGAAAGTCCTCCACGGGCAAATCGGGCAGTACGCCGCGATCGCCCGGCGCAGCGGCGAGGATTGGTTCATCGGCTGCATGAACAGCGGCCGGCCGCGGACGCTGGCCATTCCGCTCGACTTCCTCACCAAGGGAAGGCAGTACACGGCCTACGTCTATGCCGATGATCCGACCGCGGCCACCCGTACGCACGTGAGAATCGACCGCGTGGGCGTGGATGCCGATACGGTGTTCCAGGCGAATCTCTCGGCCCAAGGCGGGCAAGCGATCCGCATCACCCCGGCACGGTGAGCCTGTAGGCCGGAACAAGCGCAGCGCAGTTCCGGCATTTGGCAAGTCAAGGCCGCATGAAGCTGCGTGCCGGAACTGCGCTGCGCTTGTTCCGGCCTACTTAGCTTAGCTGCTCATGCTGACGAATGGGCCGCCCGATTGCAGACTGCCCGGCGGCGGATTATACTCGCATTTCAGTCGAGTTTCCTTCGTCCGTCCAGCGGCTGAATACGGACGGACGCCAGCCACGCCGGAGGAGTATCCACCATGACGGCAAGTACCTTGGCCGCCGCGTTTCTGTCGGCTGCGATCGGGGCGGATCCGCCCGACGACTTCGCGCTCTCGCCGCCGCCGGGTCCGTTCGTCGAGCAATCTTTGGAAGACGCATCCAAGACGGCGCCCTTCGCTGCCGGGACTCCCGTCATTGCGACGACTTACTTCTACTGGTACGACGCGGCGACGAACTTGCACGTAATCGATCCCGACGGCACCGATGCGCTGACGGACCATCCGCCCACGCTGGAAGGCTTCAGCTACAAGAGCGTCGATTGGCACGCCCGGCAGTTGGACGACATGATCGCGGCGGGGATCGACGTGGCGATGCCGGTTTATTGGGGCGTGCCCTACACGGCCGACACCTGGAGCGACCAGGGGCTGCCGAAGCTCGTGGCCGCCCGCGAGCGGTTGTTGCAGCAGGGCAAGAACCCTCCGGCGATCGGCATGTTCTACGACACCAGCACGCTGGCCCATAACAGCCGGCACTGGCACGTCGACCTGACCACGGCGGCTGGACAGCGGTGGTTCTACGGCACGATCCGCAATTTCTACTCGTACATCCCCGCGCGTCATCGCGCCTGCATCGACGGCAAGCCGCTGGTTCTGCTCTATTCGGTCGAATTCGCCGCGGGGGTCGACGAGAAGCTGTTTCCGGCCGTGCGGGAGCTGTTTCGGGCCGATTTCGGGACCGATCTCTATCTGGTGAAGATGCGCGGCTGGCCGGGAGAGGCCGACAGCGAATATCAATGGGGTGGCTCGATCGCACCAAGGATCCTCGACACCGCCGGCATCGGGCCGGGATACGACCATTCGGCCGTGCCGGGACGCAAGCCGCTGGTTCGCCACCGCGAAGACGGGCGGTTCTACGAGTTCGCCTGGCAGCGGCTGCTGGGCATGGACCCGGCAACCCGCCCGTGGCTGGTCCATCTGGAAACGTGGAACGAGTTCCACGAAGGCACCGAGATCTGCGAGACGGCCGAATACGGGCGGAAGTACATCGAGCTGTCGCGCCGCTACGCCGACCGGTTCCACGCCCGCGAGCGGTTCGACCCGGCCGCGGGCCCGCCGGTGCCGGAGGTGGTCGCCGCGGCCCCGGCGAAGTTCGAAGGGCTGCACGTGGTGCCCAAAGACGACGGCGACGGCCCGCTGGTGCTGCGCCACGTCGACGGCAGGACGGCCTGGAGCACGACGCGCAACCGGCAGTCCGAGGTGCATCGATACATGTATTTCGACGCGGACTATGCGTTCCTCTACGACGGGAACGATTCGCTCGAGTTGACCGTCGGCTACTTCGACGCCGGGCCGGAGAGCTTCGTACTCCAATACGATTCGTGCAATCCCGAACTCAACGGCCTCAAGCAGGAGTTCCGCGAAGGTGGCCGGCAGGAGATCGAGGACTCGGGCACGTGGAAAGAGGTCACCTTCGTGATTCCGCACGCCCGGTTCGCCGATCGCGCCAACGAGTGCGATTTCCGTCTGGCCTCTCAACGATCCGACTTGAAGATCAGCCACGTTTCCTTGATACGGGTATCCGAGAAGCAAGGCGGTTCAGAGTAGCCATCTCGCTCCGCGGGATGCAGCCCAGAGCTTCGTCTCGCGGAGCGAGACGGCTACTCTCCGCGAGATGCGGGGCAAACTGCCTTGCAGTACAATAGGCGCCTGACAAAGAAGCCCCAACCAGCATGTCGCAAGCCGAGTGCAACGACGGAGGACGCGAAATGAGCGGTACCCGGAAGCTCGAACTGTTCGGAATGGCTGCGGCTCTGATGATGTCGCTGGGAACCGCAGCGGCGGCGGCGGAAGACTGGCTGCAATTGAAATACGACTGCCGGCACTCGGGCGACGTGCCGGACCGCGCGTTGGAATTGCCGCTGGGTCTGCTGGGGGCCGTGCCGCTGACCGACGCCGTGACGACCGCGCCGGTGGTCGCCGACGGCCGGGTGTATGCGGTCGACGCTTCCGGCGTGGCGTTCTGCATCGATGCCGAGAGCCTGGAGGTCGTCTGGAAGGTCGCCACGCCCGGCGCAGCGGCCAATTGCAGCAACGTCTCCTCGCCGGCATTGGTCGAAGGTTATCTGCACTTCGGTACGACGGCCGGCTCCTACTTCGTGCTCCGCGCGGCCGACGGAGGCGTGGTCAAGGAGGTCCGCTGCGGCGAGCCCATCTTCAGCGCGCCGGTGGCCGGAAACGGACGGGTCTACTTCGCCACGCTCGGTTCGCGGGTCTACGCCTTGGAGCCCGACGGAACGGTTGCGTGGAGTTGGGACTTCGTCAAAGAAGTCATGGGTTTCGACGGCGACCGCTGGAGCGGGCAGGCGTGGCTGGAGCACAAGCAGGGCCGGGTGACTTGGCGCGACACGTTCTGCTGTTCCACGGACATCGCGCTTTTCGACAAGACGGTGGTCGTGCCCGCCGGCGGACGGACGGTCTGGCTGGAAGACGGCGGCAGCGGGCCGAAGCTCCGCGCCATGGGACTCGTGCCGGCCTACGCAGGCAGCGAATATCCGGCCACGTTCGGGCAGAGCATCGGCGAAGATGGGGCCGTCTACCGGCAGTGGCACCGGCGCGACAACTCCGGCCGCGTGGAGATCTTCCGCTTGCTGGACGACGGCCGCCTCGAAACCGACTTCGTGCCCGGCACGCAGACGGCGATCAGCCTGCCGGGCCTGATGAGTTTCTGCTCGGTGAGCGTCCGCGAGGGGGATGTCTACCGGTGTCGTCCGGAGGAGGGTTTCGGGCTGTGCCGTCACACGGCGGGTCGAGACGAGCCGCAGTGCTTGGACGGCTACCCGTCGATCGTGCCGCCGATCCTGCTGCGCGATCAGGCCGTGTGCGGAGGATTGGACGGCCGGCTGTACGTCGTGCCGCTTTCCGGGCCGGGGAAGTCATGGTCGTTCGCCACGGCCTTCGGCTGCCCCATCTCGGCGCCGGCGTGCGTTTGCGACGGCCGGGTCTACTTCGGCTGCGAGGACGGGTACTTGTACGTTCTGGGGCCCGGCGGCGATCGTCCGTTGCCGTCGAAGGATCTGGAAGTGTGGAAGATACGCCACGGCCTGAGCAGCAAGCTGGCCGATGCGAAGTACGATTGGTACACGAACTTCGGCGACCTGGCTTGTACGAACGCCAACGACCAGGACGTCGAGCCGCCGTTTCGGATCAAGTGGATCCGGCGCTACGAGGGAACCTTCAAGCACTTGCCCGTCTGCGGCGGAGGAAGGATGTACACGCACACGGCCGAAGGGCAGATCTTCGCCGTGGAACAAGAGACCGGCCGGCTGTTGTGGCGTCGCTACTGGCCGGGCGTGTACCTCTCGTTCACCTCGCCGATTTATTACCGCGAGCGTCTGCTGCTACCGCAGGCCGGCATGAAGCGTTCCCGGTTGCGGTGCCTGGATGCCGGGACCGGGAAACTCCTTTGGGAGGCCCCGTTCACCGGCTCGCCGAGCTGGAGCCGGCAGCAGCCGCCGGTGGTGTTCGAGAATCTTGCCATTTACATGTTCGGCTCGGGCAAGTATGCCCCCCAGGGATCGGCCCCGCCCTTCGTCTTCAAGGGCACGCCCGTCGAAGCGCCCGAGGGCGAAGAAATCATGAGCTGGATTTACACGCACGACAATCCGTTCTACCCGAGCGACAACAGGTCGCTGATTCGGGCATGGGACATCGACACGGGCGAGGAGGTCTGGCGGCAGGATTTTTCCGAGTTCGGCTGCGGCGGCAACGACAGCGGCTTGTGCCTGATGGACGGGCGGCTGTATTACTCGACGTTCTTCGGCTACGCCGCCCGACGCGGGGACGAGCCGGGGCCGAAAGGTCTGACCGCGGCCTTGGACCCGGCGACCGGGAAGGTCCTCTGGTCGACGACCGACTACTACGTCACGGCCGGCTGCACCATCTCGGGCAGGGACGGGCGGCTGTACCTGGGCGGCTACAACCGGCCGGACGAAACCACCGAGGACCGCTTCGTCTGGTGTCTGGACGCCCGCGACGGCTCGCTGGTTTGGCGATCGGAGCCGCTGGCCTCGGCGGTCAACGTGATCAGCGTCGGCCGGGAGCACCTTTTCACCAACGCCTCGGGCAAGGACGGGTACGTGCTGGATCGTCAGACGGGCAAGATCGTCTCGCGGTTCAATTTCGGCTACGCGTGTACCCGGTTCGCGCTGTCCGAGCCGTACGCGATGGGCGCCAACATGGACCTGATCGACCTGTCCGACGGCAACAAGCTGGTCACCACCGGCCCGGCCGTCGACAGCCGCGAGTGCGTCGGCGCGGTGGTCTCCAACGGCCGCATCTTCTACACGTCCCAAGCCAGCGGCCTGCAGGTCTCCCAGACCTACGGAGCCGAAGCCGCCGGGAGTGCGTCGCCGTGGGGGAAGGCCGTGGCGCGGTGATGTGGTTTGGAAGTGCAGCGCACATCGCGTGAATGACTTCCACGCATCACTCGTTCATCGTCAACGATAAACGTCTTTCCGATGGCCAATGTGCAAGACAATCACGACGTTCTGCTCATCGTCGATTTCGTAGATGATGCGGAAGTCTCCGACACGGATGCGCCAACCGTCTCTCCCGGCCAGCTTCTTGCAGCCGGTTGGCCTGGGATCCTGTTCCAAGGCCTCAACGGCCTCTTTGACCCGCTGGTAGGAGTCGTCGGCCAATCCGGCCAGCTCTTTCCGAGCCCTTCTCAGGATCAGAACCGTATAGGTCATTTGCGACCGTCTTCAATCTCTCTGACAGCGCGTTCGAAGGGGATCGCCTCGTCTCCTGACGCCTTGGCCGCGTCATAGGCTCGGATGGATTCCAGTTCTTCAAGATCTTCGAGAATCCTTCGATACGCATCCATTGCGAGGACCACGCCGGTCCGATTTCCGTTCTCGTCCACGATGTACTGTTCGCTGAAAGCGGGCATGTCGAGCACCTCAATAAGGATTGCTGGTAACCTGACACAAGATCCAGTCGCCCCGGCCGGCATCTGCGAGCACCACGGCGGGCCGCAGCTTCGCCTCGGACAAATCAGAAAACGGGAAAGGCACTAAGACGATTGACCCGGCTGCAGGTGTGACCATGCCGCATCCTCCTCGGGGCGATTCCAGTCCTCCGCGAGTGCTCGCTCGCTCAACAAAGCGGCTTCGGCAACGTCGGTTCTCGGCTGATCCGTCAGAATGGTCACCAATGCTCGTTGGCTTTTGGACAGCCGAACAGACTCCAGCAGGCGCACCTTGCCTTGCTCATCGATAATTGCCTCGAACGTCTGGAGCATGGTTTGCCTCCCTTGAGAGCCACGATTCCACCCGAGGCTATCATACCGCGCCTTTCGTCTGGGGGCAAGAGGTCGGTGTCGCCCCTTCGGGGCTAAGTATTCTCGGACGACTCCCGCAGCGCTTCGCCCAGAAAGCCCGCCGTGATTGACTCGCGGCAATGGGCGACCATCTCCGGCGTTCCTTTGACGACGACCTGTCCTCCTTCGTCGGCCGCGCCGGGGCCGAGGTCGATGATGTAGTCGGCGGCCTTCATGATCTGCAGGTTGTGCTCGACCACCAAGAGCGAATGGCCGACCGAGAGCAGGGCGTCGAAACAGTCGAGAAGCTGGACCACGTCGGAGAAATGCAGCCCGGTGGTCGGCTCGTCGAGGATGAACAGGCTGCGGCCCCGCTTGGCGCCGGACATGTAGCCGGCCAGCTTCAGCCGCTGGGCCTCGCCGCCGGAGAGCGTGTTGGCCGGCTGGCCCAGCCGCACGTAATCCAGCCCCACGTCGATCAGCCGTTTCAGCCGGGCTTGCACCTTCGGCCGGCCGCGGAAGAACGTGAACGCCTCGCGGACGGTCATCTCCAGGACCTCGGCGATGTTGCGGCCCCGATAGGTCACGTCCAGGATCTCGTCGCGGTAGCGGGTCCCGCCGCACTGGCCGCAGCGCATGTAGACGTCGGCCAGGAACTGCATGTCGATCTGAATGTGGCCGTCGCCGTGGCACGCGCTGCACCGCCCGCCGTCCACGTTGAAGCTGAAATGGCCGGCCGTGTAGTTCCGCGTGCGGGCTTCGACCGTGTCGGCGAAGACGGCCCGGATCTCGTCGAATGCCTTCAGATACGTGACCGGGTTGCTCCGCGGCGAGCGGCCGATGGGACTCTGGTCGATCATGATCACGTCGTCGATCTGGCCGTCGCCGAACACGTCGTCGTAGTCGTACGGTTTCGGGGCGTCCTTGCGGAGCCGGCGGCACAGCGCCGGATAGAGCGTGTCCTGCACCAGCGTGCTCTTGCCCGATCCGCTCACCCCGGTGACCAGACAGAGCACGCCCAGGGGAAACTCGACGGTGATGTTCCGCAGGTTGTTGCCCCGGGCGCCGGCCAGTCGGATCCAGCCGTGATCGGGCGGCCGGCGGCGGTCGGTGGCACCCAGGCCGCGCCGCCGGGCCAGATAATCGCCGGTGAGGCTCTCGGGCGAATGTTCCATTTCTTCGGGCGTGCCCTGGAAGACGATCCGGCCGCCGCGTTCGCCCGCCCCGGGTCCGATCTCGATCACCTGGTCGGCCGCGCGGATGATCGCCTCCTCGTGCTCCACGACCACGACCGTGTTGCTGCGGTCGCGAAGCCGGACGATCGCGTCGATCAGTTGCCGGACGTCGCGGGGGTGCAGGCCGATCGAGGGCTCGTCGAGCACGTAGAGCATGTTGACCAGGCTGGAACCCAACGCGGAGGTCAGCGCCACGCGGCGTGCTTCCCCGCCGCTGATGGTCCGCAACGTGCGATCCAACGCGAGGTATCCCAACCCGACCGCTTCGAGATACCCCAGCCGGGCGCGGACCTGGTCGAGCATCATCCGCCCGACGTTCCGCTCCCAGTCGGAGAGTTCCAGTCGGCGGAAGAACTCCGCCGCGTCGCGGACCTTCATGGCGGAGATCTCGGCGATGTTCTTCCCGCCGATCCGGGTGGCCAGGGCCTCGGGCCGCAGCCGCGTTCCGTTGCACTGCGGACACGGGCGGTAGCTTCGCCAGCGGCTGAGGAACACGCGGATGTGCATCTTGTATTTCCGCCGCTTCAGCCACTCGAAGAAGCCGTCCAGCCCGCCGAAGTCCCGCTCCGGCACGCCGTGGAAAATCAACTCCCGGTGCCGCTTGTCCAGCTCGGCAAAGGGCACGTCGACCGGCAGATCGTAGTTGTCGGCCAAAGCCAGCAGCTCCTCCAGCTCGTGGGCGTAGGCCGGGCTGTTCCACGGCGCGACGGTACCCTCGCGGAGCGTCTTGCTCGCGTCGGGAACCACCAGATCCATGTCGATCCCGATCACGTTGCCGAATCCCTCGCACGCCGGACAGGCCCCCAGCGGGCTGTTGAAACTGTACAGCCTGGGCTCGGGCACGTGGTATTCCCGCGAGCAATCCTCGCAGGCCAACTGCCGGCTGAAACCGATCCGCCGCCACGGCCGGCCGTCGATCCGGCAAAGGATTCCCCGCCCTTGGGAAGAGGGACGAGGCGTGGGCGTATGGCCGTCGGCCACCAGGGCACAACACCGGCCGTGGCCCTTGGTGAAGGCGGTTTCCAGCGAATCGCGGAGCCGGTTTTCGGTCGCCTCGCCCGCCGTGAGCCGATCGACCACGACGTAGGGGCCGGTGTGGTTTTCGGGTGTTTCGGGCGTCGGCTGTGGTTCAGCATCATCGCCGGCGAAGCCACTTTCCACAGCATCCAGGTTGACCGTCCGCCCCGCGGCAATGACCCGGATGAATCCTTCCTCTTTCAAGCCCGCGAACGTTTGCTGGAGATTGTTTTCCGTAGGCAGTTGCAGCGGGAAGGCGATCATGTATCGGGTGCCCTGGGGCAGTTCGGCCAGAAGCTCGGCGGCGCTCTGCGGGCTGTCGCAGCGGACCTCTTGGCCGCACTCGTGGCAGAAGACGTGTCCGATCTTGGCGAAGAGCAGTCGCAGGTAGTCGCTCGTCTCGGTGGCCGTGCCCACGGTCGAGCGGCTCGAGCGGCTGGTGTTCTGGCCGGTCACCGCGATCGCCGGGGGGATGCCGTCGATCCGCTCGGCGTCGGGTTTCTCCAGCCGTTGGAGGAATTGCCGGGTGTAGGCTGAAAAACTTTCAATGTAGCGGCGCTGGCCCTCGGCATAGAGGGTGTCCAGGGCGAGGCTGCTCTTGCCGCTGCCGCTCAGGCCGCACAGCACGATCAGCTTCTGGCGGGGCAGATCCAGGTCGATCGCCTTGAGATTGTGAACCTCGACCCCCCGCAACGAAATCTGGCCCGCAGCGCACATACTTCTCCCCGGGCGGGTATTTCGAGAATAGGGCAAACTACCATCGTACCATGCCCCGGTGGGCTCGGCCAGGGATAAAGCCGCGACCGGTGGTCGCGCTGTTGCTGATGTTGCTGCGAAGCCGCAAGCGGCGGGCTCTTACAGCTCCAGCGTCAGTTTCAGCGAGCCCTCGTGCTTGGCCGGCTGGGCGTACATCTCGAAGGCCTCGGGCGCTTTCTCCCACGGCATCCGCGGCGTGACCATCGGGCCCAGATCCGAACGGCCGCTGACGACCATGTCGACGGCCGTCTGGAAGTAGTCGTAGCACTCGGGTCCCAAGGAGCTGACGACCACCGTCTCGTTCTGGAACGTGTGGAACCACGGGAACGGCTGGGTGTCGTAATGCGGCATGCCGAAGATGAACAGCCGGCCCAGCCGCTTCGGCAGCATCGCGGCGGTGGTCAGCGAGTCGGGCAAACCGACCGCCTCGACCGAGAAGTCGACCATCTCGCCGCCGGTCAATTCCCGAACCCTTTCCACGACGTCTTCCTTCGAGGCGTCGACCACGTCGGTGGCCCCGAATCGTCTCGCCCATTGAAGCCGCCACGGAATCAGATCGACGGCAATCACCTGGCTGGCTCCCATGCGTCCCAGCACGTGGGTGAAGATCAAGCCCATCGGGCCCTGGCCGATGACCGCACAACGTTGGTTGATCACCGGTCCGGTCCGGTCCATCGCGCGAAGCACGGTCGCCAGCGGTTGGGCGACGACCAACGCGGCCACGTCCGGCGGATCTTTGGGCAGCCGGGCAAGTCCGTGCGGCTTCGAGATGATGTACTCGGCGAAACCGAAATACCCTTCCGGCTGAGCCAGCACCAACGTGCCGGGCTCCCAGCCGTCGCAACGCGACTCGACGATCCGTCCGACGTTCTCGTGTCCGGCCCAGCCGATCGGGTTGGGGAATTCGATGTTCGCCCAACGTCCTTCGCCGGTGTAGGGTCCCATGTTGGTGCCGCACAAGGCCACGTGGCTGCATTGCACCAGCACCTCGCCCTCGGCCGGTTTCGGCGTCGGCGCGTCGTCGAACATGGCAATCTTTCTGGGCTCGATCACCTGGATGGCTCTCATCGTCTGCGTTGCTCCTGAAGGAAGTAAGTGTCGTCAAAGTAGCCGTCTCGCTCCGCGAGACGAAGCTACATCTCGCGGAGCGAGATGGCTACTATTATCGCCGACGATCCACGTTCTCTGCAACCGGGGCGGACCAACGCGTTGGCGGGGGGAGATTGGCGAGGAACTCGTCCAGCGCCTGGTAGTAGTCGGGCGTTTGCGGGTCGTTGTGGTCGCCGCCGGGAATGGTGATGAAGCGTTTCGGCCGGCAACCTGGTCTATCTGGGGCCGCGGCGAATAGACGCCGGCCCTGCTCGAAGGGGATCACCCGGTCGGCGTCGCCGTGGCTCTGCAGCAGCGGGCCGTGATAGTGGGCGATTTTGGAAAGGGAGTCCAGCCGGTTCTGCATCAACAGTCTGGCCGGGAGCCAGGGCGCCATTTCGGCGGCCGCCTCGGGCAGCGACGTGAAGGTGCTTTCGAGGATCAGCCCGCGGGCACCGTCGGCGGCGGCCAGGTCGACCATCACGCCCCCGCCCAGCGAACGGCCCATCAGGACGACGTCGCTCTCGGCGATCTGCAGCCGCGAGGCCAGCCACGCCCGAGCGGCCCGCGCGTCCTGCAAGATACCCCATTCGTCGGGCGAGCCCGTGCTGCGACCGTAGCCGCGATAATCGAACGCCATGACCGCGACGCCCAGATGATCGTGAAGCAGGCGCAACAACTCCGCCCGGTGACTGAGGTTGCCCGCATTGCCGTGGGCAAACAGCACGGCCGCCCGCGGGCTCGGGTGGGGGCAGTACCAGCCGTGCAACTGGGTGCCGTCGGCGGCCGTGAACCAGACGTCTTCGAAATCGAGGCCTTCCGGTTGCCAGTTGCCTTCGCTGTAGGGAGCGGGTTGGAAGACGGCGGAGTTCTCCAGCGCACCCAGCGGGCTCCACCGCCGATGTCCCGACGAAGTACACCCGGCGGCCATGGTCAGCACGCATGAGACCAGCAAGGCTCGGGCAAGCGATGCGCGCATACGATCCCCTCACATGGACAAGAAGAGGCGAGAGGGTAAGCAAGAAGGCGATTCATGTCAAGGCCGCTTGCAGCAACATCAAAGCCGCTTGCGGCTTCGCACCGTCACGCGATCACCCCCCATCACGTCTTCTCCCGCAATCCCAAGATCAACTCGACCTCGCCGATGGGACTGCCGACGCGTCGGGCGATCTCGGCGGAGTCGAAGCCGTAGTCGGCCAGCATGTGGATTTCCTCGCGTCTTCGGCCGCCGGCCGGCTGCGCGGCGGCACCGGTCGCCGTTGCCGGCGATTTCAATGCTTGGGCCTGATCGCTTGACTGCGTTTCTTGGCTCGGAAGGGTCTGCTGATTCGACTGAGTTTGCCGGCTCGGCTGGGCTTGCCGGCTCGGCTGGGCTTGCCGGCTCGGCTGGGTTTGCCGGCTCGGATCCAAGGCCGCCTCCAATCGGGCCGCCGCCCGATCGGCCTGGGCGATCAACGCCTGCAGCGCGCCCATCTTGCTGTCCAACTCGCCGGCCAAGGCCCGGGCCGTCTCGTGCATCTCGACCTCCCAGCCGAGCACCTCTGCGGGTGCATCCAGGTTGTGGCCCGCACTTTGCCGGACCAGCCGAGTGGTCCGGACGATGGTGGATCGATCTCGCCGCTGCCGGGAGAAATAGCGGTGCGATCGCAGCAGCAGCCAACCGATCACCAGCGCCAGCATCCCCAGGACGACTACCGTGACGGTTCCCGAATCGGCGAAAAGGATCATGCGACGACACCCCGCTCGTTTGGGCGTCATTTTAGGCGAGAGGGCCGCCGGCAACAAGAACGATTATGACTTGGCGACGAAGCGGTAGTTGAGCACGCGCGGGCCGTCGATCTCCTCTGCGCGGATCCAGAGGGTTTTGCCGAGCAACTCTTCGCCGCGGGGCATTCGATAGAGTTGGACGTCGCGGCCACGGCCGAGGCCGATGATTTGCATCTTCAGGCGGCGGCGGCCGGGAGCGTAAAGCTGGCAGCGAAAGCTTACCGGCGTGTCGGTTTCGTTGATCAGCCGCTGCTGGACCTCCAACTCGCCCTCCGGCGCCAATCGGGTCGAAACCTCGATGCCGACGTTGCCCATGCCGACGTCCATCTTGCGGTAGACGCTGAACCGATAGGGCCGGTCGGCATAGATCTCGAAGTCGACGCGGACTCGATGGCGCCCGCTGCTGGCGTTGTACGACAGTAGGGTCTGAAAATCGTGCCTGAGCGACTCTCCCGCCTCCAGCCGAAAAGCCGCCCGCGAAGGCGTCACCGACCAGACTTCCGGCGTGATCAGTTCGGCTTCGCCGCTGACCCCGCGAGAGAACGGATTCTTCAACGCGAACGAGTTCGACTGCGGCCGGCCGAACACGCTGGGGATCTCCGAGCGCGCAAGCTGGAGACTCATCCGCCACCGCGTAATCGGTTCGTTCAGACCGGTGACGAACGAGGGAAACGGACCGACACGGATCACCTGACGGTGGTCCCGCCTGGCCGGCTCGCGGCTGCGGCCGAAGAGGTCGATCTGCCGGACGTTCTCGCCCAGATAGAGAACCTCTTCGGTCGGCTGCTCGTTCCAGACGACCATCACCGCGTCCTCATCGCGGGCGAAGATCTGATTTCGGCTCCCCTCGGGCAATTCGATGCTGCCGATGTATCGGGCGCCGCCGAGGGCCAACGCAGCGGTCCGCCATGGCAAGAACAGCTCGCCGGGCGTGCCGTCGGCGTTCATCAATCCCCGCTGTGCATCGAACGGATCGGGACAGAAGACGGCGTCGGCGCCTTGGATCTTCGCTACGATCATCCGGCGGACCAGATCGTCGGCACGGGCTTCGACGTCATAGGCATCGGCCGGCAACGGCTCGACCACGACCCAGCGCCGGAAATCGCCGCCCGGATGGGCCTCGAGATAGGCCGACAATTCCGCGTGCGTCAGCGGCGGATCGGCCGAGAAGGTCAGCGACCGCCACGGGGCCTTTCCACCGGCCGGCGCCGGCACGTCGTTGATCCAGTTCCAGCCGATCCCCAAGTTCACGTCCTGGCCGATCCGGTCCAATTCGCCCTTGATTTGGGCGATCTTTTCGCTCAGGTTCGGGTAGCCGACGAGGCTGGCGTCCGTATCCGCGCCCAACTGCCACCAGTGAACGCGCGTGGCCAGCCGGGTCATCACCGGTTCGAGCGACGGATACCAGACTTCCGGGCCGGGTGCAAAGATGTCGACCACCGAAAGCGGCCCCGATTTGGCGTACCGGCTCCGCAGCGAATCGGGCGGCTGGTGTAGCAGGCCGACCAGTTCGATGCCCTGCACGCTCAGCCGCTGGGCGAACGCGATCAGGCGCTCGATCGACTCTTCACTAGCGTCTTCGCCATACCAAAACGGGTACTTGACCCAGTTGATGCCGGCCTGGGCGATCAGTTGCCCCAACAACGGCAGCGGTAGCGGCTTGTCGCCGCGCGGCAGCGTCCAGCCGAACTCTCCTCCGGCCGGACTGCGCCGTGGCTCGATCACGACCAGGTTCAATTCGCGCCGTTGCACCAGCTTGGCCCGCCCCTTCATCGTCGCCCGAACGCGATAGAAACCCGGTTCGAGCAGCGGCGGCTTCCACGTCGTCTCGCCGATCCGACCTTGCGGCTGCTCGGAAAGACTCTCCAGGGAAAGCTCTTCGCCGGTGTCGGCCGGGCGGGTCGGGATCTGCCGCTGGAGCCGGGCCAACGTCCGGCCCGACACGTCCTCCAACTCGAACTCTACGGTGGGATCCCGTTCGAGCGAGCCGGAGACCGTACAGTGGATCTCGACCTGACCGGGATCGGTGAAGAAGTTGTAGGGGTCGCCGGTCCTAAGGGCGATCCGCGGCAGCCGCCCCAACCAGACGTCGTCGAACGAGACGGATCCCCGCAGGTCCTCTTCCTCGCCCGGCTCGACGTGCAGTCCGATCATGGCGTATCGCACGTTGTCGCTTCGAGGCGAGATCGGTCCCAGCCGAAACTTGATCCAGCCGTCGGTGTGACGGACCTTCTCGGAATAGAAGGTCTGCAACCGCACCCGCTGGTCGTCCAGCAGCGTGAGGGAGAAGAAGGCCCGATCGTACTGGAGGCCCTGCGTCTTGAGATACCCTTCCAGCACGTAGCTGAACAGCGAGCCGACTTGCACCGGGGGGCTGAAGACGGCCGCCGCACCGCCGTCGACGTCGATGCGAAGGCAGCGGTCTCCGGCCGGCGAAGGCTCCTCGTTGATCTCGATCTTCACGTAGTGAGGATACCCCGGGCCGCGCCGCCGGGTCCAACGGTCGGGCCAGCCGTTGAAGTTCGCGTCCCACGATCGGTCGAACGTGCAATGGAAGACCTCGGTCGCCTCGGGATAGCGATCTTCGATCGGCACTTTCGGACCGATCGCTACGATCAGCAGATGTAGTAGCACGCTCGACAACGACATGGCGCCGGATCCCTGTAATAATTCACTTCCCTCTATCGTCTGCCTCACGCGGCTACTCCAGGCGATCGCTCGGTGTTGCTACGACCCGCAGTCATGTAGGGCCCTGCGCCGGCTATAGCGGCTTTTCGGGCGACAGGCTGCGGACACCCGATTTAGCTATAGCGTATGCCCCAATTAACACGGCTGCGTTTTTTTGCTGATTTCCTCCAAAAATGAATGGACCGGCCGATCGACTGTGGTTACTCTGTAAGAGCCCTCTTTTCGCGTGCAGAGTCTCACGCAGGCAGCGGGGTCTACAGAATTGAGGAGCGTGCTGGTTGTATAGGCCCGTCGCATTGGGGGGAAGTAAATCGGTCTTGGGCAGAAAGGGCCAACTCTGATGGCAGAGGAAAAGCGAGATAAGCACCACAGGAAGAAGAAGTCTCGCGAGCAACCGTCCTTTTTCCGGCGATACTGGTTCGAGATCTCCGTGAGCGCCCTGTTTGCCCTGGGTGTTTTTTTGTTGGCCGAACGGATGCAGATCAAGGCCACGATTCTCGCAGGATTCACGTGGCTTCTTCGCGGTGTCTATAACGGCGTCATTGCTTTGGAAAACGCCGTAGTGGGTATCTACGGTGATTTCGAAATGTCGGACATCGTCGGAACGCTGTTGATCCTGGCCGCCTTGGGCATGGTGGCCTACCGGATGCGGGCCAGGGCCATCGCGAGTCATCCGGATCTGGAGGAAGACTGTCCCCAGTGCGGCGGCAACTTGCAGCGGATCCGCTGCGACCGCCCTCACCGCATATTGGGGGCTATTCTTCGGGTACACATGAAGCATTACTCTTGCCGCGCCTGCACCTTCCAAAGCTTCGCGTGGATCAGGAAGAGCGAACACAAGTGGCAGAAGGGAAGCTGACCGGACACCCGCGCGAATCACCGGAACCGCGAGAACCAGCCTCTCTTAGGCGGCTTGGGCTTGGGGACGCGCAACGGACGCCCTTCGAGAACCGCCAGGCCGTTGAAGCCGCACAGCCGGTCGGCCACGTCGCTTCCCACCCAGCCCGCGATGGTTCGATAGGCTTCGGCCATCCGCGGCGGCCGCGACCGGGGTGAGTGCCCGTCGGAACCAACCAGATGGACCAATCCCCGGCGGAACCAATGTTTCAGCGCCCGGGCGTCTTCCGGGCAACGCGGAGCAGTGACGTTGTCCGAGGAAACCTGCACGAGACAGCCCGTGCGGACCAGTTCTTCCAATCGGCCGTGCTGGTGCAGCATTTCCGCGTACCGTTCCGGATGGGCCAGAATGGGACGAATCCCGAGTTCTGCAAACCGGCGGACCGTATCGCGCAGGTCCACGAATACGTCCATCGGCAATTCGATCAACAGGTAGGCGTTGCGGTCGGCCACGCCGAGCAATTCGCCGCGCCGCCACAGCTCTTCCATTTCCGGCCGCACGTCCACCTCGGCGGAAGGATAGACCGTCATCGCCAGATCGATCTCCTTCAATTCGGCAACCAGTTGCTCGGTGGCCGTGCGAATTCGGTCGGGCGTGGCGCGGGGCCAACGCTGGCCGAGATGCGCGGTCGCCGCCACCACGCGCGTACCCTCCGCCCAAGCCATCCGACACATCTCGACGGCATCTTCCGCCGTGCGCGGACCGTCGTCCAGCCCGGCTAACAGATGACAGTGGACGTCGACCAGCGGAATCATCGGAGGCCAAGAATGCCGGATGGGCCGAGAAAGGAAAACTGCCGCGGAAGACGGCCCGTGGAGCACCTGCCGCGAAACGGCCTATTATGGCACGGCTGGTGCCGGGCCCGCAATGTGGATCGACGAGCTTTTCAAGCCAAACGTCAGCCCAAATAGGCAAGGCGGGAAAAAGAACCATGGATAATGCCGGTGTCGGCCGGGAAGTATTCCCCCGTATTGGTGACACGCCGCCGAATTCGATCCGCCGTGGAACAGAAACCCGCCACGCTCGATTGCCCTGCCGCTGAACCAACCGGCGATTTCTGCGCCCCCGGCGGACGGACCACCCTTGCTTTCGGCCGGCAGTTGTGCGAGTATCTCTATTTTCATCCCTAAACCCTCCGGCACTGAGAGCCGTCATGCCCAAGGCCATGGAATCCCTGAACCGCGGTCTTGCCTTCTTGCACGGCGAGAAATTCGACAAGGCCATCGCCGCGTTCAGCGAAGCTCTCGATATCGATCCCGAACTGATGGAGGCCCGCTACCATCGCGGCGTCGCATTGGCGCAGAAGAACGAACTGGACGACGCCATCGCCGAATTCAGCGAGATGATCGATCGCGGAATGGCCGAAACGGAGGTCTACTACAGCCGGGGGCTGGCTTACCACGACCTGGGCAAGCTGGAGGAAGCGGTGGCCGACTACACCAGTACGCTGGAAATGGCGCCCGACTACGTCGACGCCTACATCAATCGGGGATACATCTACGACGAATTGAAGGAATTGGATCGGGCCATCGCCGATTACAGCGAAGCCATCCGGCTCGATCCGGACAACGCCGTCGCCTACGTCAACCGCGGTATCTCGCTGGCGGATCAGGGGCGACTGGAGGAAGCGGTCGACGACTACACCCAAGCCATCCGCCTTGACCCGGGAACCGGCGGCATCTACGCCAATCGGGCCGGCCTTTACCTGCAGCTCAACGAGCCGCTGAGAGCGGCGGCCGACTATACACAGGCCATCCGCCTCAGTCCCAAAGATGCCGACCTCTATTATATGCGGGGGACCGCGTATCACCAGTTGGATCAGCCCGACGACGCCATCGCCGACTTCACCGAGGCGTTGCGTTCGAATCCGGAAGACATCCAGGCCTACGTCGACCGCGGACTGAACTACTCGGTCAAACTGGAGTTCGCTCGTGCCATCGCCGATTTCGACGCCGCGCTGAGCCGCCAGCCCGACTGGGCCGAAGTCTACACGTTCCGCGGCCTGGTCTACGCGGCCAGCGGCGATCTCGACCAGGCCCTGACCGATCACACCGAAGCCATCTGCCTCGATCCCGAGCGGCCCGGCGCCTATCTCGCCCGCGGAAACATCTACCGCGCCCGCGGCGATCAGGAAATGGCCGACGCAGATTACCGCAAAGCCGAGGAGTTGAGCAAGGAAGAAGAACAGAGGCAGGCGGAGGCAGAGGAGTAGCGGGCAGTCGGAACCGAGTCAGAATAGGGGACGGATGTGCTGTTGCACTTCGTCGGCGAAGGGCGCAAAACCCCGCGGGCAGCGGGACCGCAGCAGATCGAAGTCGTTCATGGCGGCCGCGATTCTGTCTTTCTCTCCCGCGGAGAGTTCCTTCTGATCCCAGCCCGAAGCTCTGCGGAGTTCCGTCTTCGGGTTGCGGGATCTATTCTGCCTTGGAGCGGGCAACTCCTCGGGCTTGTCGGTGACGTTCGGAAGGGCGAGTAGCTGGCCAACCACTCCCAAGGTCACGAACCCTGGGCCTCCACCATTTCGCGAAACTCTTCTCCCGAGAGTTCTTCGCCGGCGACGTTCGCACGGACGACTCGATCCCAGCGGATCGGACGTCGCAGCACGACCGACCCTCGCTCCCAGCGAAGCCAAAGCAGTTGTGCGTCGGTCCACGCGTCGAGTTGGGCCGTAAACACACGGCCGCTGACCAGTTCCACGCGGATTTGCCCGGCCGCGGTTGGCTGCGGCACCACGAGCGGCGGCACCACGAGCGACGGTGCGGCCGCCGCGGCAAGGTTCGACCGGTCGGGCGACCCGATCACCATCACCATCACCAATAATCCGCACAACAGGCCAATCGATAGATTCGTTTTCATCAGAAGAGCGTTCTCGAGTGGTAGGATTCGGGCAAGAGCGTTCCGAAGGCGTCGGCGATGCTCGGGGTAAGAAGGGCAAACGCCGTACCTATCGATCCGCCCCGGCCCTGTCCCGACGGGAAGCCCTTGTCACGCAATGGATTGCGCACCCACGTCTTGGTTCGGCGGACCCTGAGTCCGCGGGCAGATCCGTCGCCTTCCGGAATCATGTTGCCAATAGGCAACCCGGCTCCGCAAGTCAAGCTGGCCTCCGGAAACCATCGCTGCGGTTTCGGCAGTCGCAGTTCGGGTGGTGCCGGCCGTGCAGGAATGCGTCACGTCATCAACGGCAGGCTCCGAATAAGAAATCTGGACGACGTTCCGATCCCGCCGACGACTCGAAACCCAAGGAGCGAAGAGCCATGATGCCTCGCCGCAGCATGTTTCCAACCGGCCGCACTGCGAGTTTCTGCCGGCTCGCTGCCGTCGCCACGGCCGGCGGGATCGCCTTGTTGTTCGCGCTGGGATGGGTGTCGGCTCAAATCCACACCCCCGCCGACCGTTTCGACGACCGGGAAGGTCCCTCCGCCGACTCCAGCCCTTCAGAGCGAGATGACTCCCGACGCCAGATCCGGGAAGGCACGGAAGTCGTCGATCGGCTGGGCTACTTCCGGACGACGGCCGATCGCGTGACGTTCTTCTCCGAGGACGGGAAAGACCGCTTCGTCGGATTGGAGAACCTGAGCTTGGAACGCATTGCCCAGGCCATCGGCGACAACCCCGCACAACTCCAGTGGAGCGTCACCGGAACGGTCGCCGAGTATCGCGGCTCGAACTTCATTCTCATTCGCCGGGCGATCCTGAAGAGTCAGGCACAATCCGAGGAAACCCCGTTTTGATCTCGATTTCCCGTTGGCGTTGCGTTGGCGGCTCTGCCGATCGTGGACCCAGCAGCGCGTCTGGCCTGCTTCTCGTTTCTCGATCCGGCCGAAAACCTTCCAACGACTTCCTTCGGCTTGGCCCCCCGCTTGACACACACTTTGGGGGCGATATCATGAACAAAGACGAAGCGACAGCACAAGATCACGACCGGCCGGATTGAACACGGGCCCCCACTATCCGGGTGGAATGGCACTGGCCGTGTTGGCGGTTTGGAAGCTATTCTTTGTTCTGCCAAAGGAGTCCTGTAGATGGCCGAATACCAACGATTGGATGTCAACGAGGTCGGCGAGGTCACGGTGGTTCGGTTTCGCGACCAGAAAATCATCGAAGACATCAACATCCAAGAGCTGGGACGCGAGTTGTTCCGGCTGGTGGAAGTGGAGAACCGCGGGAAGCTCTTGTTGAATTTCTCTTCGGTCGATTTCCTTTCCAGTGCCGCCTTGGGCAAGCTGATCACCTTGGACAAGAAGGTGAAAACGCACGGCGGAGAACTGAAACTGTCGAATATCCGGCCGGAGATCCACGAAGTATTCGTCATCACGAAGTTGGACCGGTTGTTCGACATCAAGGAAGACGAAGCCGACGCTCTGGCGGCCTTCTAGCGGGCGCGAAAGCGTATTGCTCTTCTCTTGCAGCGGCCACGCCTATGTCCGAAGATCATTGGATCTGGCAGTGCGAGCATGTCATCCCCAGCGACACGGCATCCGGCAGACGCATCCTGGGTGAAGTGCTCGGTCAGTTGCAGTCGCGCCACTGGCGTGCGCACGACGTTTTCGGCGTCCACTTGGCGATGGAGGAGGCCCTGGTCAACGCCATCCAGCACGGCAACCGCTTCGACGAAGACAAGCAGGTGCGAATTGCCTGTCGCATTGCCCCCGAGTTGGTCCACATAGAGATCACCGACGAGGGGGACGGATTCGATCCGACGGCGGTTCCCGACCCCACCGAACTCACCCACCTTGCAGCACCCGGAGGGCGGGGTGTCATGTTAATGAAGGCGTTCATGACTCGGGTGCAGTACAACGCGTCGGGCAACCGGGTAATACTGGAGAAGGAGCGGGGCGATTCTCGGAACCCGTAGGGGGTTCACTTCCCGCGCAGTCGGCACTTGGCACTCTTGGGTGCCTCGACTAAGATAGAGTTTCTGATTCCCCGATAGCTCAGTTGGTAGAGCAAGCGGCTGTTAACCGCTTTGTCCAAGGTTCGAGTCCTTGTCGGGGAGCTTGACGTAAATCCTGCTGAATCCTGGAGATAGGATACCCACCTGCGTCGGGTGGTGCGGCAAAGAGGTTCTCTGAAAAACGGTACATGTACCGTTTTAGAAATCTCGGAGGTCGCACCATCATGCCACGTACGAAGTGTCCCCCTTCTTATCGACGGCACAAGGCCCGAAATTGTGCGGTCGTCACGATCGACGGCAGGAACCACTATTTGGGTCTCTTCGGTTCGCCCGAGAGCCACGAGAAGTACGCTCGGCTGATTGCCGAGTGGAAAATTGCCCGCTGCCAACCGGAGACCGGTTTCTCCTTTCTGCGCGGCTCTGGCACAGCCCTCTCCCTCAACGAGCTTATCCTGGCCTTCTGGGACCACGCGAAGCAGCGGTACGTCAAGAACGGGAAACCGACCAGCGAGCAGAGGAGCTTCCGGGTCGCGCTGCGCCCGGTCCGACAACTCTATGGTCGTGAACCGGTCCCCCGTTTCGGCCCGCTGGCCCTGGTCGCGTGCCGGCAGAAGCTGATCGAGGCGGGGATCTGCCGAAAGAGGATCAACCAGCACGTTACCCGGATCCGCCACGTGTTCAAATGGGGCGTTGCCCGCGAGCTGGTCCTGGAGTCGGTCTGGCGATCGCTTTGTGCCGTCGAGGGACTGCGCGTCGGCGAAGCCATCGAAACGGAGCCGGTCAAGCCGGTCCCCGAAGACCACGTCGCGGCCATTGAACCGTTCGTCACGCCCCAAATATGGGCGATGGTCAATCTCCAGCTATGGACAGGCTGCCGTCCGGGAGAAGCGTGCCTGGCGCGGACAATCGATATCAAGATGCAGGGCAGGATCTGGGAGTATCGGCCCCACTCACACAAGGCTGAGCACCACGGCAAAGAACGCGTGGTCTATCTTGGCCCCCATGCCCAGACGATCATCGAGCCATGGCTGAAGTCCGAGTTGCACGCCTACCTGTTCTCGCCCCGGGAGGCCCGCGCCTGGTATAACGCCCAGCGTGCCAAAGACCGCAAGACGCCGATATCGCCAAGCCAACGCCGCCGCCAACCCAAACGAGCGCCACGCCGCGCCCCAGGCGACCACTACCGCACTCTCGCCTATGACCATGCAGTCAGCCGAGCCTGTGCACGGGCGGGCGTGCCAAGCTGGGCTCCCAACCAACTCCGGCACAACGCAGCCACCCGCATCCGAGCGGCGTACGGCATCGAGGCCGCCAGGATCATCCTGGGGCACTCCTCGGCTGTAACGTCGGAGATCTATGCCGAGATCGATCGGGAGAAAGCCCGAGAGATCATGGGGAAATTGGGGTGATTCCGGCAGATTCATCGGTGGCCAAGCCAAATGCGGCTGGAGTCTCCTGCCAGCGCTCTTGCTGAGCTGCGCCGGTCAGTCGCGGCATCTTCTGGGGACGGAGATCCGGTTCAAAGACAGCACGCTTTCGTGTAGCTGTTCAAACTGTGCCTGTCCGCGCACCACTCTGCCAGAGGCGCCGCGGGTGGAAAAGTCTGGAAAAGTCTGGAAAAGTCTGGAAAAGTCTGGACGTCTGTAAGCGTCCGCCAGATCCATACTTGCCAGGTCGTGTATTCTTGAGTGCTGGGGCACCGCACTCTTGGGAGACACGTGA
>Ga0307380_10001945_pt1 | contig 29692 bp, 22 predicted proteins | sample UN3MG_FD_202239 | JGI IMG/M metagenome (GOLD analysis project Ga0307380, IMG submission 202239) | Soil microbial communities from Risofladan, Vaasa, Finland - UN-3 | ecosystem: Environmental > Terrestrial > Soil > Coastal area > Acid sulfate soil | place: Finland: Risofladan, Vaasa | collected...
CGTCGATCGTAAGCAGGTCGATCTTGGCTTTCGAGCCCCACTTGATTGCCATAGCCAGCTCGCGCAGACCATAGGCTCCGGTTTTCAAGGTGATGCGTTTGAATCCCAGATCTCTTAAACGCTTAACTTCATTATCAAAACCTTCTTCATCGATAAACCCAAGCCGACTGTGGCGTTCAAACTCCTTAATAGCGCCAGCCTCAAAGGCTGACTGACTTAGTGAATTCGAAGGATCGGGGGTAACAATTTCTCCCCGATTTGAAGCTATAACCACCTACTTCTGTCCCTAACGACCTGCAGTATTTCCATCACCGAGGAGTCAATCCGAAAGAATTGTAGAAGAACTCAATTAAAAATACAAAACAACTTTTCCTGCTTCATCATGCGACAAATGGGGCTTTTACTGTATTTGAAACCCCTGCTAGATTCTCTCCCACATGCTCGATTGTAAATACGTCGCAAGATTTACATCGCTGTTGGTGATCTTGAGCTTTCGCCGTATATTTTCCCGGTGCCGGTTAATAGTGGCTGTGGATACCCCTCTAATCTGGGCTATTTCCTTGGTTCGCAAGTCATTCTGAATCATGTTGCAGATAGCGATTTCCGCTGGTGTTAGCGAGAGGTATGAATTCGATAAATGTCTAATAAACGGTGACGTGATCTCCTCCAGGTTGGTCTTCAGCATCTCAATATATTTACTGTGCGTTTGAGGCAGTTCCAAAGTAAAGGCATGCAGAATGGGCATCAGAATTTTATCGACGTTCGTTTTTATATTCCTATGGATTTCCTGTTTTTCTTCCTCGATCCTTGCTAAAACTGTTCGAAGGGCTGTATTCGACTCCTGCAAGGCCTTCCGTTCCAGACTCAGTTGCTTGTTGATCTTCTGCAATTCCAATTCAGCGGAAATACGTGTCGCGATAGTTCCGATTTGGTCTGCCAACGCATCCAGTAGAGCACGTTCCTCCCTAAGGAAGGGGCCCTCCTCAGCAGGCGGACATTCTTCTAAGTAGAATATGGCCACTTCACCTACCGGTTCACTGTAAACATAAATCCGTGAAGACTGCCGCCATTCTGTAACTTTGAATCCCAAGCTCTTGTATGTTTTTTCGTTGAAGACAATCCTTACGCACGTAATATCTGGATACTGCCACGAGTGGGGTAAAAAGTTGACTAATTCTTCCAACAGATTGTCGAGCGAGTTAAAATGACGCTCGGCCAACTGCGATACACCATATAGACAGTTCAACTCCTTGATGCGCTCGCGGAGTGCGCTTTCAACATTTGAATACTCGGTCTCGTCATTAAACGGAATCCGCCAAAGCGGGATCACTTCTGTATTGGGGAATCTATTATCATTGTTATTCACGTTTGATGAAACCCTTTTTTTAACCATGGGCCGTCCTCCTATTTGCCAATATATTATAGGCATTAAGTATGCAATATTTAAGTATATATAATACCTATTAATTATAGGCACTATAACAGTATTTATTCCGTATTTTCATTATTAAGATTACCCTATAAAATTTATATTGTCAATCAGTAAATATTTATTCAGATTTAAACACAGGAGGTTTCCCATGGAATCGTTACAGCTCGAGTCACTATTGAGGGGGCGCAGTAGCCAGCCCCATCAACTAATTGAAGTGCTGCAGGACGTACAAGAATGTTGTGGATATATACCTGAGGAGGCCATGAGGTACATATCTAAAAATCTGGGCGTGCCCCTCATTGAGGTCTATCGGGTGGCCTCCTTCTACAAGGCTTTTAGACTTAAACCGAGTGGAAAAAACGTGATCACCATGTGCATGGGCACCGCTTGTCATGTACGTGGTGCAAGACTTCTTATGGACCAGGCTGTCGGCCAGCTCAAGGTCAAGCCTGGTGAGGTAACCGATGACGGCCTCTTTTCCGTTGAACACGTCAACTGCTTGGGAGCATGCGCTCTGGGACCTATCGTATCTGAAAATGGATCATACTACCACCACATGACTCCTGGGAAGCTTCGGAAATTGATCAATTCGCTTAGCCGTGAAGAAAGGGAGGAGGCCAAGAATGCTGCAGGTCAGCACTAAAGAAGATTTGGGGGCCCTAAGAAAGGAGCTTCTCCATAACAGGCGAAAGGTAAATAAAACAATTGTCCTATGCGGTGGTACAGGGTGTAAGGCATCACGGTCCCAAGGAGTCATCGATGCGGTAAATAAAGAATTGCTAATGCAAGGAATGGATTCTATAGTCCAGTTACGCATAACAGGATGTCATGGTTTCTGCGAGCAAGGTCCTATAGCTGTCATAGAACCAGGAAACATCTTTTACTGTCATGTGACGTCCGACGATGCTCACGAGATCGTTTCTAAAACTCTCCGCAAGGGAGAGGTCATTGAACGATTGCTTTACACTGACCCGGTTTCCGGGGAAAAAATCCATACCGGGTCGGAAATTCCTTTCTACAGGGCACAGGACCGCCAATTGCTGTTCCAGAATCGAGAGGTCGATCCATGCTCCATAGAAGATTACATTGCTATCGGTGGTTATTCGGCGCTAGCCAAAGCTATCGATATCTTTGCTCCTGAGGAAATCATCCGGGAAATCAAGGTATCCGGTTTGAGGGGCCGGGGTGGAGGCGGTTTCCCCACCTGGCGCAAGTGGACGGAGTGTCGTGATGCTCCGGGTGACGAAAAATATGTTATCTGCAATGCGGATGAAGGCGACCCCGGTGCGTATATGGACCGTTGCCTGTTGGAAGGCAACCCAAATCTGGTCCTGGAGGGTATGATGATCGGCGCTTCCGCCATTGGTGCCACAAAGGGCTATATCTATGTTCGTAATGAATATCCCCTGGCGGTAAAGCATGCGCGGATAGCCGTACAGCAGGCCAGAAAGCTCGGACTCCTCGGTGATGACATATTGGGATCATCATTTTCATTCGACGTTGATGTTGCAAGGGGTGGCGGAGCATTCGTCTGTGGGGAATCGACTGCACTTATGGCCTCGCTGGAGGGCAAAGTAGGCGAACCACGCCCCAAGGACGTACACACCGTGGTTGATGGCCTTTGGCACAAACCGACGGTACTAAACAATGTCGAAACATGGGCTAATGTCCCCTCCATAATACTAAACGGCGCAAAATGGTTTGCTTCAAAGGGAACAAAAGGGAGTAAAGGGACAAAAATTCTTGCTCTCACCGGTCGCATTAAAAACACCGGGCTTGTCGAAGTTGCCATGGGTACGTCTATACGAACTATAGTGTTCGATATCGGCGGCGGTGCCACAAATGGCAGATCTATTAAGGCGGTCCAGACCGGTGGCCCTTCCGGCGGTTGTCTGCCTGTTGATAAATTCGATCTGCCTGTGGACTTCGACGTGCTCTATGATGCAGGCTCCATGATAGGCTCAGGTGGAATGGTGGTAATGGACGAAGACTCTTGTATGGTAGACGTGGCCAAATACTTCCTCACCTTCCTACAGGACGAGTCGTGCGGCAAGTGCGTTCCCTGCCGTTTGGGAATCGATCGCATGCTCGAGATCATCACTGATATCACTGAAGGTCGCGGAGTCCCCGAACAGCTCGACCTCCTTGAGGAGTTAGCTGACACGGTCACTCAAACGGCCCTTTGTGGACTGGGCAAGACCGCAGCAAATCCCGTACTCTCTACGTTGCGCTATTTCCGCGAGGAATACGAAGCGCACATTGAAAGGAAAAAATGTATTGCTGGCGTATGCAAGGCTCTTATCGAGTATTCCATTGATCCAGAGAAATGTAACGGCTGTGGAGTCTGTAAGCGGGGGTGTAGTTACAGTGCAATCAGCGGCCAGAAAAAAGAACTGCATGTAATTGATCTCGAGCTGTGCCAGAAATGTGGGATTTGCCGGAGTGAGTGTAAGTTTGAAGCAATTCAGGTAACCTAAAGAGGTGTAGCATGTTGCATTATGTAAACGTCAACATTGACGGTGCCGATATTCGGGCTCCGAAGGGGACAAGCGTACTTGAAGTTGCTATCGAATACGGCATCTGTATCCCCCATCTGTGCCATGTCCCGAATCTTTCGGACTCTGGTGCATGCCGGCTTTGTATTGTCGAGCATGTTGTAAATGGCCGCTCAAAAGTAACTACTTCCTGTACACTAAACGTGCAGGAGGGCTTAGCGATCAGGAGCAACACGGAAAAAATCAGGAAACTTCGTCGCAACATTGCTGAGTTACTTGTTGCTGAGGCCCCGAATTCTCGCGCTATCCAGGACATCGCAGTTCGTTGTGGGGTAAAGGAAGTACGTTATCCTTTCAGGAACAGTAACTGTGTTTTGTGTGGACGCTGTGTTCGCGCATGCACGGAACTGTGGCAGGCCAGAGCCATTGGCTTTGTCGGACGGGGCAAAGACCGCCACGTGGACCGCCCGTTCGGCGTCCGTCCCGATTTCTGCAAGCAATGTGAGTATTGTATCCAGATTTGTCCTATGACCATTACTCCATGTGATGGACCCATGAAACCTGGAGAGGAATACCTCTGCGGAAAATGTGAATCGCAGCTTATAAGAGCAGATGAAACGCCGGACAGCTGTGTATGGTGCAAACTGGGTGAAGGTTTTAACTGCGGGCGTTATGCTTGAGTCTAAATTAATAAACGGGCTCCGACGCGACGAAGCCCGTTTATTTTTAGTCGAACTGCCAGTCTTAACCGTCGAGAATCGCCATTGCTTCTTCCCTGTAGGCATCCATTAGATAGGGTATTCCGGTAACATTGGCACACTCTTCGGTCAGGGACATAAGCTCGCGCCGGGTAATCGCAGGCACGCTGAAGCATCTTGCACCTGCCATTAACTGCTGCAACCCTACCTTGATCTTCTGACCATAGCTGTAGATTCCCACCGCACCTAGAGGGATGTTCTTCATTTCATCAGCACCGACTATATCCTTGACCTCTTCATAGCAGACAAATATCTCCTCGGGGGTTGAGCCAAATTGGCCTACTGTTTTTGGCAGTTTGCCATCCTTGAGCCACTGCTGGATATTCTTGCCAACCATACCCGGAATCATCAAAGCCCGCCCCATGCATACTGCCTTGACAAACGGTGCTCCGAGAGCAAGTGCCTTGAATACACCATCTTCGCTGCTGAATGCACCGGCAAATGCTATATCAGGAGGCCGCTCCCCTTTATCAGCCAGCATTTTGCAGAAATCATAAGCTGCTGCGTGTAGGTAGAGACTTGGCATACCCCACTCCTCCATCATTCGCCACGGGCTCATACCGGTTCCGCCAGGGGCACCGTCGATCGTAAGCAGGTCGATCTTGGCTTTCGAGCCCCACTTGATTGCCATAGCCAGCTCGCGCAGACCATAGGCTCCGGTTTTCAAGGTGATGCGTTTGAATCCCAGATCTCTTAAACGCTGAACTTCATTATCAAAACCTTCTTCATCAATAAACCCAAGCCGGCTATGGCGTTCAAACTCTTTAATAGCGCCAGCCTCAAAGGCTGACTGATTTAGGGAATTCGAAGGATCCGGGGTAATAATGTATCCCCGTTTCTGAAGCTCTAGTGCCCGTTCCAGAGTATTGACCTTGACCTCTCCACCAATACACTTCGCTCCCTGCCCCCATTTCAATTCGATAGTTTCCAGACCATGCTTCTTGTTGATATATTCAGCAACACCCAATCTCGTATCCTCGACATTCATCTGGACCAAGATTTCGCCATAGCCCTGATGGTAGCGTCGATAGGTCTCTATTCGACGGTCCATATCTGGCGCTGAAACCACTTTACCATTTGAATCAAGCTCAAGCTGCGGGTCCATACCGCAAACGTTTTCGCCACAGACCAATGTAACCCCGCTGATGGCAGCGCCAATGGCGAAATGTTCCCAGTTCTTACGTGCTATATCGGTAGAACCCAAAGCGCCAGTAAAGATAGGAAGATTCATCTTGACTTTTATGTCCCAGCCGTAATCTGTCTCTGTATTTACGTCTGCGAAAATTGCAGTATCGGGACCGCCGACAACACCGGCGGGGAGTCCCTCAGCTCCTAAGGCATATCCCTGGATATTAAGATGTGAGTAATCAACCGGATAATCTTTGTCTCCCCCTGCAGTGATTTCACCGAAGGGTCCGGGATAGATGAGTTCTCTGCCGCGGAAGGTTGCCTTGAACACCTCACAGTTTCCGGTGCAGCCATCAAGGCATCGGGCGCATAGCCCACTCATGGGCACTACATCTTTGGAACGATTGGCAGTTCTAGTGGCATCACTTGCGTTTGGTCGTCGCAGATTCATTCTGTAGCTCTCCTTTACTTGATCATATTTCTATATATCCTTAAATTGGTATCGACTCATTTAATTTCCTTAAATATATCTACTCCTCCTTGTACATGTTTTTCATTCATAATATCTCCTTTACCATGCTTTCAACATATCTTGCGATCGCCGGTGCGCTGGTTAAACCTGGCGATTCGATGCCGATCAGGTTTATAAATCCCGGTAGGCCTCTGTCCTGCTCATGTCTAATCACGAAGTCCCGAAAATCGTCTCCCGGGCCTTGAAGCTTGGGCCTGATACCCGCCATTTCCGGCTCCAGGTCATCACTCTCTATAAAAGGGAGAAAGGCCTTAACCGAGCTATAGAAAAGTCCTCTTTGTGACTCATCAATCCTGTAGTCGATTTCATTTACGTATCGGGCATCTGGCCCCAACCGCATCCTCCCTTCAAGGTCCAGGGTAGCATGGATTCCCAGCCCCCCTCTACTAGGCTGGGGTACCGGATAGATGAGCCTTTTAATTAACCTGTTTTTACGGTTACCTACACTGAAATATTCCCCTTTGCAATAGAACAGTTGATACCCTGCTTTGTTTATATCTATTCCCCCAAGCTGTGCTATTCTATCGGAGTATAAGCCAGCACAATTTATCAGGATTTCTGTTTTAAACGGAAAGGATCCGGAGCCATTCTCTACCGTCACCTCATATCCATCAGAGAGCTTCTCTATTCCAATAACATTTGACTTGTAGGCTATTTTGGCACCTGCTCCTTGCGCCTTACTGAGAAAGTACCTCATCAAAGTGTGTGAGTCCATGGTCCCGCTCGAAGGGGAGAAAATGGCAGCCACCGCTTCGATATTTGGTTCCAGTTTGTTAATCTCACCCCTTGAAAGCACTTTAAGTCCCCTAGCTCCATTCCTTCTTCCCCGTTCCAGTAATTCCTCCAATTCCCCCACCTCCTCATCCTCGGTCGCTACAATGAGTTTGCCTGTCTTCCTATGGCCTATTCCATACCGCCGGCAAATTTCGTACAGCATGGCATTGCCGTCAACACACGTCTCCGCCTTCAACGAACCTTCAGGGTAATAAATGCCTGCATGGATGATCTCGCTATTCCTACTGCTCGTCTCTTTCCCAAAAGTCTCGTTCTTCTCCAGAATATAAACGTCCTTGCCCTTGCCAGATACTTGAGCCGCCACGGCCAACCCCACTACCCCCGCTCCGATTACCGTTATTACAGCTCCAGGTGTTGCCCTGCCAGACATATCATTACCCTATTTTGATGAAACCAGGAAAACCAGCTCATTTGCGCCCTCTAGGTAATAGGCCTGTGCAGCCACTAACTGGTCCATAGCATCCCTCAGTTCGATAAACTTAATCCCCTTGACTACCCCGCCATCCTCTACATCCAGGCAGGGCATGACCTTGACCTCTTACATCGACAGGTCCTCTAGTTTGGTTAAATCCTGGTACTCCATTACAGCGCTCATGGCATGGCTCTCGGCCTCTATGCCAGCCTCCACAGCTGCAGCCACCGGATTGAGTCCCCCCAAAATGATTACGCCGATCTTGTTCAGATCCACCGGGACCTCCCCCACCGACTGGCTGGTGTCCCCCATAATCAGCAATCCACCAAACCCGGCTTTGCTTAGACCGGAGATGACTGCTTCGGCTAGAGGCCGGCATAAAGCCGGTATCTGCCGAAAGTTGGCCAGCACCTTCCCTTCACCCCTACTGGCTACCTGCCCAACACTGGTCATCCTGCTGGTGATGAATATCTCCGAGGGGTCTAGAGAAGAACCTGAATACTCGATTAGATCGACAAACCGAAATGACTTTTTACTCCTCATCTGTAACAGACCACCGAATTTCGAATCCATCGGGATGCCTGCCTTTAGCAAAGCCCCGTTAATGATAATACTACATACTGTAGCGAAGCCAATCTTGCCTTCAGGAACGGTTGTCCCAACTAGCCTTTCCCCCTCACTCGCTACAGCCACCAGGTCACTTACACATATTCCTGCTTCGAAGGCCACCCTCATAATCTTTAGTGCTTTTTTAAATTGCTCCTTGGGGAAAAGGGTGATATTGACCGGGACTCTACCGCAGCGCTCCTCCCAATTGAATGTTGTCTGAAAAGCAAGTAGCTCGATCTTACTTATTACGAAGCCGACCTTGTCACCCACCATAGCGCTCTTTAGCTCGTCTATGCCCGACTGGGTAACTAACCTCCCATCCCTTCCGATCAGCCGGGTAAGACCCCTCTCATCCATGAACTTGAGGTGGTACCTTACCGCCCGCTCACCAAGATCGATGCCATAATCACTGAGTCGCCGTGCAATCACCCTGGCCCCCAGAGGCTCTGTGGACTCGCTCAGTATCTTGAGGATGGTAGCTACCTTTCTTTCTACTTCGTGCCGCTCATACCCTATCACTTTACATACCCCCGGAAAACCACTACTAAACCCTTACCGCTATCCCTCTATCCGCCAGGTACTTCTTTGCCTGAGGTATCGATATTTCCCCAAAATGAAAAACGGATGCACACAGAACTGCCGAGGCCTTGCCCACAACTACCGCTTCATAAAGGTGCTCAAGCTTGCCAGCGCCGCCCGAGGCAGTAACCGGAATATCCACCGCCTCGGCAACAGCTTTTGTCATCTCCAGATCATAGCCCTCCTTTGTGCCATCGGCATCCTTGCTTGTTAGTAAAATCTCTCCTGCACCCAGTTTCTCCACCTTCCTCGCCCACTCCACAATATTAAGCCCCGTCCCTTCATTGCCACTCTTTATTACTACCTCAAGCCGCGGAAGGTTGCTACCCATTGTATTCTTCCTGCCATCAATGGCAACAACTAGCTTCCCCCTCCCAAATCTCCTGGCAGCTTTCTCTATAAGCTCAGGATGCTTCACCGCAGCGGTATTAATTGAGACCTTGTCCACACCCAGGTTGAACAACTCCTCCATATCTACAATACTCGCAACACCACCGCCAACGGCAAAGGGAACAGTAACCACATCGCAGACCCTCTTGACCCACTCTATCCTCGTCTTTCTATCCTCCACAGTAGCAAAGATGTCCAGGAAAACCAGCTCATCTGCCCCCTCGAGGCAATAGGTCTGCGCTGCCTCCACCGGGTCCCGGGCATCCCTCAAGTCAATAAACTTTATCCCCTTGACTACCCTGCCATCCTTTATATCCAGGCAGGGTATGATCTTTACCTCTTCCACAGTGCATGCCTCCACAATTTTTATCCCCCACTGAATGCTGCAGCCACATATCTACTAAACGGCAATAGGTTGCCGTTTAGTAGATTAGCATTGCACGTGAGCTTTGTCAAGAGATTATTGATGGGAAATTTCGATCAATTTTTCCTCTTAAAGGTGCTCTTACAGCTACGAACGTACAAACCATTGCCTGCTTCCATGGATTGATGTATCATAGTCTCGAATACAATCCACACCCACCACAAGGAGAATCCCTTGTTTTTTATCGCTGTCTGGGTAAAGGCAGGTCTCCCCGACCCAAGGGGAGATGCACTGCAAAAGGACATCCAAGACCTTGGAATCATCACGGTGACACAGGCCAGGGTCAGGGACATATATCTACTGGAGGGCAGGTTATCCGAAGCTGAGGTGGATCGAATCTGTCAGGAGCTACTGGCTGATCCTGTGGTCCAGGAGTATGGCTATGGTGAAGCACCCACATCCCCGGGCCAGCAAGCTCATGTCATCGAGGTTGCTTACAACCCCGGCGTCATGGACCCCGTAGAGGAGAGCATTAACAAGGGAATCCGTGACCTGGGCATCTCCACCGTTGACCGGGTAAAAACGGCTAAAAGATACTTCCTATGGGGTGAGCTATCCAAGCAGGAGCTTGAAACCATCTGTGATAAGCTGCTGGTTAATCCGGTTATCCAACACGTGGTCACGAGGCGGGAGGCGCTCTCCCTGCCGCCTGCCACCTATGATTTCTCTCTTGAGTCCATCGAACTACTGGGGCTAGACGATGCAGCGCTAACGGAGCTCAGTAAAAACAGGCTCTGGTTGAATTTGAGCGAAATGAAGCGTATCCAGGGCTATTTCTCCGGGTTAGGCCGCAACCCCACGGATATTGAACTGGAAACCCTGGCGCAAACCTGGTCCGAGCACTGTGTCCATAAAACATTTAAGGGAAAGATAAAGCTGGGACAGCTAGTTATCGACAACCTGCTTAAGAGCACGATCATGAGGGTTACAGATGAACTGGATAAGCCCTGGTGCCTTTCGGTCTTTGAGGACAACGCCGGGGTAATAGATTTCGACGGCCGCTACGCAATCTGTTTCAAGGTTGAGACGCACAATCACCCCTCAGCGGTGGAGCCCTATGGCGGAGCATCTACGGGAATCGGCGGGGTTATACGCGACCCGCTTGGCACTGGGTTGGGATCAAAACCCATCCTGAACACCGATGTGTTCTGCTTTGCCCCACCCGATCTCCCCTACCAGAGTCTGCCCCCGGGTGTGCTCCACCCCCGCCGCATTTTCAAAGGGGTCCGCGCCGGGGTAGCCGACTATGCCAACCGCCTCGGCATCCCCACGCTCAATGGTGCTATACTCTTTGACGAAAGGTATATAGGCAATCCCCTGGTTTTCTGCGGCACAATAGGGCTACTACCCAAGGGCATGAGCCAACGCGGTCAGCAACAACCGGGTGACCTGGTAGTCCTTGTGGGTGGGAACACCGGGCGTGACGGGATCCACGGGGTTACCTTCGCCTCGGGAGAGCTTACCGCAGACTCCGAGGCAGTTTCTTCCAGTTCTGTTCAGATCGGCAATCCAATGGTGGAGAAAAAGCTCATCGATGTCCTGCTTAAGGCACGGGACCAGAGGCTATATCGGCGAATTACCGACTGTGGCGGGGGCGGGCTCTCATCAGCAGTGGGTGAAATGGCCCGAGAGACCGGGGTGCGCGTTTATCTGGAACGTGTCCCCTTGAAATATACCGGTCTCTCCTATACCGAGATATGGCTATCCGAATCACAGGAGCGGATGGTTCTGGCCGCCCCTCCAAGCGCTGCTGACCAGTTGATCCACCTCTTTGCGAGCGAGGATGTAGCAGCGACGGTCATTGGCGAATTCACCGATAACCACCGGCTTCAGCTTTTCTATAATGGCGATCTAGTTGGCGACCTCGATATGGAGTTCCTGCATAACGGTTTGCCGCAACTGTATAGAGAGGCAGTTTGGGAGACACCGCATCATGCTGAGCCCGATTTTCCTGAACCACCTGACTTGGGGAAAGAGCTACTAAGTATCCTGCGCTCGTGGAATGTCTGCAGCAAGGAATGGGTTATCCGCCAGTACGACCACGAGGTGCAAGGTGGCAGTGTGCTCAAGCCCTTAGTAGGTGTAAATAGCGACGGCCCCGGAGATGCCGCCATTATTAGGCCGTTACTCGATTCGGACATGGGTATAATCGTCTCCAATGGCATCAATCCTAAATACGGGGACATCGATCCCTACTGGATGGCTGCCTCCGCCATAGACGAGGCATTGCGGCAGATAGTCGCCGTGGGAGGCAGCCTGCGGAGGGTGGCGCTCTTGGATAACTTCTGCTGGGGCAATCCGGAAAAGCCCGACCGGCTGGGCAGCCTGGTGCGGGCGGCGCAAGCCTGCTATGATATGGCGATTGCCTATGAGACCCCCTTCATATCTGGCAAGGATAGCCTATATAACGAGTATGAGACGAAGAAGGGTAGCATATGTATTCCACCTACGCTCCTCATCTCGGCAGTAGCAGTGATGGAGCAGGTAGAACGGGCGATTTCTATGGACTGTAAAAAGGAAGGCAACCTGATCTACATCGTCGGCACGACCTATGATGAACTGGGTGGCTCTCACTACTACGGCATTCACGGCTTTGTTGGCAATAATGTGCCCCGTGTGAACCCCAGGAGGGGAAAAAGGCTGATGGATGCCCTCAGCGCCTCCATCGACAAAGGCCTGGTGAGGGCGTGCCATGATCTGAGCGAGGGTGGTCTGGGGGTGGCTGCCGCCGAGATGGCCTTCGCCGGGGAACTCGGAATGGGTATCCACCTGGCGAAGGTACCGCTGGGTAGCCTCATGAATAGGGATGATCTCATTCTCTTCTCTGAGTCAAATACCCGCTTTTTACTGGAGGTAACACCTAAGGACAGGCACCAGTTCGAGAAAATGATGGCCAGGTTCGATTGCGCCGCCATCGGTAAGGTTACAAGCGATAGAATCCTCAAGATCTATGGTCTGAGTGGAGAGCAGGTTCTTTCCACGCCGCTTGCCGAACTCAAAGAGGCCTGGCAGAACCCGCTTCGCTGGTAGTATGTAATGGCTAGGGTGAAGACACTGATACTACGCGCCCCGGGGACAAACTGTGACGGGGAAACAGCGTTTGCCCTTGAACAGGCTGGATCACAGGTCGAGTCAGTACATATTAACGAGCTTGTACGAGTCCCCGAACTCCTTTTTCATTACCAGATAATGGTCATCCCCGGTGGTTTTACCTATGGCGATGACATCTCAGGCGGTAAAATCCTGGCCAATGAACTAAAGTTGAAGCTGGGCGATGAGATACGAAAGTTCGTTGCGGATGGAAGGCTCATCCTTGGGATCTGCAATGGTTTTCAGGTCATGGTGAAAGCGGGGATTCTGCCCCAATCATCGCCATTAACCCTGGCAGGCAACGATTCGGGCCGGTTCGAGTGCCGCTGGGTATATCTCCGCGTCAATGAGAACAGCCCCTGCATATTCACCCGGGGGATAAGCACCATGTACCTACCTGTGGCTCACGGTGAGGGTAAGGTGGTAATGATTGAAGACGGGATGCTAAATGTCGCCCTATATTACGCCGATGAGAATGGAAATATTAACGCGGGCTATCCCTATAATCCAAATGGCTCAATAGACGATATAGCCGGCATCTGCGATGCTTCGGGGCGTATTTTTGCGCTAATGCCGCATCCGGAGCGCTTTGTCCGCTGGTCGCAGCACCCGCGGTGGACAAGGGAGCCAGCTAGAGAACGTGGGGACGGCTTTCGCATCTTTTTAAACGCCGTGGCATGGGCCAAAACCATTTGATGGCACTTGAGGGAACCATTTACACTATCGGCACCAGCACTCGCTCCGCGGAGGATTTCACGCGGCTGCTCACCAGCCGCGACGTAGCAGTTGTAGTCGACGTGAGGAGGTTCCCCTTCAGCAGGTTTGAGCACTTCTCTAGTGAAAATTTTTCCAGATTTTTACGACATGCCGACATCGATTACGTCCATATGGGGGAAGTGCTGGGAGGCTACCGTCGCGGGGGTTACCAGGCCTTCATTACCTCGTCCGAGTTCAGTGAGGGCATGGACAAGCTCATCCAAATAGCCGATAGAAGTATTGTAGCTTTGGTTTGTGCCGAGCGCCTCCCCTGGCGTTGCCATCGCCGCTTTATCGGTGCCGAGCTTGAGAAACAGGGATGGCGAGTTATCCATATTATTGACGAAGATAGGGATTGGCAATCAAAGAGAACTTCTGTGGGTAGAAGGAGCGCTCCCAGTGTGAGCAGATCAAAATATGTTTGAGACAAGGTTTACCAAAATGCTGGGAACCAAATATCCCATTATCGGCAGAACCATGGCATCCATCAGAGACGCTGACTTTGTAGCCGCTATTTCCAACGCATGGGGAGTAGATATGGTCTATATCATGTTCCAAACTAAGGAGTAATTCGCAGCGGCCATCCATCATGTATAGACCGCTGAAAAAGAGGTGCCCCCGAGGCCGACAGGTCGGCCGACACTTCGGCCTATAATCGGGGCCGGGGGTCTCCCCGATGTATCGGGGCAGCTTTAAAAAGTCCCCCAAGATGGGGGGATTAGTGGGTTGATTGAGACTATTTCAGCAGTCTCATTTAGAGCAAAATACAAATTTCTACGCCAAACCTATTGACAGATGGGCCTAAACGTGCTAGTCTCTGGTCAAATTTCCAAAGGAGGGTGTAATGCAAGCATACTGTATGAAGTGCCGGAAGAAGGTAGAGATCAAGAACCCAAGGTCGATAACAATGAAGAATGGGCGCCCAGCAACTCAGGGCAACTGCCCAAATTGCAACACCAAGGTATTTCGAATAGGCAAGTCATAAGATCGCTTTGTAGCGTTCCCAATTTAAAACGATACCGATAATCGATGTCTCAAATCTGGCAATTTATCGCCGGAATGTGATATTTCGGTTAAGAGGTGATTTATTATCGCTCCTGCGTCGAAGTGCTTGTAATATGGCGCAGGAGCGATATCATTTTTATGCTAGCCCTACGATGGCAATTGCGACTGTGCAAGCCGGTGGCATCCCCCCCATGTTATGGGTCAACCCTAACTTGGGGTTCTTTAACTGCCGTGGGCCGGCCTTTCCCTGAAGTTGCAGATACATCTCATATATCATCCTCAGCCCGCTAGCACCGACGGGGTGACCAAAACATTTGAGACCACCATCAGGCTGCACCGGCAACCCTCCATCGATATCGAAGAATCCACTCTCGATGTCATCCCTCATATGTCCACGCTTACTGAACTGGAGATCCTCCATAATCGTGGCCTCGGTTATTGAGAAGCAATCGTGGACCTCGGCCATGCTGATCTCCTCGCGCGGATTCTTTACTCCCGCCTCGGCATAGGCCGCCAGCCCAGCGCGATATGTCTCCTCCACATGGGTGAAGTCGTAATCGTTCCTCACCGGGCCTTCGGCAGGGCCCACGCACATCTGTACTGACTTAATGTAGACTGGATCAGTCCTGAACTTCTTCGCATCCGCGGCGCGCACTACAATAGCAGCTGCTCCGCCATCGCTCACGCCGCAGCAGTCGAAGAGACCCAGCGGCCAGGCAATTATCGGGGCGTTCATTACCTGATCAATGGTAAGCTCTCGGTGAAAATGGGCTTTGGGATTCATATTGCCATTATGATGGCTCTTAACCGAAACATGTGCCAGCATCCTCTTTCCCTCGTCCGGGCTGAGGTTGTAGCGGTCGAAGTACCTGGTTGCCAGCATGGCAAAGATGGCCGGCGCGGTGGTGGCCACACCTCCCACGCCCGCAGTACCCCCCGGGGCAGTGGAAATGAGGCCAGCGATGCCCATGTCCTTCAGCTTCTCCGCGCCCACCGCCAGTGCGATATCAACCGCGCCGCAGGCTACCGCATAGGCAGCATTTCGCAGCGCGTCTGTGCCGGTGGCGCACATATTCTCCACCCTGGTTATCGGCTTATACTGGAGCCGGAGGCCGGCCAGACCCAGCCCGGCCATTCCGCTCACCTCCTGCCAGTTCCCCACCCAGGCCGCGTCGATATCCTTGGGCTCGACCCCCGCATCCTCATAGGCCTCATAGGCAGCATCGACCATCAGGTCGCTGGAGCTCTTATTCCATAGCTCACCAAACTTGGTGCAGCCCATTCCAATTATGGCTATCTTATCCTTTATACTCTCTGCCATTTCACCCTCCTTTCTTAGCCTCTTACCGGCCGCGCTTTCCAGTAGTAGTTATGTATCCCGCGGTCGAAGTACATCTGCCGTAATACCATCTCCACCGGCATGCCCACCTTAACCTGATCCGGGTCACGATCGGTGAGCTCGAACCACCCGCGGCCACCGCCCTCGAAGTCTATGAACACAGGTGAGCCCGGCGGATCAATAACGTCCGCCAGTTGGTCGAGAGAATAGGTGAAGATATGGCCTTTCTTGTCGGAGAAGCGGTAATCCTCAAACTGATCCTTGGCCTGGCAGTAGTAGCACACCCTGATGGGCGTCATGCCGCCCACGCCGAAAGGCATCTGGTACTGTACATTGCCACAGACCTTGCACTTATCTCCGTAAAGGCGAAGGACTTCCTTACGGCTTCGCTTCAGCGCTGTCAGTGAAGTGTAGGGAATCTCCGGCCGGCGGGCGCGCTCCACGGTAACCAGGCCACGCCATCGAAGGTAGGTGGCATAATTGGTGAGTACCCGCTTCGATGCCAGGTAACCCTTGGTGGCACACCGGTCGCGCACCTTCTTATTCTTAATCGCATCCGTTACCTCGATGAGGAAGGCATCGGCACCGTTTCCATAGTTGGCAAAGAGGATCTTGTCACCTGGCTTGGCCTCTTCCAGAGCGGCGACAAGCATCATCATGGCCATCGCAGTCCCCGTATTGCCCACCGTCATAAAGAATGGCTCCTGGATCTGCTCCATGCCGAAGCCGAGCCCTACTGTCAGCTTCCCGTGCCTTCTTATATCGATAGGGGCACTAACCACTACCTTAGCGAAATCCTTGGCTTCAAGCTTATTTTTCTTCATCAACCCGGACATCGCCTGTGGAAGAATAGCTGAGTAGCCCTCATCGAGAACCATCCTATCCTCCCAAGAACGTATAAAGGTGTCACCATCGGCGCGCCACTCCCCAGCGAATTCGTCGGATACGAAGTAGTGGTCTGAAATAGCGGCTATAACATTCTTGTCTCCAATGAGAAGTGCGGCGGCTCCGTCACCGAAGGACCCCTCGACAAAACCGCCCGGTGCCGGCATACGAGTGTCGGCGGCAGTCACAACAATGCTCTCGGCCGATCCCGCCTTGACCGCATCCAGGGCCGAAGCGATAGCGATAGTGCCGCCCCGTAGCGAGTTGGCGAAATCGGCAGTTCGGATCTCGCTCCCCATATCGAGAGCCGTGGCTATAATGGTAGAACACTGCTTCTCTTTATATGGAGAACATGTGGTAGCAAGATACAAGCCACCGATCTTCCTGGGGTCGAAACCATGTAAACAGTCGTTGGCCGCTTCCCATCCCATGGTCACCGCATCCTCATCGTAGCTGGCCATCGCCTTTTCCCCCGGTATGGGGAAACCGCCCCAGGCTTTATAGATCTCCTCCCTACTTAGCCGATTATACGGGATATAAGCTCCGTAAGAAGTAATCCCAGCCATTTAAAACACCTCCTTATACATCTTTTTTTAAAACCCTTTTTTAACAATTATGGAGGCTATCTATAGCCCCCATAAACAGTGCTCACCATTTTTGGGTTCTGCTCCACGATCAACACGGTCACCTAGCCTATCACCTCCGCCTTAAATAGCTCATCTATGCGGGCCTTGTCGTAGCCGAGCTCGAGCATGATCTCCTCAGTGTGCTGCCCGAAGCGGGTGCACCAGTTCCTTACCTCGACCGGGGAATCCGAGAGCTTGTGCATCGAACCGACCTGCCTCACCCGCCCCATTGTTGGATGATCCGCTTCAATAATCATGCGGCGAGCGGTCAACTGTGGATCAGATTCCAGCTCGTCAATGTCATAGACCGGGGCAACACACGTATCCTTCTGACGCAGCAAGGCGACCCACTCATCCCTCGTTTTGGTCAGAAAGGTCTCCCTGAAATGGTTGAATATCTCCTCCCGCTTCTCTCCCTCGGCAAACTGATGTTCAATGAAACGCTCGCAACCCAGAAGCTCACACAGGTTAGTAAAGAACCACGGCTCTAGCACGCCTATGCTTATGTACTTTTTGTCCTTGGTCTGGTATACATTATACCAGGGATAGTGACCGGTAAACATCGTTTTGCCTCTTTCGGGGACCATTCTATTGTATAGATAAGGACTTATCTGTATGGAGGTTGCTTCCACCACCGCGTCCGTCATGGACATATCCACAAACTGCCCCCTGCCCGTCCTCTCCCTGGCCATCAATGCTGCCAGAATCCCGATAGCCGAAGACATTCCACCGGCAGCGAAGTCTGCAATTACGGTACCCGGAATAACCGGCGCACCGTCCGCAGGCCCTGTCATCCCCAATAGCCCACCGATCGATATATAGTTAATGTCATGCCCCACCAGGTCACGGTAGGGCCCATCCTGCCCGTAACCGGTCAGTGAGGCATACACAACCCGCGGGTTGATCTCTTTAATGGTATCGTAGTCAACCCCCAAGCGTTTCACCACCCCCGGCCGGAACCCTTCCATCACCACGTCAGCGCTTTTGGCCAAATGGTAGAAAATATTGCGGCCTTCTTCCGCCTTTAGATTAAGCCCTATTGCCCTACAGTTCCGGAATCCGGGCTGCATAGCCGGATCGAATAAGAACATGACCGGTCCGCCACGGCGTTCGGGATGAGCCTCATAGACCTTTATCACATCGGCACCGAGATCGCCCAACATATTGGCGCAAAAGGGTCCTGGCCCAAGCCATGCCATATCAATTATCCTTATCCCTTCAAGAGCAAGTGCCATTTTCACTAATCCCTCATTTAAACTGAATTCTCCGCTCCTACGCCGTTTTGCTCATTAATTCGGCTAAATCCAGAGGTTCACCCTTGGATGGTTCTCGCTTAAGACTGATAGCGCCTATGGGGCAAACGTCCTCACAAACGCCGCAGCCCATACACTTTACCTGGTCAACCATAGCTACCTCATCACCCATGCTGAGCGCATTGAAAGGGCAGCAGTCATCGCAACTACCACACCCGTTACAATCATCACTCACGTGAGCAAGATAACCCGAGGGCGCGAGAATAGGGATTGAACCCTCCAACTGGTTCCACATCTTTACTCCGAGGCAGCAACAGCTGCAACAATTGCAAAGGAAGTAAAACCTCTCGCCAACATCTTTCTTAAAATAGGCACAATGAACGTCACCTCTCTCATGTGCCGCTTCCAGGATACTCACCGCTTCCTCTTGAGAACTCTTGCGGAACGATGGGTTATGTTCAGCAATGAAGGAAGCAAATGGCTCCCCTATAATGAGGCAAACCTCCATTGGCGGGGGAAGGCAGGGTTTTTCCGAAACTTTGCGACAGGCACACGCTCCAACTGCAATCGACTGGGGGTTCATAAGAATTATATCTTTGGCTATCTTAAACGGGATCACCTGCTCGGGCGTGATTAAAGACAGGTCCGTTTTCTGGGTAACCAGCTGTATGGCGTCCTTTAACTTCATCACTTTCCCGTGATAGGTACTAGTAGCAAGATCCGGCGCCGTCTCCGCAACACGCTGGATGGAGGCCTCAAGCATCTCATCTATGTCTTTCTCGGGCAGCTCCACACGTTCCTTGGTGGGCAGACCGCATGCTTGGAGCGCATGGTACACAAAGTGTTCAAGATACTTCAGGTAAATATAGGCAGGGAAGAAGTCACTCTTGTCCTCTTCAGAGTAGAGATCATACAGCGCTTTGGTCGAATCATCCATCACTTACCACATTCTAAAACCACGTTGATTCATAGTCTTATAACTGACTACTAGCGGAATTATTTCTTCTCTTGCGATCGCCGCCACTGGACGTATAACCTGCAGCCCTCCTCTAACGAGACCTTGGGCTGCCATCCCAGATCCCTCCTCGCTTTGGAAGCATCGATGTGCATCCCCTGGTTGAGAAACCGTGCACCAGAACGGGTTAGATACGGCAGTTCCTTCTGCCGTTTCAACCGCGCCCACCCCTCCATCGATGCGCACCATAAGTAGCCGACTAAGTACGGTATAGTTATCTGAATCTTGCGCCCGCCTATAGCTCGTATCATGGCATTGCCATAATCACGAAACCAGATCACCTCCGGGGGAGCAATATTATATATCTCTCCAACCGCCTTATCGCTGGTGGCAGCAAGAATGATACAGTCAGCCACATCACTAACATGCACTATGGCCGTTCGGGGATTCGCCTTCCCCGGCCATACTACAATGGGCACGTTGAATTGACGGTAGGATTTATCGCTGAGGAGTCTATCCCTGGGGCCATAGACCATAGACGGCCTGACCACGGTGACCGAAATCTTTCCCTGTTTGTGCCATTCAAGAGCTAACTTCTCAGCCTGCAGCTTGGCATGGTCATAGAAGGTATCGTATCTGAAAGTAGATATCCCACAGGGTGTTGACTCATCGGCGGGTGTTTCCCCATAAGACTCCTCACCCATCACAGTGCTGGAACTGATATAGACAAAGCGGGAGACCCCATCCTCGGCACTGGCCCTAAGCATATTCTCGGTACCCCTTACGATGCAACACTCGAAGTCCGGCCATTCCCCCCACCCCGGCATCACCCTAGCCGCAGCATGAAAAACCACCTCCACCCCATCAACCGCGGGGCAGAGGCTATCACAATCCTCAACGTCGCCGAAGACAATCTCAGCCCCTGTAGTCTTCAAGTGACTAAGGTTGGATGTCTTGCGGGCCAGCGCACGCACCTCATGGCCCTTCTCGAGCAAGCGTTCAACAATATGGCTCCCCAAAAATCCCGTGGCTCCAGTAACCAGCGCCTTCATCATGCCCTCCTTAGCGAACCGCAGTTGTCTCTACGCCAATTAGCCTCCCCTTGCTCACACCACCCTACCGCCACTTCAAGGGAGAATAGCGCAGGATTAAGAGCAACCCAGAAGCCCGGCATTACCCTTCTAGAAAAAAGCGGCTACTTATAAAGCTTGGCAGCAAGATCGGATAGCCCCAGTTTATCCAGCTTCTCCTTTAACGGACGGCCGTTAGCATCCAGACCCCTTGCCTTGTAGTAATCCTTCAACATGAGTTCTACATTGGGCACAGAGCCCGCAGCCCCGCCATCAGGGTGTGGAGTCAGTATTCGCTTGGGCATTCGGTCATCCGCAGCCGTGACGCCCATGAGATTATTCAGACCCCTCTGGAGCATCCAGATACGTTCGCCACATCCCATGATCTCGTCGAGGTCGTAGTCAAAGCCTGTGACGGTCTTAAGCGCTTCGGCTATATCGGTAATACTTAGAGACATAAGGGAAAAATAGCACATCGTTACTGAATTCGACAACATCGCTATATTTTCACAAGTAACGTTCAACTCACCTTTGCCCTCGTCTGCTTTGGCATCATAGCCGCCGGTTATACCAACTTCTGGCCAGGTAGTCCAGCCAGACTCGATCGGGCCTATCGAAGATGCGACGTGACAGGCACCACGGTTGGAAGTCATGAAACTGAGGCCATGCCCATGGGTACCCCGAGCATCGTACTGAGGCATCTCAAGGCCCTTGATCTCGACTGTATAGTCCTCAGCATTCTTACCGATCTTCTTGGCTGCGCTCCGGCTGCCCTCTGCCAGCACATCGCCCAAGCCCTGCCGCTTGGCGATCTTTTCCATTATTGCCAGAACGTCATCCGGATTTCCCCATCTCAACTGGCCGCCATCGAGATCCTTGGAGGTGATAAGGCCTTTCTCAAAGCACTCCATCGCGAAGGCAATGGTGCCGCCGCAGCTTATGCTGTCCACGCCATATCTATTAGCCGTCTCGCCCATCTTCAGTATCGCGGCCAGGTCGTCAATCATAAGGAGGGATCCAAGTGCACAGATTGTCTCATACTGAGGCCCGGGCCCTTCCTCTCCCTTATAGGGTCCCTCTGCCACCCTGACAGTTCTCTTACACGCAATAGGACAGGTTAAGCAGGCATGTGGCTTGGTCAGATACTGTGCAGTAAGAGCGGTGCCACCAATCTTGGGACCGAAGGCACTACCATCCCCCACTGTAAAGTTCTTCACCGGCAGGACACCGGTTATGGCATTAACATCTGCACCCAGGGCTGTTCCGGCACTCTTAAGGCTCTGGGAGATGATGTTATCCTTGACCTTGTTAACAAGGGTCTTACGTATTTTAGCAAACTCCTCGGGGGAAGCTGCTTCAACCTTACCGGTGCCATGGACGACGACGGCCTTCAGCTTCTTGGAGCCCATCACCGCTCCCCCACCACAGCGGCCGATGAAGCCCCACTTGCCGTTCAATATGCACGCGAACTTCACCAGGTTCTCGCCCGCCGGACCGATCTCCACAACGTCCACCCTAGCCCCGTGCCGCCCTTTGATGATGTCGGTCGCTTCGTAACAGTCCTTGCCCCAAAGGTCGGCGGCATCCTTGATTTCTACTTTGTCGTCCTCGATAGAGATGTAGACAGGCTTGCTTGAGGCACCTGATATCGCTATACCGCAGTAGCCCGCCTTCCTTATCTCCGCAGCAAAACTGCCTCCAGCGGAGGCCTGCCCCCAGATACCGGTCTGAGGTGATTTGAAGGCTGCCACAAGGCGCGATGATGTAGGGAAGTTGGTTCCTGACAACGGGCCAGCCATTAGAAACAGTACGTTTTTATCGGATAAGGGATCAACATCGACGAGATCGCGGTCGAAAAAGAGTTTCGCTGCTAATCCGCTTCCCCCAATGAATTTGCGGAGCGTCTCCTTATCCACCATTGAAGTGGTAACCATGCCGGTAGTTAGATTGACCTCCAGGATTTTCCCTTGATAAGCTGCCATTTTCTACCTCCTCTCGCTAATGAATGCCTGACCGTGCGACCAGGCGAGACTGGCCTATAAATTGCGGCCAAGCCAGATGCAGAGAAAATATAACATTTACTCCAAGTGGCTGTCAAGAGACAATGGTCTTGGGTACTTGATTTTTTTTATGATGTGTTATAGGATAGTGCCGATTAAGGGTATTAAGACAGGTATATGATATAATTCCTTGACCAAGAAATGGCCGGTGTGTCGCATGTAATTTCGTATTATTAATTCCGGCGACGCTTGAAGTGTTGAACGCGAGATATACCACAATATGTAACAATTGCCCGGGGAGTGAAAAGAGACATATACTCCGTTTAATCGACAATATTAAAAACGTATTCGGAATGCAGTCCACTCCCGGCTGTATTTCGCTCCTAAAATACTAAGGTAGTATTCGGTAGTATTCCTACCTCCAGGGAAATAGTATTTGTAGCCAAAGGAGGTATAAAAAATGAGCGCGGATGAAAGATATGACATTGTTATTGTGGGTGGTGGACCCAATGGCACCACGGCGGCAGCATACCTGGCCAAGTGCGGGCTGAGCGTCTGCGTGCTGGAGGAGCGGTACGAGGCTGGCGGATCATGTGAGACAATAGAGCCCATTGCCGGGGCGCGCATCTATCCCCATGCCATGCTGATGTACGCATCGCCAGCCCCTGGATTCGAGCAGCTCGAGCTTTGGAAGTACGGCTTCCGCATGTCTTGGAGCCCTTTTGATCTTTTGAAGGCCAATAGCATTGGAATGGCTACCAGCGAAGGCCTTGTGCCATATGCTGAAAAGGACATGCTTGGCTTCGCCAAGTTGAGCGGCATGCTCGGTCAGCCCCCATTTATCAACGAGCTGCTCCGTGCCACCTTCTGGTGCCCACCCCATCCCCCCGAAGTGGAGGTGAATGCGGATACCATTCCCTACATGCAGGTATACAAGAAACACCAGCCAGATGTGTGGAGCGATGAGGTGCTCGACATGACCATGTTCGACCTCATGGATGAGCATCTGGAGAGCGAGTCCTTCAAGGTGACGCTTGCTTTCTCTGCGTGGGCGTCAGGTGCAGCCGGCCACTGGGAGGGCGTAGCCATCCCCGCCTTCCTCAGTGTTATTCTCCTCCTGTTACCCGGCAGGCTCAGCGTTCCCCGCGGCGGATTGCATGGCTATTTCCACGCTATCTTGCGCTGCGCCATCGACCACGGCGTGGTGATCCGTACATGCTGTCCAGTGGATGAGATAATTGTCCAAAATGGCCGGGCTGTGGGGGTACGCCTGAGAGACAACGCTGCCATTGGCGAGAAGACGATCTGGGCGGACAAGGCGGTGATCTCCGGGGTGGACTTCAAGCAAACGTTCAACAAGCTCATCGGGCCACAGCACCTGGACCGCAGCTTCTTGCAGAAGGTAAATGACATAAGCCTGAAGGGGGGAAGCCTCCTTGTTTCCACCTTTCATACCCACAAGCCTATCCAGTGGCGGCCTAAATTCAAGGCGATGGAAGAGATTGCGATGGGCCCCAACAAGATTCCCGCTGGTTGTGTCTTCCCCGCGGACACGCGGGAGATTTATTACGAGAGTGTAGCGGATGTAGACAGCTACAAAGGCAACCCAACTGTACCGCCGGAGAGATTGATATGGTTTCTCACTCCATCCCAGGCATGGGACCCCACCGATTGCCAGCACCACCACCCCAAGGGGCACATATCAGCAGCATTCGAGATTAATTTCACACCGCCTGAATATCACGTGGACGGTCCTGATGCTATAAATAAGGAAAAGGAGAAATGGAACGCTTACATCCGCCAGGCCATCGGTCATGCGTTCGAAGGCCTTGAGGATGACAACGTCATCCACCACTGGTCGTCAACCCCCCTTGAAGCCGAGTTTCGCAACACCGGCCTCATCGGCGGCACCTGGTGCGGCAGCCGCCACTGCGGCGACCAGCTGTGGACCCAGCGCCCCATTCCCGAGATGGCCCGCTACCGCACCCCCATCGATGGGCTCTACCACTGCAACCAGACAATGGGGCACCCCGGAGCGCTCTGTCTTATGGCAATCCCCTATAACCTGATGCACATCCTCATCGAGGACGGTATCGCCGAGCCCGGCGACTGGTGGTACCCCTCGCCGTATTACATACCGGAACAGGGAAAAATATCAGCGGTGCCCCGTAATAGAGTACAGGTATAAAATAAGGAGGAATCTATGGCAGCACAAGAAATTTTGGCGAAGCCATTTGAGGAGTTCCCCGATGTAACCGATTGGGATGTCATCATCATCGGCGGCGGCCCCAACGGTCTGATTACGGGGGCATACCTTGCCCGTGCCGGGGTGAAGGTAGCGGTGGTGGAGCGCCGCTTCGAGGTGGGGGGTGGGCTTTCGACGGAGGAGATCCTCTTCCCCTGCTACTACTCCAACGTGCACGCCATCTACCACCTGATGGTGGACTACATGCCAGTAATGAGGGACTTCAATCTGGGTCAACACGCCATTAACTGGATCAAGCCCAATGCCCAGACCGGCATGGTTTTCGCTGACGGCAAGTCCCTGCTGCTCACCCGCATGGCAGCGGACACCAAGGACTCCATCGGTAAGTTCTCCTGGAAGGATGCCAATGCCTTTGGCAGGATAATTCGCAAATGGAAAAGGATGGTAAATGAGATAGTGGGTCCCCTCACCTACCTGCCGGCAATGTCTCCCATGGACCTCTCGATCGCCCTGGAGAAAACCGAGGTCGGCCGTGAGTTGCTGGAGACCGCCGAGAGCAGCCCTCTGGAGATAATCAACGATGCATTTGAGAACGACCGCGTCCGCGCCCTACTTCTGTACGTCAGTTGCATGTGGGGGCTGGACCCCAGGGAGTCCGGTGTGGGTTTATTTGTCCCCCTCCTGATCGACCGGGGAATGAACAAGTGTTACTGCTACGGGGGCTCTCACAAGCTAGCCGGTGCATTGGAACGGGAGATCGTCAGGGGCAAGGGTATGGTCCTTGAAGCAGCAGAGGTGACAAATATCATCATGGAGAACGGGCATGTTGCCGGCGTCGAGCTAGCCGAGGGTCGAACCCTGCGCAGCAATGTGATTGTATCCAGCCTCGATCCTCATACCACCTTCCTCGATCTCGTGGGGAGTGATAACCTGCCCGGGACGTTGCAGGAAGCCGTTGAGGGTTGGGTCTATGACAAATGGAGCTTCAACACCCTGCATGTTGCCTCCGAGGAGCCGCCGCAATACAAATGCGACGACCCGTGGGTGAATGAGGCCTTCATGACCATCTTCGGCATTGAAAGCACCGACCAGTTGCTGGCACACTGGGACAATGTCGTAGCCGGCAGGGTAGATGATAATATTTTCGGCGGGCACGCCACCTGCGAGACCTTCCTCGACCCCCACATGACCCGAATGCCTGGAAAGCACGTCTCCTTCTTCCAGATGCACGCCCCTTATGAAATAGAGGGCGGTTGGGAGCGGCGGGGTAAGGAACTGGAGGAGGAGATTCTCGTCAAATGGCAGAAGGCAGCGCCCAACTTCACCCGTAAACAGATAATAAACACCAACCTCGAGACCCCGGAGGACATTGAGATCCGTTTCCCCAACATGCGCCGTGGTTCTATAAAGCACGGCGACTACCGGCCTACGCAGCTCAATACCTTCCGCCCCAACGTGGATTGCTCCGGCCACAAAACACCCGTCGAGGGCCTATACGTGTGCGGGGTCTCCACCTATCCCGGAGGCCTAGTGCTCGGCGGGTCTGGATACCTAGCCGCTAACAGGGTGGCCGAGGACATGGGTGTTAAGAAGTGGTGGAAACCTACTCCTGAGATGGAGCGTTTCACTAAGACATATATGGTATAACCACCATGAATAGTAATTATAGGGAGGATTAAGATAATTGGCCTTACTAGGCCTAAAGCGATGTTAACACTGGGCGGTTTTCTTTAAATACAAGTGCCCACTATAGACTATAGATTAGGGTTGAAAGGGGCAGGTTACCCTGGTTGATAGCCGATATGCTGGAGTTTACCGACCTGACGGAGTGCCTCCGCTCTGTGCCTTGGAGTATTGACAAGGCAGCGGGGGCTTGTTTTTTTGGCCGTAAGGCAGTAGGATATAATATCTGCGGTACTAGGAGGTAAAAATGAGTGATGCAGAAAGGTACGACGTTGTTATCATCGGTGCCGGCCACAACGGCACAACGACAGCGGCCTACCTGGCCAAGTGCGGGCTAAGCGTCTGCGTGCTGGAGGAGCGCCCTGAGTGTGGCGGAGCGCAGGAGAATACCGACCCCATTGCCGGGGTGCACATCAGTCCGCACGCAGTGGCACTATACGGGGGAGCGGCCCCCGGCTGGGAGCAGCTAGAGCTGTGGAGGTACGGCTCCCGCATGGACTGGTCAGCCCAGAGGCTAAGCGGAGAGGGATTCGCTTCAGGTACACTGTTAGGCCTGCTTTGCAAAGATGGAGTCTCCTTCGCCAGTGCAAAGGACTTTGAAGGCTGGCTCACGCTGAGTGGCACCCTCGGCGGCTTCTGCCAGGAGCTGCTGCGCGCAACCTTCTGGTGTCCGCCACATCCATCGTATGTCGAGGTAAACGCCGAGACCGTCCCCTTCATGCAGGTCTACAAAGAGCGGCTGCCACAGGTATGGACGCCGGAATTGCTGGAAATGGACATGTTCGATCTCATGGACGAGCATATGGATACCGAGCCCTTCAAGATATACCAGGCATACATAGCCTGGATGTCGGGGGCCGCCGGTCACTTCGAAGGTATGGGCATCCCCGCCTTGGAGAGTGTGGTAGCCGCCACACTGTACACGACAGGAGCTGTCCCCATGGGCGGCATACACGGCTTCTACCATGCCCTCATCCGCTGCGCTATAGCCCATGGCGCAGTTTTTCGCACATGCTGCCCGGTGGATGAAATAATCGTAAAGAACGGTCGAGCCGTGGGGGTGCTCCTCAGGGATAATGCAGCCTGGGGCAACAAGGTCATCTGGGCAGATAAGGCGGTTATCAGCGCCACCGAGATCAAGCAGACCTTCAACGACCTCCTCGGGCCACAGAACGTGGAGCCCAGCCTGATGCAGCGGGTGAACGACCTCAACATCAAGGGCGGCCCCATATACTGCAACTACTTTCTCACCAGCAAGCCGCTTCGCTATCGTGAAAAGTATAAGCCGGCCGAGCAGACCGGAGTCTGCTACCCGATGGACTCGCGGGAGCTCTACTACGCACACGCCGCAGATTGCATGGGCAAACAGGGTAATCCCACCGTGCCCTACGATGAAATCCTGTGGCTGTGGGCCGGCAGCAATAAAATTATCGACCCTACCTTCCACGCACAGTGCAACCGCCCCGGCCAATATATTGAGAGCTCTATAGAATTTTACGTACCTCCACCTGAGTATCACATAGACGGGCCTGACGCCATGAACAAGCATAAGGAGGAGATGAAAGTCTACTTCCGTAAGGCCTTCGGCTGTGTGATAGAGAACCTCGAAGACGACCTGATAGAGCACTGGTGCTTGACTCCATGGGAGCAGGAGTTCCGCAACACGGGTATGCTCGGCGGCTCCTGGTACGGCATCCGACACTGCCGTGATCAATGGTGGAACGAGCGACCCCTAGCTGAAATGGCACGCTTCCGCATGCCGGGGATCGATGGGCTCTACTTTGTCCATCAGTCGGCGGCCCACCCTGGAGGGCTGTGCCTGATGGCTTGTGGATATAACCTTATGCACATCCTCATCGAGGACGGGATTGCCGAGCCTGGCGACTGGTGGTACCCATCGCCGTGGTACATTCCGGAGAAGGGTAAGATATCGGCAGTACCCCGCGAGGGTAAAGTACCGGTCTAGCGAATAGCAGGTGGGTTAAAGAAGGAGGGTATGATGGAACTAACGAAACATCAACAGCCACTACTGATTGGCGGAGTATTCGACGAATTTCCTCGTGAAAGTAGCTGGGATGCTATAGTAATAGGCGCTGGCCCAAATGGCCTGATGACCGCAGCCTATCTGGCCAAGGCCGGGCTCAAAGTAGCAGTTATCGAGCGACGATACGAGATAGGTGGCGGCCTGGTCACCGAGGAGATAATGTGGCCTTGCTACTACTCCAATGCGCATGTCATCTACCACATGATGGTCGACTACATGCCTATCATGAAAGACTTCAACCTGGACAACCACGCCATGTCCTGGCTTAAGCCCAACCTACAGACTGCCATGGCCTTCGAGGATGGCAGTTCACTATTGCTCACGCGTATGATCGAGGACACCCGGGACTCCTTCCTGAGGTACTCCGTTAAGGATGCTGTCGCCTTCGGCAAGGTAATGCGTACGTGGCGCAGGATCGTGGATGAGATCATCGCGCCTCTCACCTATATGCCAGCCATGTCACCAATGGACCTGTCCGTTACCCTTGATAAAACCGATGTTGGAAGGGAGTTGCTGGAACTCAGCGAGAAGAGCCCCTACGAGATCATCACCGAGAACTTTGAGAACGACCGCATTCGCGCCCTATTGCTGTACGTCAGTTGCATGTGGGGGCTAGACCCAATGGAGAGCGGTACCGGTCTCTTCGTCCCACTCCTGCTGTGCCGTGGCATTAACAAGTGCTACTGCTATGGTGGGTCGCATAAGCTCGCCGGCGCCCTGGGACGGGAGATCGTCGCCAGCGGAGGAGTGATCCTTGATATGTGCGAGGTGAGCAAGATAATCACCCAGAACGGGAAAGCTGTCGGGGTTGAGACCCTTGAGGGTCGCACCTTGAAAGCTAAGGCAGTGATCTCCAGCCTCGACCCGCACACTACCTTCCTCGACCTGGTAGGAGGTGATAACCTGCCGGGGACGCTCAAGGAGTCGGTAGAGGGATGGGTGTATGACAAGTGGAGTTTTTACACCCTGCACGTCGCCTCCAAGGAGATGCCGCAGTACAAGGCAGAGGAGCCGTGGGTCAATGAGTCGTTCATGGTTATCTTCGGCATCGAGGGTACCGACCAGCTTCTCGAACACTGGACCAATGTCATGGCGGGTAATATCGACCTCAAGAACTTCGGCGGGCATTCCACCTGTGAGAGCTTCTGGGACCCTCACCTCGTCTATGCCCCTTGGGGCGGGGAGGTCTCCTTCTTCCAGATGCACGCTCCATACGACATCGTGGG
>Ga0307380_10001951_pt1 | contig 29657 bp, 26 predicted proteins | sample UN3MG_FD_202239 | JGI IMG/M metagenome (GOLD analysis project Ga0307380, IMG submission 202239) | Soil microbial communities from Risofladan, Vaasa, Finland - UN-3 | ecosystem: Environmental > Terrestrial > Soil > Coastal area > Acid sulfate soil | place: Finland: Risofladan, Vaasa | collected...
CGCTGAATCACGATCCGGAAAGACAGATCAGGATCCTGGATGTTGGCTTCGGGGAGCGCAGTGTATTCCGACTACTCGTGTCTCACTTCAACGATGATCGCCAGCGCCTCGCGTACGTCGGCCTTGACAGTTCAATCGACGCCGTTTCCCGAGCTCGTTTGGTCTTCGAGGGAAATAGCGGTGGGTGGCATGAGCCGCCGGTCTTTGAGGTTGGCGACATTCTGGCTGACCGTTCCCCTGCCGAAGACAACAAGTTCGACTTTGTTTTTCTGCTGAATACGCTCCACGAGATACCTGCCCACCGCTGTATTGACCTGCTGACCAAACTGGTGCAAAAGACCTGCTCGAATGGTCGGGTGTTGATTATCGACATGGTCGCCCTTCCTACAGGACAAGAGGAGTTATGTGCCATCTCCTGGTCGGCGCAGGAAGTGCTGGACTTGGCTAAGGCGGGCGGTTTTCGGGCATCCGTCATTCCTATCGAGAGAGCGGTATCGGTCTTTGCCCTCGAGATCGACGGCGAAAGTTCCGTACCGCCGCCCGAAACAGATGCAGCGAGCGCCATCTTAAGAACGAAGCTGCTAAGCAATCTGGACCGGCTGATGCGTGCCCGCGCAGAAATCACCACACAGGGCGCAGTAGATAACGAACAGGCTCTCCGGCTTGTAAAGATACTTGGAGAGACGGCGATCACTAGCGATGCGCTGCGTCGCCTAGAACGAGGAGGGACCTGATGGGGCGTACCGCCATCTCGCAGCAGGTTTATCCTCTCCATCCTGCGACTCCATCGTTGCGCAACGTAGAGCATCGTGGGGACAGATCCACCTTCTTGTCGGCATCCGGGCCCCTCAAGTCGTCCTTTCCTGTCCGGATCGAACACTCATGGCAGCCAAGGAGGCCCGGTTCTATTCCCCAAGCCAAGCTTACCTCCGCATCGGTGCCCTGGGCCCCCGAATTACCAGCGACGTGCCAGGTCTGGACGGTGGGCGATCCTGGTGCAGAGCGCCCAGCGAGCGATCCGCGGGGATTCCTGCGCGTGATAGGCGACCCCAGAGGGCCAATCAGGTATCTCTCTCTTTCAGGTCGTCACGGCACCTGCTTGCCCGTTCTGTGGGCCAGGACGACAAAGAGGTCCGAACGAGGAAAAGGCCCTAGGTAGACGTGAGGACCACGATGAACACGATGCCCGAACAGAGTATGATGAGCCTGCGGGAGTGTGTCGCAAAAGATCATAGGTGCACTACCCTGTTTGCGGAAGCCGAGTCGTTGGCGCGGTGCCTGTTTGATTCGAGCAACGAAGCATACGGCACCTTGCCGTACTTTACAGTGCACGACATTCCGCAGCTCGAACGCGTTGAGGTAATCCTCGACGAGATCCTTTTCGGGGCTCCGCAGTTGGACAGCTCTGCGTTCCTGCCGACACCCGAGGAGGCAATGTATCTGCTTGCCGCGACCTGGCTTCATGATATCGGCATGCGTTACCCGCTGTTCCCTGGGGAGCAACAACGCCAGGGCGTGGACTGGCCCACGCTGCGCGATGGCCACGAGGAGCGTTCGTCAGATTACATCCTGAATCACTGGGAGACGAACTGCTCATGGGACCGGCAGGAGCGCATCGAGCTGGGCCAGCTCTGCATCTATCACCGGCGCAAGTATCCTCTCGAGGAAATGGACCCGGGGGTCGTCAAGGGCAAGCTCGGCGCCCCGGTCCGACTCCGGGAACTCGCCGGACTTCTTCGCCTGGCGGACGCCTGCCACATTGACCCCACCCGTGTCCCCGGAGACCTGAAAGGCCTGTTCAAAGCGGTCGGTATGCCCACCGAATCTGTTCCGCACTGGGGGATGCCGCAAATCGTGGAAGGAGTTGACTTCGATCACGAAGCGAGCGCAATCCGCCCAAAGTTTCAGATTCCGCCACAACAGGTCTTCGGCACGGTCACCGTGGACTTCAAGGCGGTCATCGACCGCATCGTCTCGAACTTGAAGGACGAAATGAACAGCGTCCTCCCCCATCTGATCAAATTTTCGAACACCGCATTCAAGGAAATCCACCCTGAAATCCACCGCCCGCGCGCTCTGTTGGGGCCACAGACTCAGAAACTGATGCTCGACATGTGGCCCTATATGCTCACCATGACCACAAGTGCCAGCGAGGGCGCCAGCATGGTGGCGGCCCTCGTCCGCGCCCTGCTGACCGGGCGGGATGACATCCCAACAGAAGAACTGGAGAATCTTCTCTCCCTGGCAGCCAAGACTCATCGCTTCAACCTGTTGGTCCGCCGCCTTGAGACATGCATCCGTAGCCGCCTCACGGCCAACGCCTCTATCCACAACATCCGAGAATGTCTGGATGAGTACCTAGTCAAGAGGCAGCGGGAGTGCCGCGCTGTGGCGCAGCAAGCCAGCAACGTGATTCCGATTGGGCATGACGATGTGTTGGTTGTTTACGGCTATAGCCATACCGTTTCAACGTTCATCACCGAGCAGTTGGTTGGACATTCGGGACCAATCCTGGTCGTTGAATGTCGGCGCAAGGTGCTCGGGCAGGTGGAGGTTGCTGACGAGGCGGAACGCGTACTTGCTGAACTCCAGCCCTTGGGCCGGGACTGCAAACACGTGAGCATGGCATCGCTGCCAGCGATCTTTTCGCATTTCAAGAGGGGCGGAAAAGCGATCAAGGTCCTACTTGGCGCTCGTGGCGTCTTCAAGACGGGCAGCGTTTTGAGCACCGTTGGGAGCTACGCGATCGCGTCCATTGCGGGAGCCTCTGATGTCGAGGTCTTTGTGCTGGTAGAAGACGACAAGATCGTAGTCGGTGAGGATGAGGGTCTGAACACCTGGATTGATGAGGAGCTTGAACGCCAAGCGAAGGCGGAGTTGGCACCTGACGTCGGGGTACCGCGCAGAGAACTCGTCCCGCCGATAGACCATCTTGATAGGGCCATGTACACGCGATTGATCACGAGCAGTCCGGTTGCTCGACGACCAGCCGGCGTCACGACTGCGGAGCAGGAGGATGCGGCTGGCAATCAACCAGAGCAGACTCAACCTTAGCCTGTAACTCTGTATCCCAGCACTTGAGGTTATAGCGGTATGTTCTGCTGTGCGGCGGGTTCTCGAGGAGGAGATCGACCAGCGTCAGGCGACGACAGATAGTGGCGACTACGGCCAGGGGGAGGGAGAGATCGCTGGCGAGGTCATCGACATGATGTTGCTGATCGCGATGCCGGAAGAGCCAGGTGATGACCCCATAGGCGGCGGCGCTGGTAGGGTTGCCGTCCCCATCCACAGGGAAGGCCTGCAGTGACTTCTCGTAATCCGACGCTCGTGCGTCCATGAGCGTGCCCTCCAAGGCTATGATACCGAGTTTAGGGGCTAGCGGGAGCCCATAACTCCATTTCGGCACTGCACTCCCTTTGGGGCCGCCAGCGCCGTGGATAAAGGTACACAGTTGCAAAGCTATGGTGCCCGTACTATTCCGGGCGTCGCGATTATAGGACGCGTGCGGACAGGAGGCAAAAATTGCCACGATTTCTGACGTGAAACTCCCCCGGCCAGCAAAGCGGGCCCGTCTCAACCCCAGGGGCAAGGTTATGGGCGACCGTGGCCGGGCGCCGAAGGGGCATCCTTGGTGATGGGTCAGACGCAGGGCCGCTGTGTCGGGATGGCGGCAGTTGCCGTGCGGGCTCGTGTCAACCCGTCTGTCCGCTCTTTTCGGGCAGCAGTTGTCGGCGGAGGTAACGGCTGTAGAGGGCGCCGGCCGGGTTGTGGGCCAGGACGCGGTCCTTGACGATCAGGGTGGTGGTCGGGGCGCGGGCGACCATGCTGAAGATGACGTCGTGGCCGATGCAGAGCCCGCAGAGGATGTTGAATTCGGTGCCGGCGTCGTTGAGCAGGGTGGCTTGCCCGGCCGGGTTGCACATCGTCTCGCGATCCCGGTCGGCGACGATCTGCTCGAGGCCCAGCGACTTCTTATCGATCCCGCAGACCTTGCAGCAGACCGAGGCGACCTCGAACTCGGTGGAGAGCACGTCGGCCAGGAACTGGGCCTCCTGGGACAGCCCGATGCAAAAGGCCAGGCCCAGCTTGCGATAGCCCATCTCCTTTGCGAACAGCATCACCTCGCGAACACGGGGCTCCTTGCAATAGTAGCGGGCCTCGATGGCCGTCGCGGCCTGGTGCAGGCGGGCGACGCCGGGCACGTCGTACAGGGCCTGCTGCCGTTCGGCGTCGGCCAGACAGTCCTTGCCGTTGAGGCAATCCTTCGTCTCGCACGATGCACAGCGGAGTGTCACATTGCGGCCCATCGGTGTGCTCCTTACGCGGGTGATCGTTCGGAAACCCGTTGACTGACCGGCAGGCACGCCACCGGGAGGGCAACGGCGCGCAGGTCGTCAGCGGTTCGAGATACAGTCGGGCGACAGAAGGTCGCCCGGTCAGGCTGGAGCCGGCAGACGTGCATGGCCACCACTGCGGTCGATTATACACCGCCGGGCCGCCAGGGGATACGGCCCGTTGGTAACTCGGGCGCGGGTCGACACAGTTGTGCCGGCAGGGAAGCGGGCTGATGGCGTCGGGGCAGCGGGCGCGAGACAGAATGGGTTCGTGCCTACGGGTTTCGCGTTTGCGAGCGTCGGAACGTTTCCCAGTCCACGGGTTGGGCGCCCTTGATCTTGCGGCTGTGGTTGCGGACGCAAAAGACGACGTTCCATTTGTCCACCGGGACGGCCACGGGGTGGTAGTCCTGCAAGACGCCTTGGTCGGTGGAATCGGTCCAGTGCAGAACGACGTCCGGCCTGTGTTTGGCCGACGTGTAGCCGAAGTTGTATTTGTTGTGGGCCGCCCGAGCGATATCGCTACGCGCCGGTAGTCGAGCGACGTCGGGATCGCACTTGCCGAGCAGGTCGAAACATCGCCGGCCCGAGAAATAAGGGAAGGTGCCGGCCCAGCCGACGGCTACGGTTGCGTCAGGGGCGGCCGTCTTGTCGAGGGCATGCACGTAGAGGAGGTTGACGTGGGCCGCTTGGGTGCCCTGTGGCCGGGCCAGCAGCACACAATGATCCCAGTGAATCATGTTCAAGGTCACCACGCCGAGCAGGGTCGCAGCAGACCGGACCACCGTACCCGCCAGGTGGGTCTTGCACTCCATGGCGGCGGCCATGGCCCGGTGGATCCCCTGGGCGGCCAGGACCATCAGGGCCGGCGCGACGGGCAGCAGGAACCGATTGCTGGGGGCGGCATCGCCTCCGATGTAGAGGTTATAGGTCAAGGCGACGGCGAAGGTCCCCAGCAGGAGGAAGTGCCACCGTCTGGCCCGGGTGAGTGTGATCGCCCCAACGACGAGCGGAAAGGCGAGCGTACCCATTCGGCCTGTTGGAATCAACACCTCCGTGGATGCTCCAGGTGTTAATCGGCCGGACGGCGTATGTGCAGGAGCCCGGCCACACGTCCGACCGGGCGCGGCCGGCGATGTCGCACGGCTTGTCGGTAACGCGAACGTGGAGTACGGTGACCGGCGATGGGGGCGCAGGAGATTTGAGATGCACTTCAGGCGATTGCTGTCGGTCGGAATCCTGATCCTGGCACTGTGCGCGGCCTGGGCGTTGGCACTCCAGCAGGGCGACGCGTCGTCGGGCTCGCGGGAGCCGGTCTATCGCGTCACTCCCTGGCCGGAGAACACGCCGGAGCGGCCCTACTACCAGGAGGTGGAGCGCTACCTGAACCGCATGGCGGCGGACGGTTGGCGGCTTCACACGGAAGTGGCCGCCCAGGGGGCCAGGATGATGGTTTTCGAGCGCGACGCGGAGCGGTAGTTGGTGCGGGCGTAGCGGTAGTGCCCGACGAGGCAGCGGCGGGCGGCGCGAGAACGGTCGCGGCCGACTATTGCTGCGGACCGCCGCGAATCAGGCGCAGGGCGTTGAGCGCCACCAGGACGGTGCTGCCCTCGTGGGCGATGACCGCCAGTGGCAGCGGCAGGTCGGTGGCCACGGCGCAGCAGCCCAACACGGTAATCACTCCGATGGCCAGGGTCAGGTTCTGCCGCACGATCGAGGCGGTTCGCAGGGCCTGACGGTGCAGCCAGGCGATCAGCTCGATGCGCTCGCCCAGCAGGACGATGTCGGCGGCCTCCAAGGCCACGTCGGCTCCGATGGACCCGATGGCGATGCCCACGTCGGCGTCGACCAGCGCCGGGGCGTCGTTGACGCCGTCGCCGGCCATCACGACGTGCCCGTGCTGCTGGCGCAGGCGGCGGGCGACGGTCAGCTTGTCCTCGGGCAGCAATTCGGCGTGAAACCCGTCCAGGCCGACGGCCTGTGCGATGGCGGTGGCCACCAGCTCGTGATCGCCGGTCAGCATCTCGACGTGCCGCACGCCCTGTTTGCGCAGGGCGGCTACACAACGGGCGGCACCTTCGCGCAACGTGTCCTGAAAGATCAGGATGGTCGGCGAGCCGTCGACCAGCATGACGGAGGCAGTCTGTCCGGCGCTGCGGACCGCCTCTACACGGGCGGCGCACCGGTCACGCAACGGCCCGTCGAGTCGCGAGCCGGCCACACCCGGGCGCCCGATCCAGACCTCTCGCCCGTCGACCATGCCGGACAGGCTCTGCCCGGGTGTCGAGGTCATGTCGCTGGCGTTGTAGGGCTCGAGGTTGCGTTCCGCCAGGGCGGTCATGACGGCCACGGCCAGCGGATGCGTGCTGGAGGTCTCGACGGCTCCGGCCAGTCGCAGGGCCTGGTCGCGATCCGTGCCGTCGAGCAGTTCGAGGTCCACCAGTCGGACGCGACCGGTGGTCAGGGTGCCGGTCTTGTCGAAGACCATGACGCCGGTGCGGGCCAGCACCTCGAGGTACACGCCGCCCTTGATCAGCACGCCGCGCCGGGCGGCGCCGGCGATGCCCGACAGGTAGGCCACCGGCGTGGCGATGATCAGGGCGCAGGGACTGCCGACGATCAACACGGCGATCCCGCGATGGATGGATTCGGACCAGGACAGCCCGGCGATGGGGGGCAGGATCAGGGCCACCAGGACCGACAGGGCGATGATCGCGGCGGAGTAGGGCGGCCCGATGCGGTCGATGAGCCGTTCGACTCCGGCCTTGCGATGACGGGCCTCGCCGACCAGCTTGACGATGCGTGCCAGCGTGGTGTCACCGGCCAGCTTGGTCACCTCGACGACCAGTCGCCCGTGGGTGTTGACCGTGCCGGCGAAGACAAGATCGCCGGGCTCCTTGTCGCGGGGCACTGACTCGCCGGTGATGGCCGACTCGTCCACGGCCGAGTTGCCGTCCACCACCTGACCGTCCAGCGGCACGCGATCTCCCGGGCGGACCAAAAGACGCTGCCCCAGGGCGACCTCCTTGAGCCGGACGGTCTGCGGCCCGTCGTCGGTCAGCAGGACGGCCTCGTCGGGCGACAGCCGGGCCAGGGCGTCGATGGCCGACTGGGTGCGCTGGAGGGCGTAGGTCTCCAGCGCCCCGGACAGGGCGAACAGCACCAGCAGCAGGGCGCCCTCCATGGGGCTGCCGATGACGGCCGCCAGGCAGGCGCCCAGCAGCATGAGCACGTCGATGTCGATCTTGACCTCGCGCAGCGAATCCCACACCGAAGCAACGGCGGGCAGGCCGGCGATGGCAAAAGCGATCAAGGTCAACAGATGAACCAACGGCTGCGGCAGACCGGCCCGGTCGACGACGAAGGCACTCAGCAGGCACAGCGCGGCGGCTCCGGCCGAGATCAGCGGAATGTGCCGGTCCAGCGCCTGTGCGGTGGGCGTGTAGAAAACGCTGGCCCGGGTGGCGTCGGCGGCCAGCACGGGCGCGTCGAGCAGGATGGGGTTGAGGGCCCTGCGCGACGGTCTGAGCGGCTTGGGTTTCATGTTCCGGTCACCGTAGCGGTGTGCCTGCCGGGATCAGCCAGTGCCATGGAGCCAGCCGGCCAGGAAGTGGACCAGGCCGCCGGTGACGCCGCCGAGAATGATCGAGGTGGCGAACATGGGCACGAACTGCCCTTTGGGCGATCCGCGGATCAGGGCGATGGCGGCCAGAAGCACTGTCGTACCGGCGATCATCCACAGCGGCGCCGTGGCGATATCCACAAAGCAGAGCGGGACGGCCAAGGCCAGCGCCCCCACCAGGGAACCGCCGGCGTGCCACAGGCCGACCATTGCCGGGTGGTTGAATCGGTGGATGAAGAAGCCCAGTTCCTCCTCCATCATGACCTTGAGCAGGCGATCGTCGTCGGCGCAGATCGTGTCGGTGATCTGATCGAGCAGTGGCGGCCTGAAACCCTTGGCGGCGTACAGGGCCCGCACCTCTTCGCGTTCGTGCTCGGGCGTGTTGCGGATCTCCTGGCGCTCGCGCTCCAGCTCGGACTCGTAATACTGGAGTTGCGTGCGCGTGGCGACAGCGGCCACCAACCCGATGAAGATCGACAGCCCCACGCCAGCGGCCACCAGGATGCCGCCAACCTCGGCTGATACACCAAAGCCATGCAGGGCCACCCAGATCAGCCAGATCAGCAGCACGCCGTCGCGGGCCCGGGCGATCGACTGGCGGGCGTCGTCGACCGGTCCCACGTGGGCCTCGGCGGCCAGCATGCGCCGGGCGCGCTGGCGGGCCTCGGAGATGTGGTCCGCCATGTCGCCGCCCGTCGTGGCGGGACCGTGATGGATCTGGTCCTGCATGGTCGGTCACGTCCGGCCGCGCCGAGGATCACCCGGAATCTTCCCGAACCGCACCTGATCCCCGCCAGGCATCGCTGTTGGTGAGATACCGGGCCGCGCCCCGCTGGTCAAGCACGGTCCCTTGATGCCGCCCCGGGACCGGGCGGATGGACCGTGAACTCGCACGCGGACCGACGGCAAGCCGCTCCGCAGGCGCCGGCAGCGCACCTAGCCGCCAGGATCGATGTTGGCCGACTCCCTGGGCCGAATCAGCTATCAGAAGTGGTAACGCGGATCTGCCAGGTGGTGGCCGCTTCGCCGAGCCTGCGGGCCAGGTTGCCGGCCGCCAGCGGTTTGATGGTCACCATGGCGTCGCGCTCGCCCTCCTGGGATATCTCGATGTTGGCGGCGGCCCTGGTGGCCTCGATGAACAGCGTGCCGGCGGCGTCAAGTTTGTACTCCCGCCGGGAAGCGTACTTCTTGTAGACCATGCGCCGGTCCGTGAGGATCAGCCCGGCCGTTCCCGTCTCCGAGCGGCTGAAGGCCTCGTCGGGGTAGTATCCCAGGAAGCTCTCGCCCTCATCCTGGGTGAACCACTGCGAAATCTTGGCCCGGACGGCAAAGGGCAACTGTTGCCACTGGTTGTCCTGTTGCAGTCGGCTGGCCACCAGGATCTTCTGGTAGGCGGGCTCCTTGCGGCCGCCGTTGTTGCGATAGAAGTCCACCGCGATGGTCAGGTTGGCAATGGCCACCTGGCAGTGCTCGATGCCCTCGTGATCGAGCACGTGGCAGATCACTTCGCCGATGGGGCTGCACTGCCCGCAGACGTAATAGGGGAAGGGGTTGGAATAAGGCGGCGGCAGCACGCCGATGGGATCGAGCTTGTCGAACCACTCCAGGGGATCGCGAGCCATCAATTCGTCGAGTTTGCGGACCGTCCGGCTCTCCGCCTCGTTGAGCCGCAAGGCGTCGCTCCGCGGCAGCTTGTCGCCCCAGATCATGACGTGCACCGTGAGATCCTTTGGGGTCAGGCAGTGCACGCAGCGATGGGGGAAGGCACAGCGCAGGTCCGGATCATCCAGCACGAAGGCGGGGAACTCGAAGTAGGCCCCGATCTCATCGATGCGGTCGAACTTGACCCGGGGCCGATCCGGCGGCGGAGGGCGGCGCCACTGGGCGGCGGCGGCCGGCTTCTCGGCCGGTGGCGGCGTCAGGATGCCGGTGCCGCCCAGCACGCTGTTTCCGGCCGGGTCGTCCGCGGTCACCCAGCCGAAGATCGTGTCGTCGTCGATCTTCTGGTCCTCGGCGATCTTGAACCGCTGGCCGCAGGTCTTGCAGACCGCGCGGCGGCCGACCTGAGTCGCCCGGACCCGGTACTTCTGCAGGCAGTTCGGACAGACGACGACCTTCAGGTCTGACATGGCAACACCAACGAGCCGTAGTGCCGATCACCAGGCCGCAGACCAGAGCCGGTCTCGAAGATCGGCGGTGTGCGTCGAGGGCGGACCTGCGAGCCCGAAGCCTCCACGGTGACCTCCCGCCGGCCGAGCGCAGAGCGCCACCGTAACGCCGCACTGAAGCCGCAGCGGCACAAATGTAGTATGCCCCACGGAACCAGCAGCGTCAAACCGCCCCCATGCCCGCCGGCACCCGGACGGCCCTGCTGGACCCTTGCGCCGCCGAGTTGATTTGACCCCGCCGACAGCCTAGCATTGAGTGTCCCGCTTCCGGAGGGACACGACCCGTGGCGATGGGCCTGCCCAACCGCCGGGCGACGGCTCCGATCCGCTCCCCATGGAGTCCCTGGATGGCGCGTGTGCTGATTATCCACCCTGAGCGAAGCGCGCGGCGTGCCCTGGAGCAACACGCCGGCAAGCGGCATCAGGTGTCGGTGACCTCCGATCTGCGCAGCGGTCTCAAGGCCATGAGCAAGTTCCGGCCCCAGGTGGTCGTAGTGGGCATGAACGGCAAGCGTCGCGACGCCCTGGAATTGCTGGGGCACATGCAGCGGAACAACCTCAAGACGCCGACGATCGTGGTGGCGTCGTCGGAGGCGGGCATGTACCAGGCCACGGCCATGAAGCTGGGGGCGGCGTCGTTCCTGGAGTACCCGCTGGAGCAGGAGACCTTCGACCGGACCATCTCCCAGGTGGCCATGGCCGACTACGTGGCCAAGGGCGAGCAGCCCCCGGTGACCGAAGAGGAGCTGACCGCCAACCTGACCGAGCTGGAGGCGAGCCTGAACCGGAAGATGCAGTGCTTCGCGGGGAAGAACCTGGTCTACCTTCAGTCGTTCATCCTGGGCGGCGGGCGGACCTCGAAGCCGCGCATCGCCCTGAAGTGCCCGCTGCGGAAGCAGTACGACGAGCCGCCCAACGTCTACTACGAGTACATCCGCGACATCTGCTGCTGCGACCCGTCCGTCTGCACCGCCCACCAGCGATTCAAGGAAGAACATCCGGAGTAGGCCCACCTTCGCCAGCAGTCCAAGTCACGCCTGCGCCTCCCTGTGAGACATTCCAACGATCTGGTACGCTGACCAGGCTTGTACCTGTTGTTGGGCGCTCGCGCCCTGGCAATCCAGTGTATTGCGCTCGAAAACGCAAAGGAGCCCCCAAATGCGATGGACACTGCCTTTGGCGTGCCTGCTGGTCATCGGCTGCGGACCGATGAGCAAACCGATGGTCTCGCGCCTGGAGGAGAAAGATCAAGCCCTCGTAGACCAAGCCTGGAGCAACATGCTTACGCCGGTGGAACGTTTGGATCGAATCCTATTGCTGGACACGATCCTGGCCCATGAGTCGCACCAAATCGGCATCGATCGGCTGCATTTCGTCAGCGGCAAGGACCTGCCCGGCGGCACGGTGCGGATGGAGGTCTTCTTCGACCGCCAGAGCCCCGAAGGCGACCTTTTTGCTGTCACCTACGTGGATCGCTCGGGGCGGGTGCTGCGATCCGAGAAGTACACGCGCGAGGAGGTTGATGGGCGATTCGAGTTCCTGATACAACGCCCACCCAACGTCGAGGAAATCGAGGGAATCGACCCGGCCGAGTGCGAGCAATTGAAGGCTCAAGCCGCGGAACACGAAGCGCGCATGCGAGAGATCAAGGCGGCCACGCAACCCGCTCATCAACCGTAGTGGCTCCTGAGCGGCACGGTTTTGGCATCACGCTGCCCGGTAACATGCCGCCGTCACCTCCGCCGCAGCCAATCCCGGCCCGCGTATTTGTTGGCCAGCAGGCCAGTGGCCTCGCGCTCCGCTTCGGTCCATTCGCCGGGATCGAGGCGGCAGCCGGTTTGGGCGGCGAAGGCCGCGGCAAAGCGGTCGGCGAGGTCGGCCGGTGCCAGATCGGTCGCCTCGCGGACGGCGGCGACGGGTTGCTGTGCGAAACGCTGCTCGAAGATGATGGAGCCGTGCTGGAGCACTCCGGTCCGCGTGCGCCGCTGGGCGCTGCCGGCCAGCTTGCGGTCACCCACCAGGACGTCGAGGCAGTGCCGCCGGGCGAAACAGAAGAACGGGCCGCGGGCGGCGGTCGAGTCGTCCGTTTCGCACCCGCGCCAGGAGTCGATACCGGCCTCCGACAGGCAGGCGATGACCGCGTCGTGGGCCAGCTCGTAGAGCCTGTTCGGCCCGCCGCTCAGCAGCGGGTGGTCCACGGGCAGGGCCAGCGAATAGGTCAGTTCGCGATCGTGGAGGATGGCGCCGCCGCCGGTCAGTCGCCGCACGACGGGCAGCTCGCCGGCCGGCGGCGGGAGCGCTTCATAGTCGGCGTACTTTTGAAAGTAGCCCAGCGAGATGGTCGGCGGGTCCCACTGGTAGAACCGCAGCGTCGGCGGGGAGTCGCCGGCGCCGACCCGGTTTAGCAGGGTCTCGTCAGCAGCCATGTTGAGGGGGCCGGATTGCGGCGGATCGTGTATGACGCGTATGGTCAGCATTGCGAATCACGCCCAGTTCGCGGGTGGCATGCTCTGCCCCTGGTCGAACATGCTTACCCGCGGCTTCGCCGCGTGAAAGCATGCCACCCGACCGCGTGAAAGCGTGCCACCCGACGGCATTGCAGGTGAGCATGGTCTGACACCGACTACTCGGGTCGCCAGCGCACGTTGAGCTTGCGATTGGCCCCCACTTCATCCATCCGCCGGATGGGCGTGGTGTGTGGCGCTTCGCGTATGCGCTCGGGATGGTCCTTGGCCTCGTCGGCAATCGCGATGAGGGCGTCGGCGAACGCATCCAGCGAGGCCAGCGACTCGGTCTCGGTGGGCTCGATCATCAGACAGTGGGCGATGGGGAAGCTCATGGTCGGCGGGTGCATGCCGAAGTCGAGCAGCCGTTTGGCCACGTCCACGTTGCTGATGTCCTGCTCGTCGAAGTGGGGCAGGGCGACGAACTCGTGGGCATACGGCGGAGGGAAGGGCAGCTCGTAGCGGCCCTTGATCCGGGCCGCCAGATAGTTGGCGTTCAAGACCGCCTTGCGAGCGACATCGAGCAGGCCGTCACCGCCGAGCGCGCGGACGTAGGTATAGGCCCGCACCAGCACGCCGATCTGCCCGTAGAAGGAGCGCACCTTGCCGATGGACTTGGGCCGATCCTCGTCCCAAGCGAAGGTTCCGTCATCCCGGCGCACGACCTGGGGCACGGGCAGGAAGGGGCGGAGGTGGTCGGCCACGCCGACCGGTCCGGCTCCGGGGCCTCCACCGCCGTGCGGCGTGGCGAACGTCTTGTGCGTGTTGAAGTGCATCACGTCCACGCCGAAATCACCGGGCCTGGCGATGCCCAGGATGGCGTTCAGGTTGGCCCCGTCGAGGTACAGCAGGGCGCCCCTGGCGTGCAGGATTTCGGCGATGTCGGCGATCTGCTCGTCGTAGACCCCCACGGTGTTGGGGTTGGTGATCATCAGGGCCGCGGTGTCGTCATCGACGGCTTGGCGCAAGGCGTCCACGTCGATGCGCCCGCTCTTGAGCGACGCGATCTGCTGGTAACTCTTACCGCAGATGGTGCAACTGGCCGGGTTGGTGCCGTGTGCCGAATCCGGGGCCAGTACCTTGGTGCGAGGTTGACCGCGATCGCGGTGATAGGCGTTGATGATCATCAAGCCGGTCATCTCGCCATGGGCGCCCGCGGCGGGTTGGAGCGTGACTTCGGCCAGTCCGGAGACCTCGGCCAGGTCCATCCTCAGGCGGTAGAGCAGTTCGAGCAGACCTTGTACGTCCGACTCGTCCTGATAGGGGTGGACCTGGGCGAAACCGGGCATGGCCGCGGCCCGCTCGTTGATCCGCGGGTTGTACTTCATGGTGCAACTGCCCAGCGGGTAGAAGTGCTCGTCGATGCTGAAACAGCGGTGGCTGAGCCGCGTGTAGTGCCGGACCAGGTCGAGTTCGCCGATCTCGGGAAGCTGCGGCGGCGCGTCGGCCAACAGGTCCGCACCGATGACTGCATTGCGGTCCACGGCCGGAACGTCGCTACGCGGCAGAGAGGCCGCACACGTACCCGGTGTGCTCTTCTCGAACAGCAGCGGGGCTTCGTTCTGGTGGTGCGTCGTCATGTCGTTGCCGGATGCCATGGTTCTATGCCGTATCCAGCGCGTCGACCAGCCGGTCGATCTCGTCCCGGGTTCGCTTTTCGGTAACCGCCACGGTGAAGCAGTCGGCGAGGTTCTCGAACCAGCGTCCCAGCGGAACGCCGGCCAGGATTCCCTTCTGGCGACAGTTCTTCAATACCGCCGGCACGCCGCGGCCGGTCTGCACGGTGAACTCCTTGAAGAACGGCGCCTGGAATTTCAGAGAGTAGCCGTCCAGGGCGGCGATGCGCTGGGCGGCGTAGTGGGCCTTGTCCAGGCATTGGGCCGCCACTGCGGCGATGCCGCTTTTGCCCATGGCGGCCAGATACACGGCCGCCCGCAGGGCCATGAGCCCCTGGTTGGTGCAGACGTTGCTGGTGGCCCGCTCGCGTCGGATGTGCTGCTCGCGGGTCTGCAGGGCCAGGCAGAAGCCTCGCCGGCCCTCCGCGTCCGCGCCCATCCCAACCACGCGCCCGGGCATCTTGCGGAGGTATTTCTCCTTGGCCGCGAAGAACCCCAGGTACGGTCCGCCGTAACCCAGCGGGATACCCAGGGCCTGACCCTCGCCCACTACGAGATCGGCCCCCAGATCGCCCGGCGGTTTGAGCAGCCCGCAACTGATCGGATCGACCGAGACGATCAGCAGAGCCCCGGCGTCGTGCGCGATTCGGGCCAGGTCGGCCAGCCGCTCGATGCAGCCGAAGAACGTCGGCGACTGAACCACCACGGCCGCGGTGTCGTCGTTGACCGCGTCGGCCAGGACGGAGGGGTCCGTCGCGCCGTCCGCCATGGGAACCGTGGCCAGGTCCAGCGTCAGACAGCTCATGTAGCTGTCCAGGACCTGGCGCGTTTCGGGGTGGACGGCCAACGACACGACGACGCGGTTCCTTCGCGTCGCGCCGCGGGCCAGCAGAACCGCCTCGGCGGCCGAGCTGGCGCTCTCGTAGAGCGAGGCGTTGGCCACGTCCATGCCGGTCAACTGGCAGATCATGGTCTGGTATTCGTAGAAGGCCTGTAGCGAGCCCTGCGAGGCCTCGGCCTGGTAGGGCGTGTAGGCGGTCAGGAACTCGCCCCGGCCGGCCAGGTCGTCCACCACGGTGGGGATGAAGTGGTCGTAGGCCCCGGCGCCGAGGAAGCAGACCAGCTCGGTGCAGTCGGCGTTTCGGTCGGTGAGCGACCGGAGGTCTCGCAGCATCTCCAACTCCGAGACGCCGTCGGGGATGTTCAGCGGGCGCTTCAATCGCTGGGCGTCGGGGATGACGGAGAACAGGTCGTCGATCGAGCGAACGCCGATCGCGCCAAGCATAGCGGCAATCTGTTGGTCGTTGAGCTGTGCGTAGTTCATCTTGTGGAACGTCTACTCGGTACGATCATTGAGGACATCGGGCTTGAAGATTTTGGATTGCACCATTGGTTTGTACTTGGTCCAGCGACTCTCGTCGTCGGGGTCTTTCTCGATCTCTCGCACGAAGGTGTGCAGCTTGGCGTCGAGGTTGTCCAGGTAGTGGACGGCGACGGCCTCGGGCAGGGCGGGCAGCTTGGGGCTGCCGAACTCATACTGACCGTGATGCGACAGCACGATGTGTTGCAGCACGTACTTGATATCGTTGGGGAACGGTTTGCCCAGCTCCTTGGCCGCGGCGGCGGCCTTGAGTTCGATCCACACCGTGGCCAGGGGGATGTGCCCCACGAGCTGGCCCGCGTCGGCGTACCCGAAATTGGTCTCGTATTTCAGCTCGGCCGTCTTGGCGATGTCGTGCAGGAAGACACCGGCCAGCACCAAGTCGAGCGACACCTTCGGATATCGCGGAACCACCAGGACAGCCATTTCGAGCACGGCCAGGGTGTGCTCCAGCAGCCCGCCCAGATAGGCGTGGTGCAGTTGAGCGGCGGCCGGAGCCGTCTTGAACCGGCGGACCAGCTCCTCGTCCGCCAGGAAGCAGTGCATCAGTGCCGCGACGTACTCGTTCCTGATCCGGCCGACGATTTCCTCGACACGGGCCCACATGTCCTCGATGTCGCCCTCGGTCTTGGGCATGAACTCGCCCAACTCGATCGAGTCGCGATCCTCGATCGGACGGATCGCCTCGACGATGAACTGGAGCGAGCCCTTGTAACTCTCGCTGCGTCCCTTGACCCGCAGGAAGCCTCCTTCGGGAATGGTCTCGAACATGGCCTCGGTGGCCTGCCAGATGCGGGCCGGGACCTGCCCGGTCCGGTCCACCAGGACCAGGTGGATGTAGAGGGAGCCCTGATTCGTCTGCCGGAGGTCCTTCGAGGCGATGAGGAAGACCTGGTCCTCGATCCGTTCCCCGGGGGTCAGCTCACCTATGTAGCGTCGGGCCATTCGAATCTGCCGGGCAAGGGTTCCGGTTGGCAAGGAACGAGGATTGTAGTGCCGGGGCCATGTCGATTCAAGCCGGCCCGATGTGCGGGCGGTACCGTCCGGGGCAACACGGGGCGGTCCGTGTCCGCCGGTCCGGCGGTTGGCGCCGGGGGAGTTCGCTTCGCGGCTCGCCGGTGATTGACCGCCTGCCGGTTGTGTCGTAAACAACAGACTACGAGGGGCTTCGAGACCCGCGAGCCGCAGCCCCCGGGGGCCGCGGCTCTCTGACGCAGGCTGTTCAGCGCGTCTGCGGTTGGAGGGGTTGGACACCGCGTTGCCAACAGTGGCCGACCGGCCAGGTGCGGAGGCAGACATGAGATCGTCCAACCGGACATTGCGAGAGATCGGCATGCTGGCGGCCCTGTCGCTCGTTGTCGGGGGCTGCGCTTCCGGCGGCGGCGCTACCGGCGATGTCGTTCCGCCGGGCGCCGAGGACAACGCCAACACCGCCGGTCCGCAGGTGACGCCACCCGAGTTCGTGGCCGTCAACGAGGGTGGCGGCGCACTGGCTGAAGACATGGGCGGGGCCACCTTCCGCGGACAGGCCACCGGTCCCCTGGAGAGCGGCGAGCTGATCCTGACCCTCTCGGCCGACGGAGTCGTGACCCGCTTCGGTGGAACGCTGCTGGGGGCCTTCTTCGGCTTCCCGACGGGGACCGAGGTGATCTTCGATTACGAGACGGAATCGGTCACCGGCACGTACGTCGGCTCGGGCGGCGTGTTTGAACCGCTGGAGGACTTCCTGGAGGACTCGGAGCAATACATGCACCTCACGGAGGTCGTGGTGATCCTGGTGGGCGATTCGTTCAGCGTTCGCACCGAGTACCAGACGAACGTCCCCAGCCAGTTCGGAGGGACCCAGGCCATCCAGTTCGGAGCCACGCTCATAGCCCCCGATGACGACGAGCTTCAGGGCGCCCTCGGTTTGCCGGGTCATACCTACGATCAGGACCCGCTATTCACACTGGTTCGGGAATGATCCGAGGGCCCCGTCGGTGCAACGGTGGCCCACCGCCGGCAAGGATGGCGGCGGCGCCCCGGCCCAGGCACGTGCCGTTGCTCGCCGGACCCGGGGACGACTTGGCCTGCTGCTTACCTTCGTTATAGGACGGCCCTCGGCGCGCCGGTGTCCGGCCACGCCGGGCAGACCGCGCACGAGCGGACCGGCGGCATGATCCGGCCGGTTTCTTGCGAATCCACCGCCCCCGGTCTCCGATAACGAAGTTACCGGCGCCGCGCGCGCCAGCTCGGCTTCCAGGAGCGTACGTGCCCGGCAGGGGATTTCCATGCACCGACACGTCCGGGTTTGCTTCTTCAACACCGATGCCGATACCGGTGAGCAGATCCGCCGCGCGCTCACCAACCTGCCGCGTCTGCAGGTGGTCAACCAGGTGCCCACCTGGGACCAGCTCAGCAAATGTATCAGCACCACCCGACCGGACATGGTCCTGGTCAATCTCGACCCCGACCTGGACGGGTCTCTGGAGGTCGTCCAGTGCCTGGTCCGTCAGGTCCCGGACATAGGCATCATCGGCATCAGCGGCCGGAACGACCCCGAGGCGATCATTCATGCCATGCGGGCGGGGTGCGGCCAGTTCGTCTGCTCGCCCATCGAGACCGACGACCTGGAAAGCGCCATCGCCAGGATTCAGGCCACGCGAGCGAACGTGGTCCACACCTCGCGGCGCGTCTGCGTGGTCGGCTCGACCGGGGGGGTCGGGGCCACGACGATCGCCTGCAACCTGGCCATCGAGCTGAGCCACCTGACCGACCGCCCCGCCGCCCTGGTGGACCTGAACCTGGAATTCGGCGACGTGGCCTGCGCCTTCGACTGCGAGCCGGCCTACTCGGTGGCCGACCTGTGCCGCACCGGCACCGAACTCGACCGGACGATCATTGAGTCCGCCATGCACGCCCTTCCCTGCGACGTGCACGTTCTGGCCCGACCCGATAGTACCCGCGACGCTCAGGAGGTGGCCCCGGAGAACGTCGAGAAGCTCCTCGAGTTCCTGGCCAGCATGTACGCCAACGTGATCGTTGATCTGCCCAGGGGATTCAACTTCTTCAGCGCCGCGGCCATCGAGCACGCCAACCTGGTGCTGGTGGTGGCCCAGCTCAGTGTCCCGTCGATCCGCAACGCCTCCAGAATCTACCAGTTGCTCAAGCAGATGGGGGCGAACATGGACTCCGTCGAGGTCGTGCTCAACCGCTGCAAAGCCGATTACGAGCGTATCAATCCCAACGACGTGGCGGAGCACTTCGGCCGCCCGGTCTTCGGCACGATCCCCAACGACTACCGCCGGGTCATGGCCTCGCTGGACCTGGGGCAGCCCATCCTGACCGACTCGCCCCGGAGCCCCGCCCGCATGGCCATTTACGAGATGGCCAAGAAGATCGCCAGCGATCCGCTGGACGACGAACCGGGTTCAGATCAGCGCAAGGGCCTCTTCGGCCGCCTGTGGGGGCGGAAAGAACCGGTCAGGGAGTAGCCGCCCGCCGCAGACCGCGGGCCATCTCAGTCGCGAGTGGCAGCGTCGCTCGCCGCCATCGTCCCCGACGAACACCTGGAAGCCCTTGACGGGGCAGGCATTGGGGTTCATCATACGGGGCTCGCGGTACCCAGCCAGGCATTGTCGGTCCGTAAGACTGCTCGAGTGCACGCCTTGGACCACGCGGGCTCATTTACCGCTGAATCCGGACGATGACCGGGCGGCACCGGCGTCGGCTGCCTCCCCCGGTAACGACCCCGTAGACAATGGACCGATGTGTCCCTTGTCCAACCAGGAACGGTAGCTGTCATGGCTTCACAGAAGAAACTGATCGTCCTTGCCATCGGCGGAAACTCGCTGATCGCCGACCGGGAGCACCGCACGGTACCGGACCAGTACGCCGCCTGCCTCAAGACCTGCGGCGATATCGTCCAGTTGCTCGAACGGGGCTACCGGGTGGTCATCACGCACGGCAACGGGCCACAGGTGGGGTTCATCCTGCGCCGATCGGAGTTGGCGGCCCACGAGCTTCACCCGGTGCCGCTGGACTCGTGCGGGGCGGACACGCAGGGCGGGATCGGCTACCAGATCCAGCAGGGCCTGGACAACTGCATGCGCGGCTGGCCGAACCCCTTGCCCGTGGCGACCGTCATCACCCGAGTGCTGGTAGACGCCGACGACCCGGCCTTCCAACATCCGAGCAAGCCGATCGGCAGCTTCCTGGACGAGGAAACGGCCCGGGCCCACCAGGAGAAGGACGGGTGGACCGTTGTGCAGGACGCGGGACGAGGTTTTCGCCGCGTGGTGGCCTCACCCATACCCAGGGAGATCCTGGAGTTCAGCGCGATCAAACGGCTCATCGACGAGGACTTCGTCGTGGTGGCCGTCGGCGGCGGCGGCATCCCGGTTGTCAGGGCGGACGACGGCACGCTGACCGGCATCGAGGCCGTCATCGACAAGGACCTAGCCTCCAGTCTTCTGGCCCGCAAGCTCAACGCCCACCTGCTGCTGATCTCCACCGTAGTCGAGCAGGTCTACCTCAACTTCGGCAAGCCCGACCAGAAACCGGTGGATCGGATGACGGTGGCCGAGGCCCGAAGGTACATCGACGAGGGGCAGTTTGCGCCCGGCAGCATGCTGCCCAAGATTCAGGCCATCGTGGACTACCTGGAGGCCGGCGGAGGCGAGGCCCTGATCACCAACCCGGAGAACCTCGGCCGGGCCATCGCCGGCAAAACGGGCACCCGGATCGTGCGAGAGTGACATCGTGCCTGCACCCCGAACCGGTAACGTGACCGCCCTGCGCTGTGTTCGCTGTTCCGCGAGCCACGCGCTCGAGCAGGGGGTCTACACGTGCTCCGCCTGCGGCGCGAACTTGCAGGTGGAATACGACTACGAGGCCATCCGGGCATCGTGGAGCAAAGACGACCTGTCCGGAAACGCCGACCGGACGATGTGGCGGTACGCCCCGCTGTACCCGGTGTTCGAGCGGTTCGAGTCGCCGCCCATCGGCTGGACCCCCCTGTTTCACGCCCCCCGGCTGGGCGAGAAGCTGGGGCTGGGCCACCTGTTCGTCAAGGACGACGGGCGAAACCCGAGCGCCTCGTTCAAGGATCGGGCCAGTGCCATCGCCCTGCTGCGTGCTCGGGAGATCGGTTTGGACTTCGTAACCGGGGCGTCCACGGGCAACGCCGCGTCCTCGACGGCCGTCCTGGCGGCGGCGCTGGGCATGCGCACGCGAATCTTCATTCCGCAAACGGCTCCGCGGGCGAAGGTGGCCCAGTTGCTGGCCTTCGGCGCCGAGGTGCTGGCGGTCGAGGGCACCTATGACGACGCCTTCGACCTGTGCCTAGCGGCCACCAGCCGGTTCGGCTGGTACAACCGCAACACGGGCTACAACCCGTTCACCCGCGAGGGAAAGAAATCGGTCTCCTTCGAAATCTGCGAGCAGATGGATTGGACCGCGCCCGACTTGGTTGTCGTGCCCGTAGGCGACGGGAACATCATCAGCGGCGTGTGGAAGGGGTTCGACGAATTCCGCCGGCTCGGATTCATCGATCGGGTCCCGCGGCTCCTGGCGGTGCAGGCCGAGCGAAGCGACGCCGTGGTGCGCGCCCTCGAGGGCGACGGCACGATTCGGCCCGTCTCCGGCGAGACGGTGGCCGACTCCATCTCCGTGAGCGTGCCGCGTGACGGCGAGGCGGCCGTGCAGGCCATCCGGGCTTCGGGCGGCTTCGGCGTTCGGGTGAGCGACGACGAGATTCTGGCCGCCATACCCGAGGTAGCCCGGGGCGCCGCCGTTTTCGCCGAGCCGGCGGCGGCCGCCGCCTACGCCGGGCTGGCCAAGGCCGTGGAAGGCGGGCGCGTCGATCCCGCGTGGACCGTCGTGTTACTCATAACGGGCAACGGCCTCAAGGACGTGGGCGCCATCATGAAGGTCATGGCCGAACCCCGGCGGATTCCGCCGGATATCGACGTGCTGCTGAAGATGTACCCCGAGGGCTGAGCCGCCGGGGACAGTCATGGTGGGGTCCGTTTGTGCGGACCGTTCGAGTGTGTTTCGTTTGACATGAATCGGCCCGCGGGACGGGCCTTGCGAGGAGGTTGATCATGCGAAGTTTCATCGGTCGCGACATTCTGTCGCTCAAGGACTGGGAGCGGGCGGAGTTCTTCCGCGTGTTCGAGGTGTGCGACGAACTGGCCCCCATCGCCCGGGACCGGCGCAACACCGACCTGCTGGCCGACAAGACGCTGCTGACCGCGTTCTATCAGCCCAGCACGCGCACGCGGCTGGCCACCGAGGCCGCCATGCACCGCTTGGGCGGGCACGTTCTGGGGTTCTCCGACGCCAAGATGACCCGGGCCGGTGACTTCTATCAGGAGTCCATCAAGGACACGGTCCACATGCTGGAGTACTACGGCGACGTCATCGCCATGCGGCACTTCCAGCAGGGAGCCCCGCACGAGGCGGCCCGGTGGGCCTCGGTGCCGGTGATCAACTGCGGCGACGGCTGGGGCGAGCACCCCACCCAGGTCCTGACCGACCTCTACACCATCTGGACGGAGCTAGGCACGCTCGACGGGCTGCACATCATGTGCATCGGCGACATGCGCATGCGCACCATGCACTCGATCGGGTACGCCATGTCCCAGTTCGACATCGAGGCCACGTTCATCGGCCCGCCGGAGATGTCGCTGACCGACGAGTTCAAGAACGAGCTCAAGGAGCGCAACCTGCGCTTCCGCGAGGCCGCCAGTTCGGCCGACGCCATCGCCGACGCCGACGTGATCTACATGGAGCCGGTGGTCCAGGCCGACTACACGCAGTCGCGCGTGGAGACCAGCGAGGACAAGGGGCTGACGCCGCCGCAGTACCGGGTGACCCGCGACCTGCTGCGCGAGAAGGCCAAGCCCGAGTCGATCATCCTGCACTCGCTGCCGCGGATGGACGAGCTGCCCGCGGACGTGGACGGGACCCGGCACGCTCGCTACTGGGAAGAGGCCTTCAACGGCGTGGTGATGCGCATGGCTTTGCTGTCGCTGATCCTGGGGGCGATGGAGTAGCGCACGATCCAAGCCGTCCCGCCGTGCGCGGATCAGGGAACGGAACACCGTTCCGGTGACCGCCCTTGTCCTGACGCCCACGCTTCGGCCGACAGGCCCGGCTTCGTTCACGGCCCGCGCGACAACGCGGAATCACTAACCAAGCCGTCGCGGTTTGGCCTGATCCAGACATTCGGCCAGGACCTTCTCCGGGTGCTCGAAGCGGGTCAGGAGGATCATGGCGGCTATGACGTAGAGCTTGTGCTCGGCCTCGTGGTAGGTCTGGAGGCGGTAGCGGTCGAAGACGCTGGTGGCCACCTCGCCGGCTTCGCAGCTCAGGTCGGTGATGTCGGCCGGCAGTGGGTGCATGTAGAGCGCCTGGCCGCCTTTGGTCAGGCTCATCAGCTTCTCGGTGCACTCCCAGCCTTTGTGTTTGGCGTTGTTGGCCAGGCACTCCTGCTCCAGCTCGTCCAGCTTCTTGGCCTGGCCGCCGCGCAGCAGGGCCGTGCGCCGTTCCATGATCTTGTAGGGCGCCCAGCTTTTGGGGTAGACGATGTCGGCCCCGGTGAAGGCCTCCTCCATGCTGTGCACCTTGCTGAACGAGCCGCCGGATTCCGGGGCGTGCCGGGCGGCGATCTGCTCCAGCTCCGGGATGACGTCGTAGCCCTCGGGATGGGCCAGCACCACGTTCATCCCGAACCGGGTCATCAGCGTGATGATGCCCTGGGCCACGGACAGCGGCTTGCCGTACGACGGCGAGTAGGCCCAGGACATGGCGATCTTCTTGCCGCGCAGGGCGTCGAGTGACCCGAACGTCTTCTTGAGGTGCAGCAGGTCGGCCAGGCTCTGCGTGGGGTGATCCTGATCGCATTGCAGGTTGATGACGGCCGGTCGCTGCGGCAGGACACCTTCGCGATGGCCGTCTTCGACGGCGCCGGCGACCTGGGCCATGTACTTGTGCCCCTCGCCCAGAAACAGATCGTCCCGGATGCCGATCACCTCGGTGAGGAAGGAGATCATGTTGGCCGTCTCGCGCACGGTCTCGCCGTGGGAGACCTGGGACTTGCTCTCGTCCAGGTCCTGGGTCGAGAGCCCCAGGAGACTGGCCGCACTGGCGAAGGAGAATCGCGTCCGGGTGGACTTGTCGCGGAAGTTCGAGACCGCCAGCCCGCCGCGAAAGACCCTGGTCGAGACGTTCGCCCGGTACATCTCCTCGAGCGCCTCGGCCAGCGCCAGGACCGCATTGAGGTCCTCGCTGGATCGCTCCCAGGTGAGCAGGAAATCCTGCCGGTAAAGCGTCGTGTCCAACCCTCCGGCCCGCTCGAGCAGCGCCCGGGTGTTGTCGCTTGGCATTGGACTGTCCTTTCTCCGGCCCCTGTCAGGGTGTTCTGTGGTGCCGTGCCGGCACCCGCTCAGCGTGGTCTCCAGGCGTGGCCGCCCCGCGGAAGCGGCTGTCTTCGCGCCGGCCGCAGTGCGAATGATACCGGCTCGCGGGGCCGATGCCAGACCGGGCGGATGGACACGCCACACCCCGCTTAGGTACAGTGGTCTGGGCGGGGAGTGACCTGGGTCAAGCGCCTCCGCGCCGGCCGGGCGAGGATACCCATGCCGCTGATCACCCTGCTGACGGATTTCGGCACGCGCGACCAGTACGTCGCGTCCCTCAAGGGTGTCATCCTGCACATCGCTCCCAGCGCCACGGTCGTGGACGTGACCCACAAAATCCCGCCTCGCGACGTCATCCGGGCGGCGCTCATGCTGCGGCAGATCTGGCCCTGGTATCCGCCGGGCACCATACACGTGGCCGTGGTCGATCCGGGCGTGGGCTCACGCCGACGGATTCTCGCCGGGCGCTATGACGGGCGGTTCGTCGTGGCGCCCGACAACGGGCTGGTCAGCATGCTGCATCGCGAGTTGCGGGTCGAGGCGATGCACGTCGTCGAAAACCCTCGCTACATGCTGGGCAAGGTTTCCCCCACCTTCCACGGCCGGGACATCATGGCTCCGGTAGCGGCCCACCTGGCGTCCGGCGTGCCGATCGAGAAGCTGGGCCCGCCCACGGACCATCTCGAGATTCTAAAGTTCGCCACGCCCGAGCGGATGCCCGATTACTCCATCGTCGGGGAGGTTCTGTACGCGGACCAGTTCGGCAACCTGGTGACCAACATCGCCCGTAACCATCTGTTGCAGACCTACCAGCATCGCAGCGGCGTCGAGGTCTACCTGGACGGCGTCCGCATCGGGCCCATCCGAACCAGCTACCACGAAGTGGACTCGGGCAAGCCCCTGGCACTGATCGGCAGCGACAACCATCTGGAGATCGCCGTCAACTGCGGCCACGCCGGCCAGACCCTCTCCGCCAACCGGGGGAGCAAGGTCGAGGTCCGCTGACCCGACACCGCCGGCAACGCAGTCCAGGCCAACCCACGTCGAGCGGCAACAGGTTGCCCCCTACCGCACGTCGTGCTTCGCCCGACCCACGAGTTGGTCGGCCAGCCGCGTCGGTTCGGGCAGCCGATAGCGAGTGCAGCAGCGCAGCACCAGGCGAACGGCCGCGGCAAGGGTGGCGCGGTGGCCGACGCTGACGTACACGCATCGCACGCCGTCGCGGGTGCGCAGCACGGTGCCGATCCGTTCGCGACCGTCCAGCAGCGGCGCCGTCGCACCGCGCTGCGACGCGGGCTCGTCGTGCCGCCCGATCAAGCGGCTCTTGGCGCAGCCCACGCTGGGGCGGTCGATCAGCAGACCGACGTGGGAAGCCAGGCCGATACGCCGTGGATGGGCGACGCCCTGCCCGTCGAAGATGAACGCGTCCGGTTCGCACCGCAGCTTGCCGATGGCGGCCAGCAACGCCGGCGCTTCGCGAAAGGACAGCAAGCCCGGCACGTAGGGGAATTGCAGCGGACGTACGGCGATCTGTTGCTCGACGACTTCCCGGCTGACCACGTCCCAGACGACGACGCCGGCCACGCAACGGCTCCCGTCGGTCGAGAAGGCCAGGTCGGCCCCCGCCACCAGCGAGACCTTCCCCAGAGGCCCGTTCTTCACGACGCGGTCGGCCAGGTCGCGTTGAATGGCCATGGCCGCCTTCGGCGTCACGTTCCAGCGATGCAACGGCGCAGGAAGCTTCATCCGACCACCAAACAAGTGAATGTTCCGGCGATCCGGATGCAATATACCCCAAATGCCGGACACACGGGGACCGTGTCGGTCGGCCCGCGGGCAGCGTGGGCGTTGCAGGGAAGCGAGTGAATCCGATTACGGCACGAGAAACGTGTCCGTGGCGTGGACCGGAGTTTCGGTCCCGGCGTAGTCGCGGACCTGGCCGGCCTGGTAGATGTTGTCTCCGGTGGGCTCGAAGACCGGCGTGGTCTGCCAGATGACCGACCCGCTGAGCAACAGCAGGTTCTGCCCGACGCCGCGATGGGAGGTCGAGTTGGCCCGCTCGGGGTCCACGTCCCGATGGAATCGGCCGCCCTCGAACAGGGGGCTGGCGTCGCCGAGCAGCGGCACGGGTCTCACGAACCCGGTGACCAGCCGCACCGGCCGGGACATGTACTGCACGTCGTAGCTGCAGTTGCGCGGGTCCGCAAAACCGTCACTGGTATCGACCATGTCGGGTGACATCGGCTCGTCACCCTTTCGCTCCGGACAGAGGAAGATGGACAGCTTGGCGCGGGCCACGTGCCCCTGCTGGACCAGCGGGAACAGGTGGTCCCGGTTGGGCGCCCAACGCTGTCCCCTTTGCCCCAGAGGGCGCTGACGCCCCGCTTGCCCGTTGAAGGGGAGCTGCCCCTCGTTGGCTTGCGAGAACGTGGACAGACCACCGTACAGCGAGGCCAGGTTGTTGGCACAGCCCTGCCGCCGGGAGTTGAACCGCACCGAGCTCATCATGGGGATCAGCACACCCACGAAGAGGGTGATGCAGGCGGCCAGGGCCACCAGCTCGCGCAGGGAGAACAGCGGTCGCCGGATCGACTCGCCGGCTGCCTCGGGCGGAAGCGTCGACGCCGCGGGCACGAGCTTCGGCGGGTTCTGGGCGGCGATCCCGTCCAGGATCCGCCCCACCATCGCTTGCGGCGGGTCCGGCGCGACCCAGGCATCGAGCGGTCGGAGCGCGTCGGCCAGCCGATGATGCGTGGCCGCGAGATGCGGGTCCGCCTCCAGGGCCGTCGCGATGCGAGCCGCCTCGGCCTCATCGCACTGCTCCAACAGGTAGTCGAGCAGTTGTTCCTCGGTGATGTGTTCGGGTTCGGCCATGCTTCTGCAATTCCCCAGTGCTTCGGACGCCACCCGGCGTCCGGCGCCGTTTCATTCGGCGAGCGTCCTGTTATCGGCGGCCGACGGTCTTCCCGGATGCCGCCCTCGATGTTCCTACGCTCGCCCCCGGCGCTAGGTTTCCTTTCCCGTCTCCTTTTCCAGCGGATCAGCCGTGTGTCCGCCGGCTTCTATCGCGGCCTGGTAGCGCCGGGCGAAATGCCCGACGGCCGCGTGCAGACGACTCTTGACCGTGCCCAGCGGAACGTCGAGGACCTCGGCCAGGTCCTTGTACGGAAGCCGATGATAGTAGGCCAGGACCAGCACTTCGCGGAGCGAGTCCGGCATCTGTTCGATGACCTGCTGGACCGCCCGGCACTGTTCCTCGGCCTCGACCTGGTGATGGGACGGCAGTTCGTCGCCGGCCAGCAGGTCGGCGAAGGACTGACTGCCCTCCTCGACATCCCCGACCCGGGCGTCGAGCGGCACTTCCGATCTTCGGCTGCGGCTTCGCAGCCAGTCGCGGGCCTTGTTGGCCGCAATCGTGAAAAGCCAGGGCTTGAACCGGCGGGAGGGGTCGAAGCTGGCCGCCGAGAGGTGCACCTGGAGGAAGGCCTCCTGGACCACGTCCTCGGCCGCCGCTGAGTTGTGGGTGAATCGCAGGACGAACTGGTACAGCTCCTTGCTGTAGCGCCTGACCAGAATCTCGAAACCGTTGCCCCCGTCGGCGAGATAATCGGCCAGTAATCGCTCATCCGTTGGCGCATCCACCACTCCATTGTATCCTTACGCTGGAGACCCGATAGAGTTCGCCGCGGCGCGGCCAGGCGGTGAACACCGGGTGTGAAAGACACGACTCGATGGCGACCCCCGGCGCAAACTTCTGTTTGGCAAGATGTTGTAAGGCGGCGGCCCTGACCCTGGCTATCGGACTCTCGACCGTCTGGGCCGTCGGGTCGGTCAAGGGCAGCGCCGCCGAGGGAACCGCGCCCGGGACCCGCGGCCACGCGTTGCAGGTCCGCGACCCGCACGTCGTCGTCCTCAAAAGCAAGCGTCTACTCCACCTGTTCGATGGGGCCGACCTCGTGCGGACCTACCCCATCGCCCTGGGCCCGAACCCCGTCGGCGACAAGGTCCGTCTCGGCGACGGGCGCACCCCCGAGGGCCTGTTTCGCATCTGCAACAAGAAGCTTGACAGTCAATACGAGCGGTTCCTGGGCATCGATTATCCGACCTCCGACGTGGCCCGGCGGGGACTGTCCGCCGGTCTGCTGACCGTCGGTGAGGCCCGGTCGATCCTGGACGCGGCGGTGCAGGAGCGCTGCCCGCCGTGGACCACGCCCGTCGGCGGGGCGATCGGCATCCACGGCTACGGGACCGATGGCACCGACCGGAGCGGAGATTGGACGGCCGGCTGCATCGCCGTGTCCAACGCTCACTTGCGGGAGCTGTTCGGCGTGCTGCGTATCGGCGACCGTGTCGAGATTCTGCCCTGATCCGGGGCGCGGCGGCGCGGTCGATGCAGGTCGTTTGGGGCGGAAGATCCGATGAAACTGTCCGAGTCCAACCTGCCGCGCTCTTCGCTGGCCGCGTTGACCGAGGCGTCGGCCGCCATCAACTCCAGCCTGGAACCATCCGTGGTCCTGGCCGCCATCGCCCGGTCGGCGGCCGAAGTTATGCAGGCCGAGGCCAGCAGTGTGCTGCTGCTGGACCGCCGGCGGAAGAAGCTGGTCTTCGCCGCGGCCGTGGGTGACCGCGGGGACGCCCTGGTGGGCGAGGAGTTCGACGCCACACTCGGCATCGCCGGGCACGTCATCGCCACGCGCAAGCCCCAGTCCGTCGGCGACGTGCACGATGACAACCACTTCTACAGCGGCATCGACGACATGAGCGCCTTCCACACCCGCGGCCTGATCGCCGCCCCGCTGATCCACAAGTCGGAGGTCATCGGCGTGGTCGAGGTGCTCAACCGCAAGGAGGGCGGGTCCTTCGGCGGTATCGACCTCGAACTGCTGGCCGTCTTCGCCAACCTGGCCGCCATCGGCGCCGCCAACGCTCAGACCCACGCCACGCTCCAGCGGGACAACAAGGGGCTGCGCGAGTCGGTCCTGGGGCTGGACCGCGTCATCGGTCAGTCGGGCGCGTTCAAACAGGTGCTGAAGCTCTGCGACCGGGTGGCCGGCAGCAACGCCAGCGTCCTGCTGCTGGGCGAGACCGGGACGGGCAAGGAAGTGGCCGCCCGGTACATCTACCAGCAGTCGCGCCGGCACGACCGGCCGTTCATCGGCCTCAACTGCGCCGCGCTGACCGAGACGCTGCTGGAGAGTGAGCTGTTCGGGCACGAGAAGGGCGCGTTCACGGGCGCGACGGTCCAGAAGGTCGGACGCTTCGAGCTGGCCGACGGCGGCACGCTGTTCTTGGACGAGATCGGCGACATCAGCCCCTCGACGCAGGTCAAGCTGTTGCGGGTGCTCGAGGAGCGGGAGTTGGTTCGCGTCGGCGGGACGAAGACCGTGGCCTGCGACGCCCGGATCATCGCGGCCACCAACCGCAACCTGAAAGCGGCGGTGGCCGACGGCACCTTCCGCGAGGACCTCTACTATCGGCTGAACGTGTTTCCGGTGGAGATGCCGCCTTTGCGCGAGCGGCGCGAGGACATCGCCGTGCTGATCGAGTACTTCGTCAAGCAGGCGGGGTTCGACCTGGGCGTGGCTGCGCCGGCTATCGCCCCCGAGACGGTCGCCATCATGACCAGCCAC
>Ga0307380_10001954_pt1 | contig 29596 bp, 29 predicted proteins | sample UN3MG_FD_202239 | JGI IMG/M metagenome (GOLD analysis project Ga0307380, IMG submission 202239) | Soil microbial communities from Risofladan, Vaasa, Finland - UN-3 | ecosystem: Environmental > Terrestrial > Soil > Coastal area > Acid sulfate soil | place: Finland: Risofladan, Vaasa | collected...
ATTATTAGAGAACTCTGCGAAAAAAAGTAAGAGATATAATGAAATCGAATAGATTAGTATTTTTTTATTTGTGAGTTCCTGCTTCATTTATTTCCTGAATACGGTTTAAGTTCTTTTTCTCTTTGGGCAATCGTCACACAAATTGCGCCACTTTCTAATCTTTTAAACTCGTATTCTGGCTGAGCCCTTGAATTAAATCAATCGCCTCTAGTGGTGATTCTTGGGATGATTTTTTAATTGTTTACTCATCGAAAGGGGTGAAATCTGAATTCTTATTTTCAATTTCTCCATCGTTATCGAAAGCCGAAAATTTTATGCATTTGGGAAGAAAGTCTAATGTTGCGTAATCCTGCCTTTATGGTTTGTCTTATAAGCGTCATTCCCAGATTCATGCTCCATTTCCTGTTGGATTGAGGCTGGAGCAAGACCGGAGTTTTCTCTGGAAACCGCATTCTCAGACGGCGAATCGATTCAAGATCCAGATTTTTTGTTATGATTATCTTCACTTCTTTTGCCTTTTCACGGTATTCTGGCCGATAGGCGTACCTATCCGGTTTAGGAGAGATGGAGTACCAATCAACAGGTAAAGTGCGGTAGAGGGTGGCATTGGTCTCCACCTGAATTTTCAATCCTCCCTTTTTCAGGGCCTTGGTCAATCCATCAATGTCCTGCAAAAGAGGCTCTCCCCCTGTGATGCAGATCCACTGGGCTGGGAAGCTCTGCCTTATTTTTCTAACCTCTTCCAGAACCTGATCCACAGAATACTGTTGACCTTCTTCCCAGGCATATTTGGTGTCGCAGAAGAAACACTTCAGGTTGCAGCCAGAGAGCCGAATGAAGATGGTGGGTTCTCCTTGTCTTAGACCTTCGCCTTGAACGGAGGGGAATATTTCAGTTATTTTCAGAATATGTCGCTGAGGCATCTTCAGATTCCCACACTGTCACTTTAGCAACTGGGAAGTGTTTTTTCAATTCGAAAAAAAAGTGACGGGCCAGGTTTTCTGCCGATGGATTAAAATTATAAACCTCATTGAGAAGAGTATGGTCGGGCAGTATTTTAGACAACTTTTGCTTTATTTTGGTAAAATCTATGCCGATTCCTGTTTTATCAAGCTCCTTCACCTCGATTTCAACATCTACATAAAAAGTATGACCATGGATTTTTTCGCACTTTCCCTTATACTCCTTCAAAAAATGCGCAGCCTGAAATTTTTCCCTTACTTTTAATATCCAGCTCATATTTTTCCTTCTTTCTCCAATCTAAGAATTAATGGGTCTTGAAGCCCAACTTCTTCCCAGGCTTTTTGTCGTAAGACACAGGAAGAACATTTCTGACAGGGTATCTCTTCTCCACAATAACAGGATATCGCGAAAGAGTAATCAGTGCCCAAAGAAAGACCTTCCTTTATTATATCTGACTTTTTCATTTTTAAAAAAGGCGCAATGATCTGAATCTTTTCCGGGCTGAGGGATGCTTTTGTTCCCAGGTTTATAGCTTCCTGCATAGCTTGGACAAATTGCTTTCGAGTATCAGGGTAGTTCGGGGAATCTATGACGTTAAAGCCGCAGACAATCTCCTTTACTCCGACCACTTCAGCCCAAGCTGCGGCCAAAGCCAAGAATATTCCGTTTCTGAACGGGACATATGTTGAGGGCAGACCTTCTTCGATTTCTTCCATCCTTTCATACTGGGGTAAGGAAAGTTTGGTATCGGTAAGGGAAGAGCCGCCGATCTGCTTGAGGTTCACCCGAAGAATCTTTTGAGGAACACTGAGTTTTTGCGCTACCTTGCCAGCCATGTCTAACTCGATCCTGTTACGCTGTCCGTAATCAAAGGTCAAAGCAAAAATTTTCTCGTAGCGTTCTAGAGCCCAATAGATAGCGGTTGTTGAATCTATACCCCCAGAAAATAGAACTATGCTTTTTTTCATTTTCGAAGATTCCATGCCTGATGATAAAAGATAAGCTCTTTTTTTTCAAGGAGCCGGCATCCCCGACTCTGTGATTGTTTGAAGAGTATTTGGGGATGGTCTCGCTCCCAAAAGATTTTTAACGCCATTCAAATTCCGCTCTTCTTGGCGGCTGCGTAACTCACTCCGTTCAGACATACTCGCCGGTCCACTGAGTGGACTGCCCTCGAAGAACGGAATTTGAAGGCTAAATCTTTTAAGGTCGCTTCATCCATCCCCAAATACTCTTATGTTATGTATGATTACTTCCTCATCACGGAAAATGATATTTTTTCAAGGAGCTGACCTTGACAACCTTTTATGGCGATGCTATATGTCGAGGCTTGGGGCTTCGAGGCCCGCAGCTTAGACGGGCTAAAGAAGAATGAAGGAACTTGGGGCTCGAAGAGAGGTACTTTAGGACCTTCAACAGGCGAATATAGGGCGTAAATAAACAAGGTGAATTATAGATGGCAAACGAAAGCATAAAAGATAAAAATGCAGAGCTTCCAAAGAAAGCTTACGAGCTTCTTTCCTGGGCTGGCAAAGGAACGGATATTACAGTCAGAGATGATCAGCATGAATTTCCTTGGCTTCTGGATTCTGTGAAGCTATGCCGAAAAAAAGGCGCTCGCTTTCGCCTGATTGACTCAGGCAAGCTCGATCGCTTCCAGCTTGAGTGGCTTGCAGGAGCGGGAGCAGACCTTTACACCTCGGATGAAGCACGGGCCGAAGCGTCTGAACTGGAGCATGTGAACAGTGCCTGCCAGAAAGGCGGAGCTTTTGTTGCTTATTTCCATTACGGACCTTTGGAGTCCGAAGAAGAGCCAAGTTCCGTTTCTTTTTTTGACCTCAAAGATATGGGAAGAAGTGGAATCCATTTTTATCTTTCCAACAGGGAAATGAAAAGAGAAATTTCGAAGCTTAATGAATTGGCGTATGCTTGCCGAAAAGGGGGAAGCTGGCTTGTTTATTATCTTCATGGTTCGTTAGAAAATTCTCTTGAGGATCTGGCAAGAAATGAAACCTGGATTCATGTTACCGATCAGATATTTCAAGAGCCCGAGAATCCGACTCTTGTATTGGATAAGGTAAGAGCTGCTGTTTCTGCGGGTGCAAAACTAATTCTTCATGTGGAGAAAGGATTAGACCTCTCTCTGCTTCGCGATGTTATCAAAACTCAGGCTTTTGTCCTTTTTAAATCTTCCCTCTTTGACTACAAATCCCCTTTTAGAGCCTTGGAAAGGACGGCAAGGAAACGAAAGCTGGATTTCCGTGCTTACTATCTTTATCCTACCTTTCTGCCCTGAGGAGACAAATTTCATCTTCCTTATTGTAGGGGCTTGATTCATCAAACCCACCTTAAAATCCCGAAGGAGCATGATTCTTCTTTTGTAGGGGCTTGATTCATCAAGCCCACATTTTAATTATCTTCTTGGGATTGAATTATTATTTCTACTAGGATTAAAGAAATTGTATGGATTTGATTTATCGAACTAGAATGTTAATTTGGCCCAATCCAAACCTCCCCTATTATCTTTTTTTCTTTAAAAAGGAAAAGGTATTGGATATAATAGTTTTCCCTATCTTCTGCCAGAGAAAAAAGCCTGGAGGAAAAGTGGAGGAAAGACTCTTTTAGGGAAAATAAGTAATTGGCCATATAGAAAATAAAGGATCTTAAAGATGGGCGAAAAAAAAAGGAAAAGCGATGTCCTCACCGCTGTAGAAAAGATTAAAGAAGTTGAAGAAAAAGCCCGTGGAATCATTCAAGACGCTCGAGAAAAAACATCTTCAAAAGTCATCGAGGACGCCTATGAGGAAGCAAAAAAAATCAAGGAAGATAATTTAAATGAGGCCCGTAAAAGAGCTTATGTGAAAAAGACGGCCATAATCCAGAGCGCTTCAAGGGAAGCACTGAAAATAAGGAAAGAATCTGAGGAGGATAAGGCTCATATGCGCGAAAAAGCTGAAGTAGCCATGTCCAAAGCAGTTGAAAAGGTCGCAGAAAGAATCAAGCATTTTTTCGAGGGAGGAAAGCTTTAGCTCATGGCCATAGCTGAAGTTCAGAAGGTCCAAATTCTTGCCCATGCTGGGGTGAAGATGGAGATTCTCTCCAATCTCCAGGAAGAAGGACTGGTTCAACTTGAAAGAGCAAACGTCGAAGAATTAGAACTCGAATCTTCCCATCCTGAAGTTTCTCACCTTGAGCACCGTCTTTATCGGCTGTCTTTTGCTTTGGTCTATCTTTCCCGCTGGGAGGAAAAGGGATTTGTGAAAAAACTCTTTGTTCAAAAGCCACAGGTCGACCGCCAGAAAAGAGAAGAAATTCTAGACTTTGACAGTCTTCCTGTTTTGGACAAGATTGAAAAACTCGAAGCTGAAAAAAACGAGTTGCTTTCAGAGATAAAACTTTTAGAGAAAGAAGAGGAGTTTCTTTCTCCGCTCGATGGCTTAGAATTACCTCTAAAGTCTTTGAAGCCGACTGATTCGACAGAAATCCTCCTGGGTTCCTTGCCCCTTTCTCAGGAGGAAGCATTCCAGAAAATAGTAGAGAAAGAGGCCATCTGGTTTGAAGTCATAAATCGTGGGAAAAGAAAACTTTATATTTTTCTTATTTATCATAAGAGGGAAAAGGATTATTTTGAACAAATCCTTAAAGATTTGAACTTTATGCAACTCTATTTCTCCGAGAGCATGTTGAACAAGGCGGATGAGAATGACAAAGTGAGAAATATCATGGAGAAAATCCAGGGAGAAATAGAGGAAAAAGGGAAGAGGCTTGAAAAACTGGAGAGAGAAGGTCAGAATCTCTTCGTTCACCGTGAAAAGCTTATGCTCCTTCATGATGTTCTTCTTAATGAAAGGGAAAAAATATTCTCCTCTCGTCTTCTGGGCGAGACAGAACGTGTTTTTTACACGGAAGGGTGGATCCGCTCTTCGGATGCTGAAAAACTCAAATCAAAGCTTCGGCCCTACTCCGATGCGATGGAAATTTATTCTAGAGCTCCCCTTCCTGAGGAAGAACCACCGGTTATCCTGGAAAATCCGAAGTCGTGGAAGCCTTTTGAGCTGGTGACCAAACTCTACGGCCTTCCCCAGCGCGGCTCCTTTGATCCAACTCTTCTCATGGCTCCATTTTTTTTCCTGTTCGTAGGCTTGTGTGTCAGTGAGGCAGGCTACGGACTGCTCGTTGCGCTTCTAAGCTTGCTCTTAATGAAATTCGCAAAACCAAAAGGAGACCTGCTTCAATTCTTAAAGCTTTTTACTCTCTTAGGAATCTCAACTACTATTCTTGGAGCTATGATCGGAGGCTGGTTTGGTTTTCCTATCCGCAGACTGATGGTTTTGGATCCTCTCCAAGACCCGGTTTCTTTCTTAATTCTTGCTCTTGTCCTTGGTTTTGTTCAGGTCTGGTTTGGAACGTTCCTCAATATGATTAACGGAATAAAGAACAAACTCTACCTTGAATCCATCTTTGCCCAGGGAGGATGGTTGCTGCTCCTTCCCTCCCTTGTTGTTTATTTGAAGACTAAACAGCCCATCTGGGGAATTTTATCTCTTGCGGGAGCCGCCGGCATTATTTTCTTTGCCTCTCCAAGTCGCAATCCATTTGCTCGTTTTTTTGGGGGGCTGTATAGCCTCTACGGGATCTCGCGATATATAGCTGATGTTCTTTCCTATTCACGTCTTCTGGCTCTGGGACTGGCAACATCCGTAATTGCCATGGTAGTGAATACTCTCTGTCAGACTGCCCTTGGCATCCCCTGGGTTGGCTGGTTGTTAGCTGCTTTGATATTTATCGGCGGTCATTTGTTTAATTTAGGTATCAGCTTTTTGGGCGGTTTTGTCCATTCCATGCGCCTTCAGTTTGTAGAGTTTTTCAGCAAATTCTTCAAATCTGGCGGCAAACCTTTTAGTCCTTTTGAACTTGAAAGCAAGTTTGTTGAGTTTATCTGAATAAATTTTTTTAATGAAAATATGAGGAGGTGGCAGAAATGGCGTTGGGATTCACTTTAGCTGTTTTTGGAGGCGCTCTCGCCGTTGTCCTGGGTGGCATTGGTTCAGCTATCGGTGTTGGACTAGCTGGTCAAGCCTCCAGTGGAGTCATGAGTGAGGATCCAGAAAAATTTGGAAGCTATCTCTTGCTTGTGGCTCTTCCAGGTACTCAGGGCATTTATGGATTTTTAAGCGCTTTTTTGGTCATGTTAAACCTGGGTCTTGTGGGAGGTCCCTTGAAGTCTCCAACGATTTACCAGGGCTGGCAGATACTTATCGCCTGTCTGCCTGTAGCCTTTGCAGGACTGGTTTCAGGAATCCAGCAAGGAAAAGTCTGTGCTTCTGGTGTTTATATGGTAGCCAAGCAGCCCAAAGACCTGATGAAACCAGTGATCATGGCTGCGCTGGTGGAGACCTATGCAGTGCTTGGATTACTCATTACAATCCTCCTGCTAAACGGCATAACGCTGGCGTGATAAAGCTTTAGAAGCTTCGATGGAATCATGAGCTTAGAGAAAATCCTGGAGAAAATTATTGATGATGCCCAGACTGAGGCAGATAAAATCATCCTTGAGAGCCAGAAGAAAGCCGCGGAGATTAAGGAAAAGGCCCAAAAAGAAGCTTATGATTTAGCAGAAGCGCTGGTAAAGGAGGCGGAGAGGCAGGGACACCTTGAAGCAAGCCGCATTATTACCAAGGCTCGGTTAGAGAAGAAAATCAATACCCTCTCGCGCAAAAAAGAGCTCATTGAAGAAGTCTTAGAGAAAGCTTTCCAGAGAGGGGCCAAGGGAAAAGAGATGCTTAAAAGGAAAATCATAACGAAAGAGGGAGAAAGCGAAGAGCCCTATGATGAGGAAAAATTAAAGGAAGAACTTCGCTCCAAGCTTGAAAATGAAATATTAGAGGCCCTAAAAATATGAAGAAACCCTCCAGACTCCGTTATGCCTATGCTGTAGGTCGGGTGCGTGTGTTAGAGAATAAGCTAGTCGAGCGGGCAATTTTCAGCGAAGCTTCGGAGGAAAGTGATTTTTCTTCTGCTATGAAGGTCATATTCGATGCAGGAAGTTTTTCAGAAGAACTGGTTCAAATCAGGGATTCGGACGAGTTGGATGAATACCTCGAAAAGGAAGAAAAAAATCTTTATCGTTTGCTGGAAGAAATTCTCCTTGAAGGAGATCTCCTAACAATCTTTCTCGAGGAAAGCCATCCTGAGAAGGCGATGTCGGTTGCTGAGAGAACGGGTTATTCCTTTATCAAAGACTACATCAGGCATAAAATTGATTTAGGCAACCTCAAGATTTTTTGCCGTGTGAAGTATTCAGGTCTTTCGCTAAAAAAGTTTGAAAGCCTGGTCTTAAAAGGTGGTTTTCTGGATGAGAAAAATTTACTCCAAAACTTTGATCTCTCTTTCTCTGAGATTGGAGATAGGCTTCGTGCCACTCCTTACCATGACCTCTGGACAAAAGCGACCGATGCTCTCGAAGAACGGGAAACTTTTGTTGAGTTAGAACGCGGGATAGAAGACTTTCTTATGAACTACTTAAAGAGAGCAAAGTATATCGTGTTTGGGCCTGAGCCAGTCTTTACCTACGGGCTGGCAAAGAGAAGAGAACTAAGCTTGGTGAGGCTTCTTGGAGTTGGAAAAATCAACCAAATTCCTACCCCCATCTTAAAAGAAAGAATAAGTGAGACCTATGTTTGATAAAGTTGCCGTCGTAGGAGAAGCTGACATCATTTTTGCTCTAAGAGCACTGGGAGTAAAGATTTTTTCTCCTAAGAGCCTGGAAGAAGCCAAGGAAGTAATGGAGAGCTTAGCCAAGGAAAAATTTGCTCTTTGCTTCTTGCACGAGAGCTTCCTGGAACCCCTAAGGGAAGAAAGGGAGGCTTTAAGAGGGAAATTTTGTCCTGTAGTTGTCGGATTCTCGGATTACAGAAAAGTAACAGATCAGCTGGGGCGAATGATGAGAGATGTGGCCATCAAAGCTACGGGTTCAGATTCTTTGGTTAAAAGAAAGGAAAAAGATGAAAGAAGGTAAAATTATTCGTGTCGCAGGTCCACTGGTCGTCGCTTCGGACTGCCTGGGAGCGAAAATGTACGACATGGTTAAGATTGGAGAATTAGGACTCATAGGAGAAGTCATCGAACTAAAAGAAGACCAGGCATTTATCCAGGTCTACGAGGACACAACAGGAATCGGCCCAGAGGAACCAGTGTTTTTAACTGGAGAGCCCTTAAGTGTTGAATTAGGGCCGGGTTTGATAAGCTCCATTTATGATGGAATCCAGAGACCCTTAGATGTCATAAGGAGCAAAGAGGGAGACTTCGTCCCACGCGGTATCGAATTACCGCCCTTGAATCGGGATAAAAAATGGAACTTCAATCCCTTGGTCACCAAGGGTCAGGAGGTCAAAGAGGGAGATTTTCTGGGAGAAGTGGAAGAAACTCCTCTTGTTAAACATAAAATCATGGTTCCTGTTGGCTCAGCCGGAAAAATCGTGGAGATCAAAAAGGGGAGTTTATCTATAGAAGAAGTGGTGGCCCGGATACAGGCCTCGAAAGAGGTGAAAGAGGTAAAGATGTTCCAAACATGGTCGATCCGCAGAAACAGGCGCGTTCATGAACGTCTTATGCCCGATGAGCCTCTAACCACCGGGCAGAGAGTAATTGATACTCTCTTTCCCTTAGCGAAAGGTGGAACAGGCTGTGTCCCCGGTCCATTCGGCAGCGGCAAGACCGTTGTCCAGCACCAGCTTGCCAAATGGTCGGATGCTCAGATCATTGTCTTCGTTGCCTGTGGAGAGAGGGGAAACGAAACAGCTGACCTTCTTCTCAGCTTTCCTGAATTGAAAGATCCCCATACGGGCCGGCCTCTTTTAGAGCGGACAGTTATCATAGCCAATACCTCAAACATGCCGGTTGCGGCTCGAGAAGCATCTATTTATACCGGAATGAGTATCGCTGAATATTTCCGTGATATGGGTTATTCTGTGGCCCTCATGGCTGATTCTACAAGCCGCTGGGCAGAAGCTTTAAGGGAGATTTCAGGACGTATGGAGGAGATGCCAGGAGAAGAAGGTTATCCTGCCTATCTGGCAAGCCGCATTGCTCAATTCTATGAGCGGGCTGGAAAAGTTGTCTGCTTGGGCTCAGACAGGAGGCAAGGTGCCCTGAGTGTTATGGGTGCTGTCTCTCCTCCAGGAGGAGATTTATCCGATCCAGTTGTTCAAGCCACACTCAAGGTGGTCAAAGTCTTCTGGGCATTGGATGATAAGCTGGCAAACATGAGGCACTTTCCAGCCATTAACTGGCTTTTAAGCTATTCTTTATATGTAGAGAACATAAAGGATTACATGAATAGCAGCGTAGCCGAAGACTTTACCAGTCTCAGGCAGGAAGCCATGGGGCTTCTTGAGGAGGAGTCAGGGCTTCAAGAAATTGCCCGGCTTGTCGGCGTAGAATCCCTTTCAACCAAGGAAAGGCTTATCCTCGAGTCTGCACGGTCGATCCGAGAAGACTTTCTCCATCAGAATGCCTTTCATCCGCAGGATACTTACACATCCCTGAGGAAGCAGTATTTGATGCTTCGAACAATCCTGTATTTTCACAATTCAGGTCTTAAGGCTCTAGAGGAGGAAAAAAGCCTGGAAGAGATTTTAGCCCTTGGGGTCAGAGAGAAAATTTCAAAAATGAAATTCCTTCCGGAAGAAGAATCTGGTCTTCTCGAAGTTTATATCGAAGTCGACAACTCCTTTAAAGAGCTGTTACAGAAGAAAGGAGTGAGTGAGGAAAATGTATAAAGAGTACTTGACTGTCTCCAACATTGTCGGACCTTTGGTTATTGTAGAGCGAATCAGGGATGTAAAATATGGCGAATTAGTAGAAATTGAAGATGGGGGAGGATTTTTACGCCGGGGCACAGTGCTTGATATTTCTACAGAAAGAGCAGTCGTTCAGGTTTTTGAAGGCACTATCGGCCTTGATGTGTCTAAATCTCGGGTGAGGTTTTTAGGGCGTTCCCAGCAGCTTGGCGTTTCAGAGGAGATTATCGGTCGAATTTTTGATGGTTCAGGAAGACCTAAAGATCACGGCCCTCAAATAATTGCCAAGAAAATGCTCGATATCAATGGGAATCCCATAAATCCTGATGCCCGGGACTACCCCTCTGAGTTCATCCAGACCGGAATATCTTCTATCGACGGGATGAATCCCCTGGTAAGGGGACAGAAACTTCCGTTGTTTTCAGGGAGCGGGCTGCCCCATGCCCGTATTGCTGCCCAGGTTGCCCGACAGGCTGCTGTGTTAGGAAAGGCGGAGAAATTTGCGGTAGTTTTTGGCGCAATGGGCATAACCTTTGAAGAGGCAAACTTTTTCATAGAGGATTTTCGTAACACAGGAGCATTAGAGAGAGCGGTGCTTTTTCTCAATTTAGCTAACGAGCCCACGATCGAGCGCATCGCCACACCGCGTCTAGCATTAACATGTGCGGAGTATCTGGCATTTGATCTGGATATGCATGTTCTGGTTATCTTAGTGGATATGACCTTCTATGCTGAGGCCCTTCGAGAAATCGCTGCGGCTCGAAAAGAAGTTCCAGGCCGAAGGGGATACCCGGGTTATCTCTATACAGACCTGGCTACTATGTATGAGAGAGCAGGAAGAATTAAAGGCAAAAAGGGATCCATCACTATGATTCCTATCCTCACGATGCCTGAGGATGATAAAACCCATCCTATTGCTGATTTGACGGGTTACATCACAGAAGGACAGATTATGATAAGTCGGGAGATTCATCGGAAGGGAATCTATCCTCCCATAGATGTGCTTCCCAGCCTTTCCCGGCTTAAGGATAAAGGGATTGGTGAAGGGAAAACACGAGAGGATCATGCCGATGTCCTCAACCAGCTTTTTGCCTGTTATGCTCGAGGAAAAGAAGCCAGGGAGCTGGCGTTGATCCTGGGAGAGGCAGCCCTCAGTGATTTGGATAAGCTGTACTTAGAGTTTGCTGACCATTACGAAGATGAGTTCGTTAGGCAGGGTGAGTTTGAATCTCGTTCTATCAACGACACACTGGAACTGGGCTGGAAACTTCTCCATACAATCCCGAGGGCAGAACTCAAGAGGATTCGTCCCGAATATCTAGAGAAATATTACCCTAAAAAGAAATGAGACTTTCTGTTAACCCTAATAGAATGGAGCTTATGAGGCTCCGCAGACGTCTTGTTCTGGCTGAGAGAGGGTATAAACTTCTCAAGGGCAAGCTTGAAGAGATTATGCGCCGTTTTCTGCAGCTTGTGAGAGAGCTTTATAATCTTCAAGAAATAGTGAGCTTGAAACTTAAAAAAGTCTTCCTTTCTTTTGTACTTGTCCGTTCTCGTGACTCCCGTAAAGATCTGGAGAGGCTCATACCGGAAGGGAAATTGATTTTGGCGGCAAAGGAAGAAAAGATTTTCAATCTTACTATCCCTCGATTTGAGATAGAAGAAAAAGAAGTCTCTGATTATGACTTTCTCAACACTGAAAGCGAGCTTGATGTTGGCCTAAAGAAGACACAGGAGTTACTCAAGGATTTGATGGAGATGTCTCGGCTCTGGAAGGCAGTGGAGCTTTTGTCCCACGAGATTGAGACCACACGCCGTCGGGTCAATGCTCTAGAGCATATTCTTATTCCCAGTATTAAAGAAACCATAAGTTATATCTCTAGCCGTTTGGAAGAGATGGAGCGCTCCTATCAGGTCCAGCTCATGAGAGTTAAAGAAATCCTCCGCCGCCATTAAGTTTGTTTCTTGTAGGGGCTTGATTTATGTAGGGGCTTGATTCATCAAGCCCACCTTATTCTTATATATGGATTAATTATTGTATGGTTTTGTTTTTTGTGGAGGTTTGCTTCTTGTATGGATTTGAATCATGTAGGGGCTTGATTCATCAAGCCCAGCTTATTTATACGTTCAAATAGAATCATGTCACAAAGCAAAATTCGTCATTAAAAATGCAATGAGAATGGTTTATTTTGATAGATATGTTGATAAATAACTAAATTTTAAATCCAAAAAGGAGAACCTCTGCTTTGGTCTTTATCGATTCAAAAGGATAATAATCAGATATTATATTTCTCATTCCGAGATGGTACCTTCCTTCAATAAAAAATGAAAATCCTTGCATTTTTATCTCGAAGCCGCCTCCAAGTACAACTGCAAAATCGTAGCTTTTGGTTTGCTCATCGAGATTTACCTCAAACAGAACTTGCCCTGGCAGTTCCTCGGAACTTACCTTGGAATTGTGAGAAAGAATATATGAAAATTCCCAGCCACAAAGGATATAAGGAGAAGAATCGAGTCGAAGTTTGACCTTAAGGAGTAATGGGACACTGATTACTTTTAAACTATAATCAGTTTTTGAGTAAGGAATGTCCTGACGAAAAAGTTCGGAATCGCTGCCTTTTTGAAAATACAAGAGATCAATTTCGAACCCAATATTTCTGGTGAAAAAGAATTCAATCCCGCCGCCTACAAGAAATCCCTTTTTAAGATTGCTTGTCGTCCTGAATTCCGCACCTGTATACCAGTCGAAGCCGTAATATGTTTCAGGAACAAAGGTGTACTGTGAAAAATTATTCCCTCCGAGAAACTTAAATTCCAGTGCGAAGGTTTCAGAAACAAGCACCATGCTTAATATAATAAATATTAATTTTTTCATATGCTCTTTTTTTATTTAGTTTTTTATATTAGTTTTTATTGTCCAAATAGGGGAGGTTAATGAAAAAACTCCTAAGGACTAATTTTTTCGGCTCCAGAAATATCTGTATCCAATTCCAATTCCTGCCTCAATCCCTCCGATGTTTATCTTGAAATCAGCGGGCCTCATCTTACAATAGGAATAACTTACATAAAAGTCGATTGTCCATCCTTGGTTCAATTCCACAAAGCTCCCCACCCTGGCTACAGCCCCTAATTCTCCCCAATCCACATTCCCAATAGGATTTGTTTCTTTATATAGATAGTAGCTTATGCCTATCCCGCCATAAAGATTAACGCTTCTTAAAGATAATGTATATCTCAACCCTCCCTCAATCGGAATAATCTTAAGTTTGGTCTCTTCTCTGGTAAGAGAAAGTTCGCCTTTTTTCGAGAAATAGCGGCCTCCAACCCATATCTCAAGATTTTTCCAGATTTCAGCACCGGCTTCTACGCCGTACATCACTCCACCGCCATAGATATCCTTGAATGCTGTGTCAGAAGGGTGAAAATAGCTTCCTTTAACTTTGAAAATGACATCGCCAGCGTAACCTATTCCTGATAATAAGAATAGAATAGCTGCTATTGATATCATTTTTTTCATTAACTCTCTCCTGTTTTAACGTACTGTTATACGGACTGGGATGCTCTCCTGGTTTTCATCATAAACTCCAACTACTGAATACTTGTATTCTGCCTCTTTCAATACATTCCTGTGCCAGTATTCAAGGTCATCGGCATCTACTTCAGCCAGTAATAAATTTCCATACCACTCTACATCTAGCAGATAAACTCTGTATTTCTCGATGTTCAAGTCTTCATTCTCTGGATTGGCTTCCCAGGTCAGAATATTGATGTATTCTGCTTGAGAAAGTGATCGGTTCAATACTTTCCTCCCTGAAAAGTTTAAAGGCGGGCTGAAGAGCAAATTTCCTATCTCGTCAGTTTCTCGAGCAGTGATATAAGTATCTTGAAGCACAATGTCTATATCTTGAGGTATTATATCTATGGCCTGGGGTGTAGTATATGTATCGGAGACAGCAGCACTCGAGCTGCTTATAAAACCAGATAATTTTTCAACATATCCGGTATGGTCAATTTTTATAACAAAGAAATCAGATAGCCCGTCACCATAGGACCAGGTGTAACCTGAAACAAGATACTCCCCGCCAGAAATCTGCTGAATTGAGAAAGCTCTATCCCAATTGCTTCCTCCATAAGTATGTTCCCACTCTACATTTCCGACTTGATCGAGTTTTAAAACCCAGAAGTCATCCCGTCCAGCGCCAAATGAATAAGTATAGCCAGCAGCGATATAGCCCCCATCTGCGGTCTTCTGAATGGAGTGAGCAGTATCATTATTGGCACCTCCATAAGAACGCTGCCACTCAACATTTCCATCTGGAGATAGTTTTAAAACCCAGAAATCACGCTCGCCAGCGCCAAATGAATAAGTGTAGCCTGCAACAATATACCCTCCGTCAGGAGCTTGCTGAATGGAGAATGCCCTATCACCGCTGCTTTCTCCGTAAGTCTTTTGCCATTCGATATCTCCGCGTGAGTCAAGCTTTAAAATTAAGATATTACTCAAGCCAGCTCCATTGGCATTGGTGGATCCTGCGACAATATACCCGCCATCGTTGGTCTGTTTAATTGATTCAACTCTCTCACCATCGCTTCCTCCATATGTTCTTTGCCACTCAACATCTCCACTTGATGAAAGCTTTAGAATCAAAACGTCACTTTCTTCTGCGCCAAATGAATAAGTGTAGCCTGCAACGATATATCCTCCGTCATTTGTCTGCTGAATGGATTTAGCCGTATCAGAATTGCTTCCACTATAAGCCCTCTGCCATTCAATATCTCCACTTGAGTCGAGCTTTAGAACCCAGACATCCGTCTCTCCTCTAAAAACGAACGAAATGAAGCCCGCAACGATATAGCCCCCATCAGCAGTTTGCTGAATGGAGTAAGCTACATCATGATTTTCTCCTCCATAAACCCGCTGCCATTCTACATCTCCCGTTGTACCAAGCTTTAAAACCCAGATATCATTCCATGATGAACCGCTAATGTTTTTTGCGGAGCCAGCAACAATAAACGCCCCGTCACCGGTCTGCTGTATGGAGTAAGCCTGATCATGAGAGTATCCTCCATAGAACCTTGCCCAGGATTGTCGAGAGAATTCTTGGTCTATTTCAAGATTCCGAATCGGTTCAGCTCTCCCCTTGCTCTCATTCCTCACTGCTTTTTTCTTGTATTCAGGGCTGGCTAGTTCTTGTGGGTCGAGGTTGTAGTGCTCATAGAAAGAAAGGGTGAAGTTCGAATTTTTTATAAGAGCGGAGACAAGCTTCTCTGGATCCGAGCTGCAGGCTATCTCGTAAATCGCCTTGATTTTCTTGCGCATTTCTTCAGGCAATTGCATGAATTCCCATTTGTTTATTGGAATATATTGCATTAGGTCTGTCATCATTATTTTTTCTTGTTGGTCGAGCATCCCGTAATCTGACATCGTTTTACATGTTGAATATAATTCTCTTCCCAATGGCATACCAGAAAGTAATATTCTTTCCTGATTATGATTGCCTTTGTTAATTTTCACGTGGATCGCATAGGCGACAGTCCGGTATATACGCGGGTCATTTGCCAGCGCTTCGACCAGTTCGCACGCTGTGCCATATACGGGAGGAAGATGAGCTTTCTTTCTGGCAATGCTGTAAATAACTTGTTTCATCGTGCAGTATAAGCGTTGAGAGTTATAAGTTTCTGTCCATACATTTCCAACAATGATTATTATGAGCAGCATCAGAATTAGAGGGTAACTTTTAAACATCAAGTTTTTCATTCCGGACGTTCCCTCAAACATTTTAAAATTCAAACCGAAAAGAGTTAAATTTTAGCTGACTATTACCCTCCTGACCTGCTCTATAATTAATACCACAAGGAAAAATTGATGTCAAACACGCCTTATTTATATATGGATTTGATTCATCAAACCACATTATGATTATTGCTATTGTAGGGGCTTGATTTAAGGAGGGGTTTGATTTATCAAACCCACCTTTTTGAATGTATAAATAAACTAACGGGTTTTGTTTTTCTTATGTAGGGGCTTGATTCATCAAGCCCACCTTTTAAAAAGCGAGGATATTATTATTCCCCTTCCCTATTCATAGAGTAAGTATTTCAGGCGCTTTTGCCTGAAAAGCTTTTCTTCTTCCTCCACTTGAGAAACTAATTTTTCATAGCTTATTTTTCCCTCAATATAATGGCTTAAAAGGTCGTTTCCGAAGATCATGTTGAGGTAGCGTGAATTGGCAGTGAGCTTATATTGCTGCTGATTTTTCAGAGCCTTAATGATTTCATACGAAAATCGAAGAGAGAAGAATTTTTCTTTTTGTAAGATTCGGACTCGTATTCCATGGCACACTTTATTTTTATAGAGGGGATGAAGAGCCTTTCCGGGAAGAGAAAGGGGAGTATAGTTTACAGCTTCAAGCTCAATCCCTAACCGTTCTCCTCCGTTTAATTCTTTAATCAGGGGTGAAGGGTCAAGCCAGGGTGCTCCGAATTGAAGAAAAGGGTAAGGTGTTCCCCTTCCTTCATTAAGTTTCATGGTTCCCAGCACGCTTGAGGCTGGATAAATGATGGCTGTTTCAGGCGATGGTATATTGGGGGAGGGGGGAATCCAGGGAAGACCCGTGTCTTCCCAGAAGTAGTCTCTCCTCCAGTTTTTCATTCTGACCACATGAAGGTCAAGCTCTCTCGGTACCCATCCTTCGCCCTTCATCATCATAGCCAGCTCGCCTGGAGTTAAACCGTATCTCACAGGGATAGGTAATGCTCCGATGAAAGATTCGTATTCGGGACGCAAAAGAGGACCCTCGATGATATCGCCTCCGGTTGGATTGGGTCTGTCCAGAACATAGACCGGGATCTGAGCTTCCGCAGCTGCTTCGAGGACATATTTAAGTGTAGTGATGTAGGTGTAAAATCGGATTCCTACATCTTGGATATCATAAACAAAAGCATCAATTCCTCGAGTTTGCTCTGGTGTCGGCTTTTTGTTTTCTTCATAAAGGCTGTAAATCATTATGTCTTTTAGCTGGCTGTCTTTTACTTCTGTTCCTGCTTCCACTGTTCCGGAGAACCCATGTTCTGGAGAAAAAATGGCTTGAATTTTTTGCCCCTTCTCCAGAAGAGCCTGGGCCAGAGACCTTCCTGAAGGGAGAACAGAGGAGTGATTGATGACAAGCCCCAGTGATTTTCCTTGAAGTTCGGATGAGAAATTTTTAACGAACATTTCATTCCCGAGTTCCACTCGTCTTTCAGGTGCAAGAGAGATTTTTCTCGGGAAAGAGCAAAAAAGCAGGATTGCACTTATGAAAAAAATAGAAAGAACTCTGGCCGTATTCTTTCTCCTTTGCGCTTTTTTATTATTATTGAGATGTAACATTTGAAAGATACTGGCTCAGTCCTGTTTCTTTTACGATGTTTAAGGTCTCACTTCGTATGAGGCCTTTTTCTAGTCGAAAGGACTCAAGGATCCGAATAATAGAAAAGGCGACTTCTGCGGTCTGCCCTGCCTCTTTCTTTTTATTTTTGAGATAATTTATGGCATCGAACAAGACAGCGTTTGCTTCGCCGTATGAAATTGGCCTTCGGATTCCATAAAGCCTTACCCATTGCGGATGACTCAGGACGTCGTTGACGTGGGATTGAATGAGGTATGTCGCCCGACCAATAAGCTTGAGATTACTCGGGCTGACGTTGGTCATTGTGTTTCCGATGACCTTTCCCAGACGCGCCATGACCCCTGTTGAATGGGCGTTAAGCAGGATCTTGAGGGCAATCCGCTGATTGATGCCTAGTGGGTCGTTTGTCGTCCCGATGTTCACAACGATAAAGGAGTTTTTCCCTTCAGCTGCGAAATCAGGTATTTTCTGGATGAGCCTTGATATTTTCTTCGAGGATTTGTCAGTTATAAGAATAACGGCCACCCTCGCCCCCTTCTTCGAGAAGAGGTCGATGAATTTTCGGATATCAGAATTCTTCTTTCCAAGCTCAGCTTCTTCAGGACTAATAAGCACTGCAACTCCCAGGTCTCCCTGTGTGGGTTCTCGATTCTTCAGGTTGAAATCAGCGAAAGAAAAATCGTACAGAAACTGCTGGTCATCCCCTGCGTTTTTAAGGCTTTCCAGGGCTGCTGTTTTTAAGTAGGCGTCATCTATTTCATTTTCAAAAGGCTTTCTGTAGAATTCCGGGGAGAGTCCTCTGAATGACCTTCCGAGAAATGCTTGCCAGGCATCCTGGAGATTGGCGGCGGGGGTCCAGACCTGAATCCAGCTTTTTCTTTTTGCTTGCTTGACTGTGTCCAAGGGAAAAAGGCGAAACGTTGGGCTTCTTTCAGTGCTGTCGATAAAGACTGTGATCAAGCCTTTTTGGGCAAAATACGTAGAGAAATTCTCTGTCTTATAAGTTTGGGCTTCAAGCTGTGTGAATTTAGCTATGGCAGAAAGGTTTGCTTTGACCTGTTTCAGAATATGAGAAAATTCCTTTAGTTTGTCTTCAAGACGAAGTTCACTTTTAAATCCAAGGGCTCCCATCTCTTTTTTGGAGAGGAATTTTCTTAGAGAGCGATCAAGCGCTTGCTGTAGAATATTCCCGACGACAAAAGTCTCGATTGTTGTAGCCTGCATCCGGGTTGAGCCGGTTATCGATTGAGATCCTGTTGTGAGGTTTATTTTTGTGATTCCGGGTTCTTCAAGGACTTTTCGACTCCTATCGAAGGGACGAAGCATTTCGTTAGGGTTGTTGTAAATAAAATAGAGCTTCTTTTTGGTCTTTTCCGGGTCATAAAACTCGGCTGTTCTCCACTGGTCTAAAGCGGCTAAAATCGTTCCGATAACAGAAGAAGTTTCACCTCCTTCAGTTACACAGATGACCACATCCCCTTTCTCGACCTTTCTGTCCTCAAGCTGAAGACGTCCTATAAGCTGCAGGTCTTCAAATCCTTCCAGGGAACTGATAAGGGCTCGGTCTCCACCGGTCATCTCTCCGATGAGCTGATTCTCGATGGAATCCCCAAGATGGAGTTGGATCTTTGACCAGATCCTTCTCTTTTTTCTGACTTTTTGCCAGAAAGGGCGCCAGAAAGTGCTTTCCATCTGTTTGGCCAGACGGCCTGTGGCACCGCAGCCGTAGATGTATATTTTTTGCCTGGAGAGGAGAGCTTGTTCTATAGCCTGAACAGCTTGTTCCAAGGTTTCTTTTTCTCTGGCCAGTGCTTCAAGTTTTTCCTCAATATCTTCGTCTACAGAGAAAAGCAGACGAAGACCGCTCTCGCAGTCCTTCTGTATTCTTTCGCCTAAATCCCAGGTTTTTGGATGACGTTGTTCAGTAAGAAGTGTATGAAGCTGAAATTGAGTTTTATTCTGGACATAATCTATGGATTCAGAAGAAGGGCTGATCCTCAGAAGATTAAGGATGCTGACCTTGGTTGTAGAGACTACTTGCGTTTCCTGTTGGCAGATGGAAAAAACCTGAAACCCCAGTAGGAGAGATATCAGTGCGAGGAGAAAGGTAAAGAAAATTAGGCGCGAGCTCATTTTAAGTCCTCCGTATGTATTCGAATATCATTCTGCAAATACTTGCAGAAAATATTTAAATCGTCTTAGCCATATTGGTGGCTATCATCGAGAATATCACTTTCCTGCCAATCCTTAGTCCAGTCGCTTAAACGGAAAATTTTCATTTTACCATCTGCTGTAGAGCAGATTATACGGTTAAGGCCGGCATTTATAATCATTTTCTTACAAATAAAACAGGGGAAAGCATCTATCGTTTTATTTTTTCCGAAAGAACTGCCGTAGATGTACATGTCGCCTCCCAGGAGGCTGACTCCAGCTCGGGCAGCATTGATGATAGCGTTTTGTTCTGCATGGACGCTTCGGCACAGCTCATAGCGCTGGCCGTGGGGTATTTTCAACTTATCCCTGAGGCAGAAGCCGTGTTCGAGGCTGCTCTTGGTTTTCCTCGGGGCACCCACGTATCCAGTGGAGATGATTTGGTCATCGCGGATGATAATGGCCCCTATGGATCGACGCCAGCAGGTGCTGCGCCGTCCAACTTCCTTTGCGATACCCAAATAGTATTCGTCCTTGGAAATTCTTTTCTTTTTCATAACAATTCCTCCAGCTTTCGGTATAAATCTTTGAGGGAACCATCATTGATCACGAGGAAATCTGCCATCTTCATGCAGTTATGAAGCTGCTGCCCTTTTTCAAGATCTGTCATCTCTTCTGCCTCTTTATTGATGAACTCCTCAAGAGTTGAGGCTGACTCCGCTCTTCCTCTCTGTTTCGCTCTCTCGTATCTTAAATCCACAGGTGCATCAACGGCCAGGAGGATAAAGTCTTTTTGGTTTCTCAAATATTCAACCTCTCTGGGGTTGCGAATGCTGTCTACTACAGATCTGTCCTTGACCTTTTTCATAACAAGTCTAGCCAGGATATCATGGCCACCTTTTTCTCTAAACTCGTTTCCCATTTTTATCAAGTTGTCCCTGGTCGCCTCTTTTCCTATCGTTTGGAGTTCTTCACGAATCAGGTCAGAGAGAGAGAAATAGGCGTAGCCCTTCTTTTCAAAGTAAGCAGCCACCTCTCCTTTTCCAGCGCAGTTTGTGCCTGTTAAACCTATAAGTCTCGCATCTTTTCTTTTCATCCGGCTTACCCGGCTAAATCTTCTTCAGCTTTTTTCCGTTCTCTTTTTCTCCTTTTTTCTGAAAAGAAGGCGATCAGAATACTCAAGCCGTAAAGGACTAACATGGGGCCAGCGATGATACTTTGAGTGATCATGTCTGGAGTGGGAGTGATGATAGCAGCAATGATAAAAATAGCCAAGACTGCATACTTGAAATTTTTTATCATCCATCTGGAGGTAATAAGCCCCATACGGGAGAGGAAGAAAACGAGAGTGGGTAATTCAAAAACCAGAGCGATCCCCAAGAGCACCCGGAGAGCCAGGCTGAAATATTGTTTGACGGTAATGACGGGCCGAAAGTCAGCCCCCATACCTATGAAAAATCGGCAGGCCCAGGGGAAGACCACAAGGTAGCCAAAGAGGCCTCCCAGGATAAAAAAGAACGTTGTTAAAAAAACAAAGGGAATAACATATTTTTTTTCTTTTTGGTAGAGGCCAGGAGCAGTAAACAACCAGAATTGAAGAAAGATAAAGGGTGAAGTGGCAAAAATTGCAGTCAAAAACGAGACCTTGATGTAGAGCATAAAGGGTTCGGTCAGTGATGTGAAAGCTAACATCTCCCCTTCAGGAAGGAACTGGGTGACCGGGACAGCCAGGATTTCGAAGATTTCCTTACTGAAAAACCAGGCTGGGATGACAGCGAGGACGATGACAATGAAGGAGAGAAATATCCTTTTTCTGAGGTCTTCGAGATGTTCGAGGAAGGTCATACGGTCAGGAGTTTTTTTTCCCTTCCTCATTTCCTTCAATATCCTTTTTAAACTCTTCCTTTATGTCTCTAAACTCGTCAACTTGGATCTCTTCTGCAATCTTTTCTTTGATTTCGTCAGATGTTCTTCTGAATTCTCGGAGGGCCTTGCCTATAGACCTTCCTACTTCAGGGAGTTTTTTGGGCCCAAAGATGAGAAGGGCAACGGCGAGAATGATGAGTAATTCAGGGAATCCTATGTTTCCGAACATTTTTTTCTTTTCTTTAGAGACCTGAAAGCTTATAGAAATATAGCCGTTCAACCGGATTAAGTCAAGTTAGCATCATTTTTCGTGAGGGAAGACAAAATATAGGCTAAGGATGGGTATTTCGGAAACACGGCTATCTCGGCACCCACTCTTATCCCTTAATCAGTTATCACGGAAAAAAGAGGCGTTCCTAAATCAACAAGAACTTTACAAGAACATGAGGCTCTGGTAGTATTTGAGTGGACTGAAACAGGAATGAAGAGAAAGATATTTTTACTATTTGCTTTGATTTTTGTGCTCGTCCTTGTTCCTGCTCGGAATGAGGATATCTGGAGTCAATATTTTGAGAAAGTATCCTCCATTGTTTCCCTCATAGAAGAAAGCTATTTTCGGGACATTGACCAGGAGGAGCTTGCCTATTCCTCTATAAAAGGGATGCTTCAGACTTTGGATCCGCATTCTTATTTTCTTGATCCAAGTCATTTCTCTCGTTTGAGAGAAGAACAAGTGGGGAAATATCACGGCCTGGGAATCCTGATCCAGAAGCAGGAACACCGTTTGGTTGTGATCTCTCCCATCGAAGGAGGGCCTGCATACAGGTTGGGAATTCAGGCTGGAGATGTTATTTCTCATATCAGCGGCGAGAGCACAAAGCCAATAACGAGTTACGAAGCAATGCTAAAGTTAAGGGGCATTAAGGGAACCAAGGTCAACATAACGATCGTCCGCGAGGGGATGGAAAAGCCTTTTGAGATGACCATAGTGAGGGAGGAGATACCTCTTTACAGCGTTCCCTATTCCTTTATGCTTCAAGACGAAATTGGATACATTTTCATCCGAAATTTTGGTGGAACCACGACCAAGGAATTTGAAGAAAAAATGGAGTCGTTAGTCAAGCAAGGAATGAAGAGCCTCATCCTTGATATGAGGACGAATGGTGGCGGCACTTTTATTCAAGCGATAGAGATTTCAGATGAATTTCTATCAAGAGGCACTCTTATTGTTTCAATGAAAGGGAAGAACAAGGAATACAATAGAGAATTCCGAGCTCTATACGACAATCAATATGAGAAGATTCCCCTTGTAATACTGATAAATAGAGGAAGTGCCAGCGCTCCTGAAATCGTAAGCGGAGCCATAAAGGATAACGACAGAGGTTTTATCGTGGGCGAAACCTCCTTTGGAAAAGGGCTGGTTCAGACAGTTCATCCCCTTTCTATGAATGCTGCGGTTGCCCTGACGACTGCAAAATATTTTACGCCGAGCGGCAGGTCAATCCAGAGAGATTATACTCACATTGAAGATTATAGGTTCACTAGAAGAGTTCCCGAAGGAGAAAGAGAAGTGACGTATACTTCGGGAGGAAGAAAGGTCCTGGGCCAAGGAGGAATATCTCCTGATTATGAAGTGAAATTCTCTTTTCAGACTATTACAGTAGAGCTTCTGATTAAGGGAGCATTTTTCTCCTATGCTCAAAAGTTCACAGACAATAATACTCCTCTATCGAAAAAAATCAGCTTTCCCCCTAAAAGCCAGACACGGGAAAAAGATTCTGGCAGAAAAAAAGTTATCGGAAGGGATTTTATTGTCGGCTCTCTGGTTATGGAAGATTTTAAGAACTATCTTCGAGTAAGTAAAATTGATTATGATTCAGATCAATTTGAAGAGGCGAAAGAAGAAATAAAGAGAGAGCTGGAAAGAGAGATATTTTCTTCACTCTGGGGCATTGAGGAAGGGGTAAAGGTTTATCAGAATAGCGATCCTGTTGTTTTAAAGGCGATAGACGTCTTACCCGAAGCTTCAACCCTCATAGAAAAATAATATTTGTAGGGGCTTGATTTATCAAGCCCACCTTCTTGTTTTTACCAATCTATTTGCTATTAAAATGGGGCCAGGCCCCATTATTAATTTGTAGGGGTTTGATTGCAGGGCTTTATTTATATTGTAGGGGCTTGATTCATCAAGCCCACCTTTTTGATCGTACTAATCTATTTATGTGTTTGATAAATCAAACCCCTACATAAGATAAATCAAGCTCCTTCATGTAAATCAAGGCTTTCCAGAGTATGTGTAGGAAGTAAGCCAGCCGCTTATTCCCTTTTTTCAAGACAATCTTGTGTTTAACACTCTTTAAAATATTGTTATAATGACACATCAATAATTAGAGGAGGAATAGGTGAAAATTGCCACAGCCTCGGATCACGCAGGGTATGAGCTTAAAAAAGGAATCATAGCCTATCTTTCTGAGAAAGGAATAAAATACGAGGATTTTGGCTGCGGTCCAGGTGAAAAGGTTGATTATGTTGACTATGCGGAGAAGGCTGCAGAGAGTGTGTCTTCAGGTGAGTATGACCGGGCAATCCTTGTTTGCGGGACAGGACTTGGAATGGCTATAGTCGCCAACAAACATAAAGGGATAAAAGCAACTCCCTGTTTGGATGATTATTCGGCAGAAATGAGCCGCAGACACAACGATTCAAACTGCCTTACCTTAGGAGCGAGGATCGTTCCCCTGGATGAGGCCCTCAGCATTGTCCGGATATGGCTTGAAACAGAGTTTGAGGGTGAACGGCATCAAAGAAGAATCGATAAGATTTTTGATATAGAAGAGAGAAATTTTAAATCAAGCAGAAAGGAGTAAGAGCGATGTCTTTATTTTATGAAAAAGTCCAAAATTTATCTCAAAAGATAATAGAGAATAATAATTGGAGGCAGAGAGAATCTTTCAACCTCATTCCCTCTGAAACGACTCCTTCTCCTCTGGTGAAGATGTGCGAGATATCTGATCCTTCTGGCCGCTATGCTGAACACAGGACTATGAAGGGAGAAGAAATCTATTTTTACCAAGGGATAGATTTCATAAGGGATGTTGAAGAGGAAGCACGGCGCGAATTCCAGCGCTTCTTTGATTGTACAGAAGTGGAACTGAGAACAATAAGCGGACAGATGGCCAACGAAGTTGTATTCAAAGGTTTAGTTCGCTTTCTCAATCGCGACCGCCCTCAGGGACAGCCGATGCGGAAGATGAAGCTAGTCATGAATAATGCGCTGACAAAAGGAGGACATCTCAGCTCTCAGCCTATGGGAGCCCTTTTCAACTTCGTGGAGGAGGACCCAGAAACGGGGAAGGAAAATGTCATCAATTTTCCTGTTTTAAGCGAAAATCAGTACAAGCCTGACCTTGCCAAACTCGGAGAAATTTTAGACCGGCACAAGCCTGAACTCATGGTGTTTGGCAAAAGCATGTTTCTCTACCAGGAGCCTGTCAAATTTGTTCATGATGTTGTTAAAGACTGGGATGTGCCGCCCGTTATAATGTTTGATATGGCTCATGTTTTGGGGATATATGGTGCTTTTCAGACACCTTTAAGCGAAGGGGCTGATGTTATAACCGGAAGCACACATAAAACCTTTTTCGGTCCTCAACGGGGTGTAATAGCGGGCAACTTTCCCAAGGGAAGTCCGCTTCGAAAATTATGGCTGGATATCAAAGGCCGTGCTTTTCCCGGTTCAACCAGCAACCATCATTTGGGAACCCTCCTCGCTCTGTTGATGGCGGTTTATGAAATGAATGAGTTTAAAGAAGAATACCAGAAACAGGTCAGAGCCAACGCCAAAGCTTTTGCCCGGGCCTTGAAAAATACGGGAATACAGGTAGAGGGAGACGAAAAAGATGGGTTTACAGAGACTCATCAAGTTGTTATCCGAGTCAAAGCCCACGGCGACGGCCAGGAAATTGCTCGCCGTCTGGAAGAAAACAATATTGTAACCAATTATCAGGCGCTGCCGGATGATGAGACCTTTCTCAAATCGAGTGGAATACGAATGGGGGTCCAGGAAATGACCCGTTTCGGGATGAAGGAGAAAGATTTTGCCCAGCTTTCAGGTTTCGTAGCAGATGTTATAGTCAGCAACAAAAAGGTTAAGGAAGAGGCGAAGAAATTTCGCGAAAACTTCCTCCAGATGAAGTACTGCCTTTCTCCCAAAGAAGCACTCCCTCTCGCAGCGAAAATAATTAAAAGCATCTTTCCCTACCCTGATTTTGCTGATTTGTTCATAGAAAACTTAGAGAAAAATATCTAAAAGATGAAAGTTTCGGGCCTTTATTGACGGACAGGGCCTTTTTTGTCAGAATGATTCAAAGAATAAAGAGAGAGTCAAGATGAAGATTTTAGTTGTTGGTTCAGGCGGGAGAGAACATGCCCTTGCCTGGAAAATATCTCAGAGCCCCCACCTTGAGAAACTTTTCTGCGCTCCCGGAAACCCAGGCATAATGAGCATCGCTGAAAATGTTGCCATCGATTCTTCTGATATCAAGGGACTGGTTGATTTTGCCGCAAAGGAGAAGATTGATTTGACCGTGGTGGGACCCGAGCTTCCTTTGACAATGGGTATAGTTGATGAGTTTGAGGAGAGAGGTTTTAAGATATTCGGGCCAAATAAAAATACGGCTGAGTTGGAAGGAAGCAAAGTATTTGCCAAGCAATTCATGGAACGCCACCAAATACCAACTGCCAGATCCAAGATTGCGGAGTCTCCAGAGGAGGCGGGAGAGATCTTGAATTCAGGAAAATTTTCTTTTCCTCTGGTTGTAAAGGCAGATGGATTGGCTGCCGGAAAGGGAGTCATAATCTGTGAAAACCTGAAAGAAGCAGAGGATGTTGTCCGCCTAATCATGGTTGAGAGAAAATTCGGTGAAGCAGGAAGAAGAGTTCTTGTAGAAGAATGCTTGAAAGGAAAAGAGACTTCCTTTATCGTTCTATCGGATGGGAAAGAAGTAGTGCCGCTGGTCACGACTATGGACCATAAACCTGTTTATGACGGCGATAAGGGCCCGAATACGGGAGGAATGGGAGCAATTTCCCCTTCTCCTTTTATTGATAAAGAGCTGTTTTCAGAAATAATGAGATCCATAGTCTTTCCGACAGTAACCCACATGCGTGAAGAGGGAAGAAAATATAAGGGTGTTCTTTATGTAGGATTGATGCTGACAGAAGAGGGGCCTAAGGTGCTCGAGTACAACTGCCGTTTTGGAGACCCGGAAACTCAACCTCAAGTGTTGAGGATGGAGAGCGACCTAGTGGATATTCTCCTGGCCATAATAGAAGAAGATGCGCAAGGAAAGGAAATACAATGGAGCCCTAAGGCTTCTGGCTGCGTGGTCCTGGCTGCAGGTGGTTATCCGCTCGCCTACGAGAAGGGAAAGCGCATAGAAGGCCTGAACCAGGCCTCAGAAACACCGGGCATCGCTATCTTCCACGCAGGCACAAAGTTCCAGGACGGAGAATATTACACAAACGGTGGTAGAGTGTTAGGGATCTGTGCCTCAGAGGAAAATCTAAGCGTAACCATGGAAAAGATATACAAAACCATCTCCGGAATATCTTTTGAAGGCATGCATTTCCGGAAAGATATCGGTGCTCTAAGGGAGGAATAAGTATGAAAGTTGCAATATTCATCGGAAGCGATGCGGATCATGATGTTGTAAAGGATGCTTTAGCCATACTCAAGGAATTTAAAGTCTCTTTCGCCCTGGAGGTTACCTCAGCCCACCGTTCTCCTGCTAGAACCCTCAAACTCATAAAAGATTATGAAGAAAAAGGAGTGGAGGTTTTCATCGCTGTTGCAGGTAAAGCTGCTCATTTGGCGGGCATTGTGGCTGCGCACACAGTCAAGCCTGTAATCGGAGTTCCGGTAGAGAGTTCTTCTCTTGATGGTCTCGATGCTCTTCTCTCCACAGTTCAGATGCCAAAAGGAGTGCCAGTGGCAACTATGGGCCTGGGCAAATCCGGCGCTTCAAACTCGGCCCTCCTGGCCATCCAGATCTTAAGCCTCAATGACCCTTCCCTGGTGAAAAAATTGAAGGAATCCCGGGAGAAAATGGCCGCCCAGATTGAAGCTAAGTCAAAGAAAATTCAGCAAAAATCATGACATCTTTTTCTATTCAAACCTTTGGCTGCCGCTCGAATCAAGCTGAGGCTTTTTTATGGGCTTATGAGTTTCAGAAGCATGGGCTGAAGTATGAAAAAGATTTTTCCCGCAGCGACTTAGTCGTAGTTAATTCCTGTACACTAACCGGCCGAGCGGACAGCGATACAAGAAGCTTTATTAGAAGAGTTTCCCGCTTAAACCCCAAAGCAAGATTGATCGTTACCGGATGCTATGCCCAGCGTGCCCCTGAAGAATTGAGAAATATGCCCCAGGTCTCATGCCTTTTATCCAATACAGAAAAGAAAGACTTAGACGCAAAAGTCTTCTCTTTTGCCGGCCAAGGGAAGGAAAGGCAAATTTCGCCCTTCCGTTCTCGCGCCTCTGTTAAAATTCAGGACGGGTGCAATTTCCGCTGCACTTTTTGTATTATTCCCAGCGTCAGGGGGAGAAGTGTAAGCCTTGATAAGAGAGAAATCCTGGCTCGAATCAAAGAATTCATAAGCCAGGGTTTTAAGGAGATAGTCCTGACAGGAATTCATCTTTGTTCTTACGGTTCGGACCTTAACACCAAGAGTTCGCTGCTTGAGTTGCTCCGGGATATAGAAAGCTTAAATGGTCTTGCGAAATTAAGGTTGAGTTCTCTTGATCCTCGGTTTTTAAGCCCTTCTTTGATTGAGCACATCATAGAAAGCGGGAAAGTATGCCCTCATTTTCATCTTTCTTTACAGAGCGGATCCGATGATATACTGCATCGTATGGGTCGAAAGATAAAAATCGAGGATTACAAAAAAATTCTCACTTATTTGCGTGAGAAGTCACCCCATGCATCATTGGGAGCGGACATTATTGTGGGATTCCCAGGAGAAACCGAGGAAGATTTCAGCCAGACTTACCGCTTCCTGGAACAGTCACCGTTGACCTATCTTCATGTATTCTCCTATTCTCCTCGCCCCGGGACTGCTGCTGCTTCCTGGCAACAGGTAGATGGCAAGGTAAAGAAGGAGAGGGCGAGACTTTTAAGAGATTTATCCAGGAAGAAGAATATGAACTTTCGCCGGCTTTTTGTGGGGAAGGAATGCGAGGCAATTGTTATAAAAAAGGAAAAAGCAAGGGCTGAAGTTTTGACGTCCAATTATTTTAAGGTTTTTATTCCTTCCTGTCCTCATGATGAAAGAGAAGAAGTAAGAGTGAAAATCACGAAAGCGGATGCAGAAAAGACAACAGGACAAATAGTCAATTTGACAAGCTCCTAAAAAATTATGTAAGCATCTCCAAAAAATACTTCTGGATCTTATTTAAAAAATGATACTCCCCGTTTCGTTTTATTCCCGCTCAACCCTTAAAGTATTGGAAGACCTGATCGGAAAGGTCTTGGTCAGGAAGTCAGAAGAAGGCTTGACTTCTGGAGTTATCGTAGAAGCTGAGGCTTATTCAGGGGAAGATGACCCGGCTTCTTATGCCTTTAGCGGGAGAACGAAAAGAAGTGAAATAATGTACGGGCCGCCGGGCAGGGCGTTCGTCCACTTTACGTACGGAATGCATCATATGCTTAATCTGGTAACAGAAAGAGAAGAATTTCCGGCTGCAATTCTAATCCGGGCTCTCGAACCTCGTGAGGGGATTTCGTTGATGAAGAAAAGGCGAAAGACTGAGGAGCTCATTAACTTATGCTCAGGACCAGCCAAGATATGTGAGGCCTTTGGTATAGATCGTTCTCACAACGGCGTCTCGCTTTTTTCTTCGAGATCTCCACTTTTTATTAATGAGGGAGAGATAAAAGAGGAAGGAGAGATAAAAGAGGAGGGAGAGATAAAAGAGGAAGGAGAGATAAAAGAGGAAGGAGAGAGAAGAGAAAAAAGGAAAGAAGAGCTAATCTGGAAGTCAAGGATAGGAATTGGGGAGGGAAAGGAGAGGTTGTGGCGAGCCTATCTAAAAGGGAGCCCTTTCATCTCAGCTAAATAAGAAGCTTTATATAATTGTCATTGCGAGCCCTGAAAGGGCGAAGCAATCTCATCTTGCAATCATAATTTTTATGTGGTTATCAGATTAAAATAAGGATAAAATAAAATCCGATGAAAAAAATTATCGTTCTTCCGCCTGAGATATCCCTGAAAATTGCTGCCGGTGAAGTCATCGAGAGACCTTTTTCCGTTGTCAAGGAATTGGTGGAGAACTCTTTGGATGCCAATGCTTCGGAGATAAAAGTCGAGCTTCTTTCCGGAGGAAAAAAGCTGGTAAGAGTTACGGACAATGGCCATGGAATGAGCCGA
>Ga0307380_10001956_pt1 | contig 29575 bp, 20 predicted proteins | sample UN3MG_FD_202239 | JGI IMG/M metagenome (GOLD analysis project Ga0307380, IMG submission 202239) | Soil microbial communities from Risofladan, Vaasa, Finland - UN-3 | ecosystem: Environmental > Terrestrial > Soil > Coastal area > Acid sulfate soil | place: Finland: Risofladan, Vaasa | collected...
CGATGGCGGCACTGGCGCAACCAACCATACCATCCACGTCCTGCAGGGCCACTACATCTACCTGCCCATGACCGTACGCTCATCATAGCCCCACCAAAAAACGCGCCCCCGCCAATAGCGGGGGCGCTCACTTTATGGGCAGACCAAGGCGAACAAGGAGGGTCAGGACATGTCTTTCAGGATCAGAGGCAGGTAAGCAAAGTAGATGTTGTCCGTGAGGATAAAGTCAGCGTCGGAGTCATCATAGATGGCAGGGTTCCCAGTGTCAGCCACGCGCACACGGGTAGTGGTCGAGGGAGTGACCGGCGTCGTCCAGGTGTAAGCGCCATCGTTCAGTGTAGAGGTCACGATGGTCTGCTTGACAGCCACGAAACCGTCAGTAGAGTAACTCAGGCTGGCATGCGTGGTGGTGCCGCTCCAGGTCCACCGGATCTCATACGGGGCGCCCGTCTTCCACAATACAGAGCCGGCGGGCGAGGTTAGGGTGAGTGACGGAGACGACCCGCCAAAACGGCCGCTGGCCCACATCTGGCCCAACCAGATGGACTCGGTAGGGTTACCAGGGTCAAGCGGCGTCGCGCCAATCCCGTACCAGCCCAAATCTCGGACAAGCGTACCCTGAATAGGGTTGTTGCTACCGTCTCGGCCAACCGTGGTGTTTCCTGTACCTTCGTTGAAGTGAAATAGCATCACCGTGTTGGCATCCAGGACGAAGGGCGCACTCGATGGCGTAAAGTTGTTGCGGTAGCGGGCGACGGCAGAGATGCGGAGTTCGTCAATCCAGGCCTCGATTTCACCTGCACCACTGGTGCGCGCGCCGATTACGTAAAAGGGATAGTTGTTGCCGTCGTCGCCGTCCCGGTTGTCCGATGGGCGGATATCCTCGTACACGTGAGCCCACTGAGAGTTAGAACCATCGGCGTAACAAGTACCAACGCCATCCAGATAGAGACAGAGACGATCAGGGGAAGCATTGAGGTCACGGACCAGCGCATAGTGATGCCACTTCTCGTCGTTGAAGCCAGAACCGGTGCGAACGTGGATGGCCGTATTATCACTGGCGGGTTTGGTATCAATGCCGGCCCAGAGTTTACCATTCTGGAAGGCGGTCCAGAACCCCTCATTAGAAGGAACATGGTGGTCAAACAACTCTTTGCCGTTGCTATCGTAGCCAGACCGAAGTTTGAACCAGTACTCTACTGTAAATTCGCGATTGGCAGCCGCATAGCGGGCCTCGAGCGCTTCCAACACAGGTATGACTATGCCATCGTCAGGATAAGTACCGCTCGCACGCACATAGATCGCGTAATCACCCGCAGCCGTGGGTTGGGGCCAGCGAGAGGTGCGAGGGTCGAGCGTGGTCGCCAGTGCGCCATCCACGGGCAAGCCAGGATTACCCGGATGTGCATCCGCGGCCAACGGGAACACGAGGACCATGGCCAGGGCCAGGGTGACAGGCAGAGCAACAACAGGCTGGAGTTTCACGGCTTCACTCCTCTCATCCTACGTGCACCGCAACAGGCCAAATCGCTTCCTTACCGAAGCGGACCACGTGACCCGCTTCGAGCAAGCGTGCCTGTGCGGCCAACAAGTAATGTCTGAAGACACTGGCAGTTTCTGGGTCCGACCAGATGGCCTTATCGGCCCTGGCCGCGCGTTTCATCGGTAACAAGATAGACTGGCTGGCATAATAGTCTAGCGCGACAGGGTCGGTGCTCGCCAGCAGCATCCCGGCGCGGGGTGTTTGGTCGAACGACGCGGCCCAATTGGTGTGCGGATTGACGTAGGTCGCATCCATGATGGTAAACGTTGGAAAACGCATCGCCACCAACGTGCCCAGCAACCCGGCCGGGTTGCCCTTCCACGAACGGTAGAAATTGGCGTGAAAATCCCAATCGTCTCCCGGCTCATATTTCCCCACAAAGCGCGACATCACACCGGCATAGTTCTTCACCGCACCGGTGGTGCCCATAAACACGTGCGCCTTGAGGACTGGCAGGTTGATCAGTTTCAGGCGAGCATCATCGTAAGCCGTGCCGTCCCAGATACCCTTTTTCAGGCTGATGCGGGTGCCGCGAACGGTACTGAATTTGGGGTAGTTGATCGGGTAGCTGCCAGCCAGCACGTAGCCATCCCGGTCATCACCAGCCTCAAATTCATTCACGACGGTTCGGCCCATCAGTCGCCAATTGGCCAGAGAGACTCGGTCGGACTTGAAGCCATCCACAATCCGCTGAATTGACTGGCCGTGATCGGGCGACTCGTCATTGTTCTGATCGGCGCTGCCCAGGTAATCCTGCGTCTGGCCGTTTTCAACGACGACGACTTCGCCGCTGAAGCCGGCCGGGTGGTCCACCAGACGTTGAATGAGGCCTCGTACTACGTCAGTCGAGGTCATTCCGCGCTCCGGCCATTGGCTGTTGACCTTGAGCAGCACCACGTCCGTAGGAGCGATCAAGCCGTCAGGTCCAGCAAGTGATGCAGAGACCCCCTCCTCATAAAGGAATATACCATTCTGAGCCATCAACGCCAGCAATGCATCCAAGCCGGGATGATAGGGAGTGTCCCACAGAGGGGCAGATACATCGGCCACGTGGAACACGGTAGACTGGCCTGGCACCTCGGGCGCAGGAAGAGGGAACTTGAGATATGGTTGACGATAGTAGTAGTCATATACCTTGCGCCAGAGGCGTGCCGTCGGTTCGACGAAGAAAGATACCAGTAATGCAGCCATGCCCCCCAGCGCTCCCCATCGCAAGAACGCCCGCCGCTTCATCCGCCAGACCTCCAGGAATGTTTTTGAGCCATCAGAGGAAGATAGACGTGATACCCGTTCGCTATCGCAACGGCTTCCAGATCGTATACGCTTGTATCGCCTGCGAGACGTAACTTGGCGACGTTCCGAATCGCCGTCGGTAGCGGTGTTTCCACTCGAACCCGGAAGGCCAGTTGAAGCGGAATTGCCTCGGTCACAGTGCCCGTCCAGGTGATCTGAGACGAATTGGTGACCAGCGTGCCGATGTCTGGGCTTACATCTGCGCTACCTGCCAGATAGCTTGTACCAGCCGGGATCGGGTCTGTGACAGTCATCGGCTGTCCCGAGCCGATCAGGGTCAGAGTGTAAGTGAGCGTATCGCCCCGTTCAAGAACGGCAGGACGTGCTTCTTTGCGTGAATCGCCTGCCGCGTTGAGCCCACGAATTTCCAGCAGGGTGACCAGGTTCTGCAGGCGATACAGATCGTAACGGCTGTTGAAGCTGGCCGGCTCTGGCAATTGGCGCACCAGCGTATTCCAGTCCTCCTGCAGCACCCTGGCCTTGACCTGGAACATCGTCCAGGCCAGTGTGGGGCTGTGGTAAAGATGCTCACCGCCACAAGTGGTGTGGTGCGCCAGATCGGACATCCACCACCATGGGTTGTTGATCTCATAGGTTTTGACGTAGTAGAGGGTTTCATCGAACAGATCCGCACGCAAGCGAGTGACCATTGCGGCACAGAGCGGGAAATAGCCCGAGAGCGCAGGATAGATATTGAACCCGATTCCGGCATCTATGCGATACTTGCTGCCATCCCACCAGTTGACCTGACTTGGATCTGTATACCGGTCGCGGACCTCGGCACGGTAGGGGATCAACTGGCTGTTGTACGGGCTATTTGGCCCCATGATGTCATCATGGTTGATGGTACCGTCGGGATTGAGGCGGATGGCGGCTGGCTGTCGTTGGCCAGTGTCGTATAGGTGCGGCACGAAACTGGCCAGCGCGACACGGCCATTCAAGAGATTCGCCAGCAGGGCATCTGCTTGGGTTTTCGTAGCCGTATAGCCCAAATGAGCGGCCATATCGCGCACGGCCTGCGCTGCGGCGATCTGCGCACCGATGTTGAGCCGGCCAACCCGCCACTCGTCAAAATCGCAAAAGCCCAACGCCGGATCGTAGGCGTCAACGAACTTTTGAAACTGCTGCGCGATGAGAGACCAATGGGCGTTGATGGCACTCCAATCGCCGGTAGCGTTGGCGTAAGCCCACAAGGCATACATACGTAGTCCGACCAAGTTTGGGCTATTGGCCCACCAGCGCGCAATCACTCGATCGCTGGCGTAACAACTCTCGTTCCCAACATGCAGACCTTCCTCACCAAAGATAACACAGTGCGGCTGAGAAACGTAACGATCGAAATCAAGCAGCGTATTGGCAACCAACACAGACAGATAACCCCTCAATTGGGCTCGTTGCGTCGTGGATAGGTACGGGTATGCCTCCGAGAGCACACGCACCAGGTCCGCTTCAAAACCGTATAGTTCGAAGGTGAACTCGTTGTCCAGCATCCGTTGGCCAGCCTGCTCCCAGCGGGCAGTCATCGGCGGCGAATCTGGCCCCAGGGCCACGATGTCGGCGACCCGTTGCGCTAACTCAGCACGAATCTGGGCGAGAGTCGGCACATCGCTCCGAGGATAGGTGAGTTCATACAACCGCGCGTCGCGCGAAGGGAAAGCGGTAGCCGGATCGTAGCCACGGTCTGTCGGCCCAACGGCATACAGCCAAGCATAAGACGTAAAGTAGATCTTACTGTTAGCTACGATCGGGGGGCTGGCGCCGGCTACCCCGCCGATGGCAATGGCACCACCATAGCGCCACAAGTGCCGGCTGGGCAACGGGCTGTGGGGATGCATGTGCGTACCAAAGTTGTATCCACTGGGATCGCCGTTGGTGAACAACGCACGCAGCCTGCCATCCCTCGGACGGTAGACCCCCAGGTCTTCACTGATGGTGTAATAATAGTCGCCCCCTGCGAATACGTGCCGCCCTACCTCGGCCATCTGCAATTGGAACTCGGCCATGGAGCCACCGGCAACTTGGGTGGTCACGCCAGTAGTCAAGTCAATCCGGAAAAGACGATTGTCGTGATCGAGAACATATGCGTGACCCTGTGTGCCGGCCGGGGCCGGGAACCAGGCGCTGCCATCGGGGGCCAGGATCGGATGCAGCAGCCCCCAATAAGGAACCGGCATAGGAACGTAGCGCAATGTGGCCGGGTTCCATAGGTCGGCGCCGGTGGCAGCATCCAGATAGTAAATAGAACGATGTGTTGGATGGGCCCGATAATACGTATTCCACGTCCTGACCGGATCGGCGCTCTGCAACGCATCGGGGTACCCTTCAGTGTGCACGTAGGACGAACTCCCTGGTTTAACCGTGACGAAGATGACGACGTTACGGTCATCAGAAACCACCGGGTAGGTGTTATGCATCCCTGCACCATACAGCGGCGTGGCCCAGATGAGCCTGCCTGTCACTGCATCCACGCAGCGTGCCTGCAGGTCTTCGCTGCCAAAGTAGATGCGCCCTCCTGCCACGGCGGGAGATGAAACGACCGGGCCACCGGTCTTCACGCGCCACAGTTCAGCCCCTGTAGCAGCATCAATGGCATACAGATTACTATCATTGGAGCCGATGTACAATCGCCCGGCCACCACAGCCGGCGCAGACATCACCGGCCCACCCGTGTGGAACTGCCAGACCGTGCGTCCATCGCTGCTGGAGAGCGCGTATATCGTGCCGTCGAGGGAGCCAACATAGACACGATTACCGTAGACGGCGGCCGTGTGCGCGATGGGGCCGCCGGGTCTCGCAATCCAGCGCGCGGTCCCGGAATCCGCATCAATAGCGTGCACCTCACCGTTCATGACACCTTGATAAATCATGCCACCGGCTATGACTGGCTGGGCTTCCACCTCGACGCGTTCACCGAAGGAGTAAGCCCATTGCAGATACAGTGGCCCATCGTTGAATGCCGTTGCCGACGTACGGCCCGAGTGGGCAGGATCGTGCTGAAACATCGGCCAATCGTCTCCAAGCGCCTGGACAATGGACGTGGCCTGGCTTGCCTTCGGTGCATGGAAGGGGAAAGTGACTGCGATAACTAACAGCACTACTGAGGCTTTCAACCACGGCAGTTTACAGTACATACCCATCTCTTCAAAGAGGCACCGACGAGGGCGAGGCGAGCATGGACCTGATACAACCGTAAATCAACTACTACCGACTTTCAGCCGGTAGTAGCATGGAGTGCGACTGAGACTCGCCCACGTTTATTCTATCATAGCGCAACGTGCCCATCCAGTCAATAGTACCATGCTACCACAACGTCCGCCAGATCCACTGTCTCTCGCGAGGTCACCTGTTGCCATCACAACTTGCCGAACTTGCTCAGTCGCAAGACGATCACTATCACAATCACCAACAAGATGGGCGAGAGGGCCATCACCATTCGAACCAGATCATCGCCCTCCGTATAAAAGCTCTCCGGCAGGCCGGTGTTCTCGAGGCTCACCGTTGGATAGGGTGTGGCCGTAGGCACAGGGCTGGGAGTAGGCGTCGGGGGGTGGGGCGTATAAGTAGGCACTGGTGTCGCCGGCTGATACGGCGCAGGGGATTGAGTACTGGAGTACCATACCTCTCGGTTGACCTCCTGATCCCACATACTCCCCTCCCGCGTGAACCAGACCAGGTGGAGCCGATTCCCCTCGTGGACAAAGGCTCTGGGATATTCGGGGTATAGCCCCGCCATTGCAAAAACTCGGATCGGGTATGACCAGCCTGTCCCATTCCAGACCAGGTGGTAAACGCCCAACAATGCATCTACTTCCTGAGACGTGCGCCCGACGACGAACAGGTGGATGGACCCAGCGCTATCGGTTACCATCTCGTAGACATCAAACCGCGTAACCCATGGCCGGGCCAAGATCCATGGAACTGTAGCCGGTGTCCCCCAGGAATTGCCACTGTCGGTGGACCACTGATAGTAGATCTCGTCTCTCGAAGCCGCCCGCCACACCAGCATCACCCCCCCACGACCGTCGCTGCCAGCGGTTAGTTGAGCCACAGTTGAATCAGGGTAAGTCACAGAAGTGATGGGAGACCACGTCTGACCCCCATCGGTCGAGAACACATAGCTGCCGGAAATGGCTTCGCCAATTCCACTGACACGATCCCACCCCTCGTCCCAGGTCACGTGGAGTGTGCCGTTGCTATCAATGTGGATCTGCTCTCGGCTGGCCCCAACAGGCGAGCGAGAGAGGTTGACAGGATACGACCACGTTTGCCCTCCATCCTGTGACCTTCTGTAGTACAGGTCCGAGCATCCGCCAAAACAAGCCGTAATCTGTGGGTCGCCTCTGTCGTCAAACACAAGATGGAGCACCCCACGGCTATCTATTGCCAGATCGGGCATGTAGGCGTTCCCTTTGCTGTCCACTCGACGCGGCGCCGTCCAGGAAGCAGCAGACCACGCCTGGCTCGCCGGTGCCCGCTTGAAGAGCACTCCAATGCCATTGGTGACGCCGTACCGATACGTCAAGTACAGGTTGTCAAACTGGTCGAGGGCCAAGGCACTGCGGTTTATGTCGGGGCTGCTCGGCACGATGTCATTTGGTTTGGACCATTCCTGCCCATTCCACATCGTATGATACACCCGCTCATCCAGAAGAAAGGCCCCCAGTTGCTCCGGCCTCACCGTCTCACACCAAATGACGTGCACGTTGCCCCGGTAGTCCACCACTACATCGGGGAACCACGAGCCGTCCGGTGTATTGGAGAGATTCACCGGCGCGCTCCACTGGTATTCGCCGCCCTGGGCCTGCGATGGAATGAACGAAACGCCACCGATCAGCAGACCCAGAATCAAACCCAGAGGCAAGAGTACCGCCCACTTGCTTCTGGAGAACCCACGTCCGCAGTTCATAATCGTCACCTGATTCCCACCTTGAGCCAACGCGCTCGAGCCTCCCAATGGGTTGTATAGTACAGGGATTACGCAGGTACCAACCTGTCCAGTCGCTCCATCATCTTGTCGCTTAAAACCTGTGCAATGTAGGACAGAGCGAAAACCAAAGGCAGCCCCAAGGCTACCAGGTAAAGCAATCTCCAATAAGCGTGATGGGCCGGAAACACGAGACGGAATGCCGTCGTCATGGCGTCCAGGACCGGCCGGTGGAATAAATAGACGCCGTAAGAAGAGAAAGAGACAAAAGATAGAAACCGTGTGATCCTCTCGTTCAGGTACCTCGTAAGCTTCTTGGCCAGAGTGAATGTGACGAAGACGGTAGCCAACATGATCATATCCACGGCTACGGACACCGTGAAAATGTCTGTTATAGGGGCCTGCGAAACAAACGCTTCAGTCACTTCACCATAATCATATATCGGCCCCTTGTGAAAAGAACGAAACGCCACGATGGCGACACATAGAACCAACATGGCAATCAAGAGGTAAGAGACACCAAAATCACGGCGATCGAATAGCCTCATCTTACTGCAAAACACCCCGGCCAGAAAAATGAAGAAATATAGAAAGAACCTGTACTCCACGACGTAAAAGAAATGCCTGACCAGATAGACCAAGCCGAACGATACCAACGAGAACAAGGCCATGCCTAGATAGTTGGGCGCATACTTGACCAGCAGAGCGTAAAACACGTACAACACCACGATCAGACCCACGAACCACAAAGTGGGCATTGGCACCACAAACCTGGGAGCCAACAGGATTGGCAACCCCAGAACATGGATGAAAGCCTCAGACATGCTCAACCGTCTGACAGTCACAGCAAATAGCGCGAGGGCAACCAGATACATAGGGAATATGCGGAGAATCCTCCTCTTGAGAAACGAGAAAACGCGATCTACTCTTGGGTTTGTGTAATAGAGCACAAAACCAGAAACGAACACAAAGATCCCCAAGCCAACATACGTGTTCAAGACGTTGACGTAGCTCAGATTGATGGGTAGCCCAAAGTATGCCAGATTGTAGAAATTGCCGGCATAATCAGGAAGATGATGAAACACGATGACTAGTGTACCCAGAGACCGCAGAATGTCCAGCTCAAGTAACCTTCCCTTAGACATGTTCACTCCACATCACGATCTGGCATTACATAGCTGAGAGTATTCCGCCCCTGTGTCCGGCTACCCAACCATCACCGGACTACCTTTCGTAGATTTCAAGCGAGTCCTGGCTGAGCCTGAGCCGTTCGCTTGCGTCCCATGTCACATATCGCATCACCTTGTCCTTGGGGAGAGGAAGCACACGCACACGTGGCCCTGCAGAGAACTTGGGTAGCACCGAGTCATCGAAAAGGACGAGCGTGTGTACGTATTCCGGCAGGGCGATAGGCTGTTCACTGAGTTCGTGCGAAAGTGAAGGCATCTGGTAATCTCTCAGGTAAAAGTCAGGCAACCGAAAGTACCGTGAACCGGCCACGACTACCGTATCTTTTGGATTGAACGACTCTCGGAGCGCTTCCAGCCGGGCACTTACGTCCGCATCGTATTCATGGATAGCAGCCCAGGTCGGGGTACTGAAGATCGAACGGGTACTGCCGAACAAAGTCGAGGGGGCCAGCCCAAACAGTAAGCCGTTACCCACGATTACCAGAACCGTCACCCCAATCCAGAAACGTAGGCCGCGCTTCGTCAGATCCCGGCCTACCGCGACGATCGCCAGCGCTGCCACCACGATGAATGCAGGGATGATGGTGAACGTATGGCCTGGTTGCTTCAGATGAACGAAAGCAAGATATGCCGCTCCCGGAGCGATCCACACCGCCAGCATCTGCGCCCGCCCATCCCTTAACAACGCACGTGTCAGATCGCGCCAGTGCCGATACAACGCCCATACAACAGGGCCCAAGGCGAATCCCATTGCATACAAGGTGTACATTCCGAAACGGGCCAGGTACACAGCAACGTTCGCCTCGTCTGACTTCTCCAGGTGCTGGCTACCCCACCATTGCATCGTTTCCCAGTATGCCAGGGGGCCACCGGACATCACTATCATGGGAATGGCCCAGACCGCAACACCAACGGCCATGACGATCAACGCAACGAAAATCTTGCGGAGCGGTACCCTACGCTTGAATACCAAAAACGCCCACAGTGGAAACAAGAAAACCGGGGTGTTAGGCCTGATCCCACCTGCGAGCCCCAGACACAAAGCGGAGGCGAGAAACGCTCGATCGCTCCCTTCGTGGAACCTGAAACACAACATGACCAGCAGAACAACCCACGAGAACTCTAGCATATAGGAGAGTGCGATCTCCCCGTGAAACCAGACCAGGGGACTGGTCAGCATCAACAAGGCAGCGGTCAGACCTACCCACCTATCAAACCAGCGCTGGCCGAACCAGAAGAGCAACGTTGCAGAGAGTCCACTGGTCAAAACGCTGATCCAGACCAGGCTGACGTTCGGGTCGTGCAGAAACCAGTTGACCAACCGGCCGAGCATCACGTAGAAGACAAAAGTTCCCGGTGGATGCGGCTGATGTAGCCTGATGTCAAAGTGTTCCATCGCAAGAGCAAAATTTACCGAGTCCCAATGGTGCAGGATACGGCTGCGAAAGGGCAAACGGATCAACACCCCTAGGATGAACAGGCCGACTGCTATCCCCCGATCCGACTTGATCCAGGCCGCCAATCTGTCTATTTGTGCTCTCATCTCGCAATCACTTCCTTGACTCCTGAGTTCCTGCTGTGCTCAAGCCAGGGCGGCGAATCACAAGGTAGGCCACCAGCGCTTGTAACACTACCAAAGGCAACAGGCTGGCGAAACCGCGCAGCCCCAGCAACATCCCCCAGTTGCGCGCAATATCCCCCTTCAACACCGCCGGCACGGACACGGTCCAGATCGGATTGGGGGTCAGGCCTGGAAAAATCTGGCCGCCGATAGTCTCAACCCAGACAAACAAGAGCGACCAGATAGCCAGTACCCCCACCAACACTTTGTGCCACCCACGATGTACCCAGTCGCGCAAGAAATAGACGATGGGAATGGTCATGTACGGTACCATCGGTATCAAATAAGTCGGGCCAGGGCGGTTACCTCCCCACCACATCGCCGAAGACGAGTTGAAGAGGAAGAAACTGATCACGGCCCACAGGCACATTCCCATTTCCGCGCGATGCGCCCGATCTCGGCCCATGAACCAGAAACCCGGCAGTGCCAAGAGCAGAAAGGGCGAGCGGTAAAACAAGCCCCGAAAAGGACTGAAGGTTAGCCCCCACATCGCGTCCAACTTGGGATAGGTCAGGCTCAGGAAACCGGTATAGTGCAGGTCCGTGTACAGCTCAGAATAGAAATAGCCGGTCGGCAGTGGGGTCTCGAAGCAGGCGTAATTGTACACCATCGCCAGCAGCACAGGGGGCACGCCCCCCCCAATCAGGGCCAGCAGGTGCGTCTTCTGGCGCACGGCAAAGAAGGCGTAGATGAACAACCCTACCAGGATCAAGCCGCTGGGATAATCGGTGATCGCCGACCACCCCATGAACAATCCCACAAGAGGCAGCCAACGCCAGCCCATCTCACCCCGTTTGATCCGGAATAGCAGATAAAAGGCAGAAAACGTCAATATGGGCACCAGTTGCCGATCCAGAATCTGCGAAGCCGGGAAGGCCACCGTGGCCAGAGCATAGACAACCACGACCAGGATACGAGGAAGCGGACTGGGAGCCAGGTACCCCATAAAACGATATATGATCACCCCCAGCAAGGCTGAGGGTACAGAAGCGACAAAGAAGGTGACAAAGGCCATGGCCATCGCCGAGTACACCTTGTCTTTGAGGAGCCCCGTTCCTCCTTCCCGCAGTGTCTCAGTCATAGCTGCGTTGGTACTGAGGCGTGCCATGACATTGTCCACCAGCGAGGTACGGGCCAGTACCTTAAAGAGCGCGTAGAAAGGTACTCCCAGGAACGAGGTGCCAGGCGCTTTATCGCTATAATGAACGCCCTTGTACAACGCATAGTCACCGGTGTTCTGGTAATAGTCGTCAATGGAAAGCGTATGTTGATCCACGATGGCCATGATCAGATCCAGTTTCGTGTTCGCTCCCCACAATGCCCAGCGCGGGAAGAAGTACGCAAGCGATACCAGCAAGAGCAGGAACAGCCAGACCTCACGCTGGCCCAGCCAGGCTCGCCAGTTTGCTACCCTGAGAGAGACTGGTGAGCGTGTTTCAACTTGAATGTGGCGGACGTTATTCATGGCTCTCTCCTTGCAATCAATTCAGAACAACTCAATGTCCTGCTAACGTGAGTAGTGCCTCTTGGACACAATAGACAGTAGCCATTGGTGCTGTGAAACACGGCACCAGGTACGACGCGCTGGATGGATCCAAGTCACCCAAGGCCCGTTCGGCCGTGCCCCAAAGTACGTAATCCACACCAAACTCCAATAGAACCGCTCTTCGTTCCGAATCTGCAGTATCTGCGTCGAAAAATGACGCGACCATATCCTGCTTTTCGTGCAAGTCCTTCGTCATTGACCAATGTCCCAGGAACGGCCGGGCTCCCGTCCGGCTAGGCACGTACTGGCACACCGGCCGGGCACAGAACACGACCTGGTCCGCACTGGCGTGATCGGCAAGCCATTCCAGCGCAGCATCTTCATCGCGATGGATGAAGTAGGGATGCTCATGCCGTGCCAGGTCAACGAACCGCCACACCAACAAATAAAGATTGGTGGGCAGTACTACCAGCACCAGAACGGCGGGGAGCCATTTAGCCCATGCCCGCACACGGGGCACTCGCCACGCACCTACAGACGGCATGATGCGAGAATACAGAACCTCCGTGGCCAAGATCGCGATTGGCAATTGCCACCCATTCAAATAGTGGATCTGAAAATTGACCGGCGCATATACCAGGAACAGATTGGCCACAAACCAGACTCGCACGAACATCTGAGGCAAAGAGCGTGCCCGCAAGGGGACGAGTCCATCAAAGCCTATCAGGGCAACCATAAAGGGCAGCCCCAACAGGAACAATAAGTGAAACGGGTCAACCGTCCAGGCGCCGGCGAGGTCAAACTGCTTGAACACAGCGTGCCATACCGGAAACTTGCTGCTGGTTATGTAGACCGAGTAAAAGGCCGGCCCACAAGATACGATTACCAAGATCAGGAACTGCCAGACCATGCGCCAGGAGAAACCATCTCGCAGCCCCAGGAACAGCACGTACAAGCCCACAATGACGTATATCAGCAACAGATCGTACGCATGGGACAGGCCCAATATCAGCGCAATCACACTTGCGATTATGGTGTAACGCCATTGCTGCCGCTGGTTACCCATGACCAGGCCAAAGATCAGGACAATCAAGACCGCGGCCGCCGTAAAATGCGGAAAGGCCATCTGGCTGAGGAACGAATTCGGCTCAATCGTGTAGAGGTCATAGGGAAATGCAACGTCGGGGGAATTGGTCAGATACTTGACGACGACCCAGAACCAACCCAGCCCACCACCAACCTGGGCGATCAGGAAGGCGGTGCGGCGCTGCCATCGCTCCGCAAAACACAACGATACAAACCAGTACGTAGCAAAAGCAAACCCGGCGATGGCCAGAGCGCGAAAGACGTGAAATACTTGCAGCAGCGTCAAATGCAAGGCGCGCGCCAACTGGGCCAGCAACCACCACTGCAGATTCATGAGTATTCTAGGGTTTGGCTCGGGCGTCAGGTGGTTGTCAATGAAAAAGTGGTGTTGAAAATCGCGCAGCCAGGACAGGTACTGTGCCGTATCCGACACACCGTACGCAATGCCCATGAATACCTGATCATCTGGACTCGCCAGGTAGCCAAACAGATAGGGCAGGCTCGTCACGATCAGTATGCCGAGCGCAAGCAGGGCCACGAAACGCCATTCCGCGCGTTCAATTCTGGCAAACACAGTCACCTCGCTATGACGATGAGATCAAGCAAGCGCTAAGCCAACATGTCCCGGACAAAATACGTGGGCTTGTTCTGGGTCTCGTAGTAGGTACGCATGATCATCTCCCCCAAAAGCCCCATCATCAAGAACTGCACGCTCAACAGAATCAATAGAAAAGAGAAGAGAAAAAGCGGCCGGCTGCCAATTTCATACGCATGAAAACTGGCCCATCCGCCTACCAGACCATTGTAAATCTTGGCCAGCGCCAACCCTCCACTGATCAGAACACCCACCAGGCTGCTGATGAAAGCGATGGAACCGAAGAACCGCATCGGACTGGAGAAAAAGCCCAGCAAGAACGAAACGGTGACCAGATCTAGAATCACGCGCGGGGTCCTTGATAGCGCCCCGTACTTGGACCACCCAAATTTGCGATCGCGGTCGTGCACCGGTACCTCAGCGACGCGCACGCCGATGGTGCTGGCCAGTTCCGGCAGGAAACGATGCAACTGGCCATACAGCCGCATGTTCTTGACCAGTTCCGCCTTGAACACTTTGAGCGAACATCCTCGGTCGTGGATCGAGATATGGGTCACGTGGCTAATCATCACGTTGGCCACCTTGGACACCAGGCGCCGTACAAAGGGCTCTTGGCGGTTGACGCGCCACCCAGCGACGATGTCATAATCCCCTTCGCTCAGTTTGTCCAACAGCCGCGGAATGTCGGCAGGATCGTTTTGCCCATCTGCATCAAGCGTGACGACCAGCCGGCCCTGAGCGTAATCGAAGCCGGCCGCAAAGGCAGCAGTTTGCCCAAAATTGCGTCGAAAGCGGACCACCTTGACGCAACTGTCTGCCGCGTGCAGTTCGTGCAGTATGCCGAAACTGCCATCAGCACTACCATCGTCAACAAAGATGATCTCGTAACGCAATCCCAGATCTTGCATGACGGATCTCAACTGTTCGTACAACGGAGGCAAGTTCTGCTCCTCGTTGTAGACAGGTATGATAACCGACAAGTCGAGCTGCGCGGTTGCATTTCTCGATTCTGGCTGTCCCATAACTTTACTCATTTGCCGCCAACTCCCTGGTACCTTCAAGGGCATACCATACCCCTCCGATCAGACCGACTACCAGATTCGTCAACACATAGTTTGTGAGCGACATGGCCGCTGCAGCGGCACCTGGCACACCTAGTGCTCCAAACAACAGAACGTAGGTCTGTTCACGGACGCCGAGCCCCCCAATCGAAATCGGCAAGGCCAACGAGAAAGAGATGATCGGCGTGAACAGCACAAAGATCCCTAACGGCTGCTCGACGTTCAAGCCATAGGCAATCAAAACGTTGAAAAGGATCAACAACAGATCGAAAATTAGAGACACGACGCACGCCTTGCCCAGTGCCCGGTACCCCAACTGGAATACAGAGCGATAGAACCGCTCCAATTTCGCCTGGCCAGGTAGACGCACCCTACTGCCAAGCCACGGGATCAACGGTGTGCCCATCACCACCCATCCTCCCAACACTCCACCCACCGCTCCGAGAGCAATGATGGGAACCCAGCCTGGGGGCAACATAGTGGAACTGAACGGCAGGGCCAACACAGCCAACACAAAAAGCACCCACAAGCCAGTAGCGCGATCCACCAACGTGGTACCGACTGCCTCAGGTGCACGCCCGGTGGACCGTGCCAGTTCCACCATCTTGACCGCATCCCCGCCGAATCCGGTGGGCAGGAATATGTTAAAGAACGCACCCACAAAATACAGATGCACCAGCCGCCGCAACGGAACGGTAATATCCAGGGCTTGCAGCAACACTCTCCAGCGCAGTGCCCGCAACGCAGTACCCGCGATCATCAATATCATCGCCGTGACCAGGTACCCCCACCGTGCCTGATATACCACCTGTCCCAACTGCCTCAGGTCAACCTGAAAGACCAGCAGGTAGATCAGCAGCCCGGCACTGACGACGACCTTCAACAGGTTAAACAACCGCTTACCCATGGTATCCCCTTCCACACAGGTTCAGGAGCAACGTTACCCACCTGTCCATTTCACGAGTGCCGCTCGGGCGTATACTTCGTCTAGCGGAGCGCATGCGCGCCGGTAATCATACCGGGTTTCAGCCAGCAGCCGCCCGTTGCGGGACAGCCGTCGCGCAAACTCACGGTCGTTCAGCACCCGCAGCACCACCGCAGCCAAGTCGCCAGGTGCATCTGCGATCAGAATGTTCTCGCCATCGGTCACACCGATCCCCTCACAGCCCAACGCCGTGGATACGATGGGGATGCCCTCGGCCAGAGCCGTGAGGATCTTTACCCTCATCCCCCCTCCGGCCAACAGAGGTATCACTACTACGGCCGCGCGTCGCTGATAAGGTGTGGGATCCTCCACGTAGCCCGTGACGTTGATCCCCAGGCCCGCATCGTTGAGAGCGAGCAACTCGGCTGGCGGCCGCGCACCGACCACGTCAAACTGCACCTCGGGCCGCTCTCGACGGATCAACGGATAGACCTCATGGACGAACCACTTGACCGCTTCGATGTTGGGTGGCCAGTACATCGTGCCGATGTGCAGAATGTGAGTGGGCTCAGCCTCTCTCTCTACGACTGCCACCTCATCCGTATCAATGGCGATGGGGATCACGACGATGTTTTTCGGCTGCCCGGCTGCTTCCTGTAGCGCAGCCTCATCTTCTCGACTGACCGCCAGCACCGCGTCAAACTCCCGTACCAGCCGCCCTTCGTAGGATTTGAGCAACCGCCAATCCCGGCCCAGCAGCCACCGGCGTGGCCCAGGCGACATGGTTTGCCACAGCCGTTTATACAACAACCACAGGGCATTATGGGCATCGAGGATTTTGAACGCACCCGGCACACGTTCGGCATATTGGCCCATGTTGAGTTGGTCGGCGTGAACCACGTCAAAGGGGCGCTCAGCGCTCAGGCGACCTATGAGATTGTGCATAGCGCGTCGGGCATCCCGAAGCATCATGAAGGGCTGCCCAGTCAGGAAACTCAGGCCCACGTACTGAGCATCCCGCAATTGACTGCGCTCCATGGGCACGGTGTATACCGCCTGACAATAGCGTTCCAGGTGGCGCACGTGTTCCGCCTGGTCGCCACGGACAAACGAGACCAGCGTCACACGATGCTTCTGGGCCAGGTATTTGATCACATTATAGGTCTTGATCTTTGGTCCACTATCGGGCGGATAGGGCAAGACCTGGGTGAGCAAGAGGACATTCACGACGCCATCCTTTCTCGAAGCGCTCGGTCTATACGGGCCAGCGCCAAACGCAATTCCCGCCAACTGGCGACCTGCCTACCTCTGCGCCCCCTGGTAACGAACCGCAGTGCTCCGTGTACCAACATCTTGATGAGTGTCATGGCATAAATAAGGGATTTCAAACAGAACGCCGCGGCTCCGCCATAATGCTTGCGGAAGAAGTAGACACGGCTGCGATAGAGTTCGGCCTCCATACGTCCCCGCCGTTTCTTGCTGCTCTGCCCACCGTAATGAACGATGGGCGAGTGGGGTAGATACCATACTTCCCAGCCGGCCTGATGAAGCCGATAGCACCAGTCCACATCTTCGGCATACATGAAGATGCGCTCATCCAGGCCACCGATCTGATCCGCAGCCTCACGGCGAGCAAGTAGACACGCACCCTCCACGTAGCCCCTGATTCGCTGAGCGCCCTTCTTGACCTGCGGTCCCCAACTGGGAAAAGTTGGCCGGATCAGCCGCCTCCCCAACCCACCAAGGATAAGGAACTCTCGCCACAGGGTAGGGAAAGGAGTATACGAGGCCTGAAAAGTCCCATCGGGATTGAGCAGCCGTACGCCGGCAAGCCCGGCGCAGGGGTGTTCATCCATAAATTTAACAGCGCTGTCCAGTGAGCCAGGCAATGCCTGGGTGTCGCTATTAAGCAAGACCACGTAACGCCCTTCGCAACGTGCGATAGCCTGGTTGTTCCCACGCGCAAACCCCACGTTCTCCGAGTTAGCGATCACGTGCACTCGAGGGAACCGTTCCCGGACCATCACTACACTACCGTCCGAGGAGCCATTGTCCACTACCCACACGTCAAAACTCGAATCCCGGACGGTATCCTCGAGCGACTGCAGGCACTGGGCCAGCAACTCATGGGTATTCCAGTTCGCGATGATGATCGAAAGGTCGTTCTGTTCGGTGCTCATGAGATGGCCTCCTGGGCCCTCTGCGGCGTGCTCATCGTGGATGCACCTGAGGCCAGGGTGTAGCGCAGAGCCCAGAGCGAACCCATGAAGAGCCAATTGATCATCGCCAGATCGAATCCCACGATCCCCTGAGTATAGGCAAAGGGAAGCAGCCAATCCCCCAACGCCATGGCGACCAGGCAGCCAGCCGTGCCGCCCAACACGGCCACAGTCAGGCTCTCGGCGAAATCCCCCCGGCCCTGGAGTCCGAGCCATAGTTTGTAGCCACCCCAGGCCTGCGCGCCAAAGAACCACAACAGGAAGAATGTACCCACAATGCCTGTCTGAGCGAGGATATCAATATAGTTGCTGTGGGTTGCCATCGCCTCTGTAGGGAAATAGCTCATGTAGTAGGACGCGTAGCCTGCCGGGCCGGTACCGAACAGCAGATGCTTGCCGGTAATACGCCAGTTGACCTCATAGGCAGCCAACCGGGTGAATCCGCTCTCGTTGGTCTCTGCCTCGAACGCGGTCCGCCAGTAGTAACCGCCTCCCCCCACGACAGCAACGAGCATCAAGAGGACAAACAACTTCTTAGAACGGAAGAAGGTGATCACCACAGAAGTCACGGCTGCTGGCACCCAACCAGACAGCCAGGTGATCCGTTGAAAGAATCCCCAGTACACGAAGCCAACCACGTATACCAGAAGCAAGCCCCTCCAGAACCGGTGCAGGCGCCGGTTAAACAGCGCCAGGGCCAAAGCGAAAGACAGGCACCACATCGAGAGCAGCCCATGAGAATTCACTGCTACGAGGCCATTGGTACGGAAAAAGTTTTTCAGGGACACCACTGGCCCTAAGCCGACTGCGGAGCCCAAATCCAAGATCAGGACCACCAGCCCTTCTCCAAGGAGAATCCACACCAGGACCTGCAGCCACGCTACACTGCGAACATTGTTGGCTACCAACAGCAAGCACCCTGGCAGGAGCATCATCACCAAGCCCGCGACGACTGAGACCAGAGGATGACCGGCCTCGTATACCAACACATCGCGGAATGCACGGCTCCATACCCAGGAGATGGCCACCGTCGCCACAAAGGCCAGCAACGGTTTGTTGGTCACCGCTGGCTTCAAAGCCAGGCGCTTCTCAATCACCAGCATATTGACAATCCAAAGCCCGATACACCCCAGGCATATCACCAGGCTGATCACGATTTCGCTGGCTGTGCCTGTCGGGATGCGGAAGCGGACAAACACGGCCGTCAGCAACATGGCAGCAATACCCAATTCCAGGCGCTTGACCACAGCCACAATCCCAAACGGCGCTGCAAGCGCCAATAGGACGAACGCAGGGGAAACCTTAGCCATGAGCAAGCCGATCGCAGGCAACGCACACAGCGTTGCGCCCACTATACCCACCCGGATCAGCCAGGACCAATTTCGTTTCATCAGCAGTGCCATGTTGTGCATCATCGAATATTCTGCCCTGTCACCTGGTACAGCGATTGCTCCAATTTCTGAGCGCACATTTCCCAGGAGTATCGTTTCTCCACCAGGCGCCGCCCGTTGGCCGCCAGTCTGGCCCGCAAGGCCTGGTCGGTCAGCAGGCGCAGAACAGCGTTGGCAAAGGCACCCGGTTCATCAGCGATGAGGACGTCCTCGCCGGGAGTCACATCCAGCCCCTCAGCCCCTTTGCCAGTGGCCACGACCGGCGTACCCAAGGCCATGGCTTCGAGGATCTTTAGGCGCGTGCCGCCTCCCATTCGGAGCGGCACCACGCAGGCCCAACTCTGAGCGATCGCTGGCCGGACATCGTCCAGATAGCCGGTGAAGATTGCACCGTCACTGGCGGGCAAGGCCGACAGATCTACACCGTCGGTTTTGCCGGTGATGCGCAACACTGTTTGTGGCTGGTGTGCCTTCACCCGAGGATAGATCTCCTCCAGGAAATACGACATCGCGTCGTAATTGGCATAGAAGGTCAAAGCACCGGGGAAAATGAGCGTATCGGGCACCGGCTGGCCGAAAGTACCATCGTACAACGGCAGATCCACGCCATTGGACACGACGGTCAGAAGGTTATGCATTGGCGTGATCTCATCTAGCAGCTGGGCCTCCTGGTCCGAGGCCACAGTGATAGCATCAAACTGCCGAGCCAGCCACCGTACGAGGCGACGGAACTTCCACCGCATCGGCCTGCAACGCAATTGCCAGAAAAAGTCCCGTGCCCATTTATGACACTCGCAAAAGTGGGCCATCTCCAACTCTTCCAGCACCTTGGGCCGGTTGGCGGCGGCCAGAGCATAGCGATGCGTCCAGACCTGCGAGGCAACGATGACATCGTGGACATCCGCCCGTTGGGTGACCAGTTCCTCCATTTCCCGGCTATAACTTTCCACGAAAAAACGGGGCCAAAGTGAGAAAAACCCACGCAGTGCCCGCCAGCGCCCCGGCGTGAAGGGGATACGCCGCACCACCTGAACGCCGGCACAGAACTCGCGCAGCACAGGCAGGTGCACCGAGTCGGTCGCTGGGTCATCGCTGAAGGTGAGCAGCGTGACGGTGTGGTTCCGGCTCAACTGCTTCAACAGGTTATAGATCCTCATCCTGGAGCCGTTGTCGGGTGGATATGGAAACCACCAGGAAAGAAAGAGTACTTTCACAGAACCGTTCCTCATATAACAGAGAGTGCAGATGTTACCCCAGAGAGCACGGTGCCGGGCCGAACTGGCCGCGGGCGAAATCCGCGATGGCCTCGATCATGGCCTGGCGCTGGGCCTGCCGGCCGCGCCACCGGGGCCGTACTGTCCAACTGGCCAACGTGCGCAGGTATTCGGCCAGCAGCGTATATAGCCAGGCCCGCACCCCGGCCCTGGTGCTTCTGAGAAACAGCAGCCGGTTGCGCGTCATGTAATAGTGAATGCGGGGAGAGGCCGCCTGTTGCGCTGGCGCGATCTTGTGCCAGACGTGGGCCTGGGGAACATACAGGATTTTGTACCCGGCGCGAGCGGCGCGCACGCACCACTCTGTCTCTTCGTAATACATGAAAAATCGCGAGTCGAGCACGCCAGCCCTCTCCACAGCCTCTCGCCGGGCCAACAGCGCACATCCAGTCACAAAGTCTACCTCACGGATAGCGTCATACTGACCCTTGTCTTCCTCGTCCAGACCCATCATGTGACTGTCACCTCGCCGCCAATCAATGACTCCGCCGGCCGACCAGATGATCGTGGGACGGTCGAAGTAGTAGATCGTCGGTCCGGCCACGCCAGCCTGATGCGTAGACTCGACGGCGTCTACCAGGATAGAGACGAAATCAGGGGCAACCGCGGTATCGTTGTTCAAGAGCAACACGTAATCCGCCCCGCCGGACAGGGCGCACCGCAGGCCGACGTTGTTGCCCTCGGCGAAGCCCAGGTTCTCGCCCGTCTCCACGATCGTCACGTCAGAGAACGAGGCCCTTACGGCCCCCACACTGCCATCGGTCGAGCCATTGTCTACCAGGATCACGTCCAGAGGACAGTAATTCACTGCCGCAAGGGACGCTAGGCAGGCCAGGGTGTCCTGGCAGCCGTTCCAGTTCAGCACAATCACTGCCACCCGGGGTGACTTCATCGAGAAAACTCCTCAGGTTCAAGACGACGGTTCCTGACCACGATCCGGTAAATCTCTTCCAATTCATCCATTTCCTGCCCCAGGCTCTTTACTGGCCGGACCCCTGCACGCAGGGTAGGGAGCAACTGAGGCTCATCCAGCACCCGTCGCAACTGTCGAGCCAGGCTGCCGGCGTCGCCCGGTGCGAAAAGCAGCCCATTCTCCTCATGATGTACCAATTCGTTCATCCCTCCCAGATCAGAAGCAAGCACCGGCGTGTGGTGGGCAAAGGCTTCTATGACCGTGTTCGGGCTGTTCTCGTACCACACCGATGGTACGACGACGATGTCCAACCCTTGCAACACTCGACTCACCTCCGTACGCCCATACACGCCCGTCAGGTTCAAACGGGGATCCTGGCAGGCCATCTGGCGCAGGCGACGAGCGTAGCCTGGAAATGGCTTTGTGTCGCCATAGACCTTGACCTCTAAAACAGCCTCCGGCAGCCGTCGAACCGCCTCGAGCAGCAGGTGTACCCCTTTGTGCGGTGCGATCTGCCCCATGTAGCCGATCCGCAGATGCTCAGCCGGAGTCTTTCGCAGGAGGTCTGGCGTCAGGTTGGGAAAGTCCCGTCCCTGGCGGGAAAAGACGAACCGATCCGGTGCGGCCCCTGCCTGAATGAAGAGATCACGCAAGAATCGAGAGGGGCTGATGATGGTTCCCACGCGATCGAGGGTCTCTCGCAGAAACGCCGCTCGGGCCCGCATCTGAGCCATGCGACCTCGTTGGGAGCGCCAGAACGCATTCATCAGTGTGGGCACCACCCTTCCAGAGATGCGATAGCGGCGTCTTTCTTCGCCCAGGCAGCGGGCACAGGTGACCGCATCGAAGGGGGGCGCACACAGGTGTCCATTGCTGCGAAGCAGCGTGATACGCGGGCAGAGGAACCAGAAATCGGTCAGTGTGACTACCGTCGGAATCCCCACCTCACCTGCCACTCGAAGTGCGCTCCCCGACATCAGATAGCCACCGATCAGATGGAAGAGGTCGGGAGCCAACTCGGCCAGATGCTCGCGCAGGTGGTCTCCAATCCAAGGGTTGTCATACGTCCAACGGAATGGATCGGGAGCGGCAGCCAAGTTAAAACGCAGACGATGAACGGGCAGACCATCGTACAGTTCGTCTGTGAAAGCCAGGCCCTGCCCATCTCCAGCGTCAATGGCCTCGACACAGACCACAGCCACGTCATGGCCATGATCTTGCAGCCAAGACGCGGTGCGATAGGCCCGCAACTCGGCGCCGCCAGTATACCGCGGAGGGAAATGATGGACGGCGATGACTGATTTCATTCGTGACGTCTCGGCCTCCGCAGTCTGTACCTGACCGCACTGTAAATGTACTGCACCTCACCGGGGCGGACAGCCCCCAGCAAGAGTGCTGCTACACCATAGACCACAGCACCCGCTCCGATCACCAACAGCAGCCAGACTCTGGCGTCCACGGCGTTCAAGAAATGGACATCGCGCAACAGCCAGACGATAGCGCCCATGAACGCGCCGGCTGCAATGACGCGGAACAGTGGGCCGGTGTTCCTCTTCCACAACATCGCTGGCCCAATGATCACGGAAGTCAGCACAACGTCCATGAGCCGGCTGGTCACCATCGCAATCGCGGCGCCAAGCACTCCCAACGTAGAGATGAGAATCACGTTCAGCGTCACACTGATCAGCGCGTTGACAACAGCAATCCGCGCGGCTTTCTTCTCCAGATGCATCGTGCTACTGGTGCGTCCCAGAATTTCCGCCAGGAACATCGCGGGCAACGCCCAGACCAATATCCGCATTACCGGAATGGCAGAGGCGAACTCCTGACCATAAAGTAAGATGATAATGCGGTCTGCCAACAGCATCCCTCCCATGGCGATAGGCAAAGAGATTATCAACAAGTACCGCAATGCCCGTTGTACCGTGTCCTGGATCGAACCGCGCCCCGAGTCATATTCTTTGACCAGCGTCGGGTATATGGAAATGGCCATGCTCTGTGCCATCAACAACATCATCACGATCAGGTTGTACGGCACGTTGTACCAGCCAACGGCCGCATCTGTCAGCACGAATGACATGAAAACTGTATCGAAACGACGGGCAAACTCGTGCGTCGCCCCTGCAATCCCAAAGGGGAGGCTTGCCCGCAACAGCGAAGGCCAGTAATGAAGGTTGGGCCGTTGGAAATGCAGTCTCAACACCCTCCTCACGACGTAAGCCGATGCCAAAGCCATAGCGAGGACGCCGCCCAGCGAGGCAAGCAACAAGCCGGTATATCCCGCTCCCATTACAAGCGCCGCGGTCCCCAGAGTGATAAAGACCATCTGGTTCAACAGCGAAAAAGCGGAGGAGAAATCAAGCCGTTCCTGAGCGATCATTACACCGTCGAGCGGTCCTTGAAAGGCGTACAACAGCAGCCCACAACTGGCAATCAAGATACCGAACACCATTTCGGGCGTTTTGCCCAGCAGCCAGGCGGACCCGGTAATCCCGGCAATGGCGATCAGTGAGAGCAGCGCCCGCAAGGCGATGATGTTGGGCACCATCCAGGCGATGTGTTCCTCCTTACGCGCCATCTCCCGCACGGCGAGCGACGATGTCCCCAGGTCCGTGAACATGGCAAAGATCGCCACGTAGGCCAGGGCAGTCGCATAGCGCCCGAAGTGGGCATCACCCAGCCGGCGCACCACGTAGATATTGAACATGAAGGCAAACACTTTGATCAGGATCTGCCCGCCCAACATGAAGGCAGTGTTACGCGCCACCGTTCGAATCACCGGTTTTCTGGGTGGTTCAGCATCTCGCATGATAGTCGTCGTTGTAAAAGTCATTGGATGACCCTTCTGCAGACTGCGCAACCTTCGTCCGCGGGGAGACAAGCAGGATTCCATCTAATCCGCACTGCACAGCCTTCTGCTGTTCGCAGGCCAGTTCAGCATCGGTCAGCGCTTCCTCTGGCCCCAGCAGAACGACGCGATAGTGCAAATCACCAACCCTGCTGATAAAGCCCTGCTCGTTCAGATGATGACGCAGGCCAGGCGCAAATCCCTCACTGTAGAATACCCACTCCGTGTGGACGTCGCGATCGGTGACCACTCGTGTACCCCACTGCCGCTTGAAGTTGAAGGTGCCGTTTGCCGTCTGCGCCCGGCTGCGGCCAAAGTCAAAACACCGCAAGCCAGTACGGCGAGCCCAATCTATCATAAACCACCGCAAGGCGACGCTCACACCGCTCTTCACCTGATCGAATTTTCCCTCCCGTACGCCCATCTGGTCAGCCTCGCAGGTGTCGCCCACCACCTGGCACAACGCTCCACAAACAGGCTCCTGTTCACGCCTCACGAGAACCAGCCCACCTCCTTTGAATCGACGACGCAGGTCCTCATATTCGCCCAGCGCGGCTCGTGCCCCATGGCGCTCGTGAATGTAAGGGCGATACATCCTGTGGTAGAACAAATCAAAGTCCTGTTCATTTTGGGTAAAGACATAGTCAAAGCCTTGTCCTTGCATGCTACGTAAATTGCGGCGCATATTCCGATTCATCGCCGCCAAGATGTCCTCCATTGGCCGCGCGATGTCGAGCACCTGCCTGATCCAACAAGGAGCAGTGAAGACATACGCTCCGTGGGGACGCCACCGTACAATTTGGTTCAATTCGAGCACAACCAGTTCACCGAGGTCAGCAGACTCCCTGGCAAGGGCCGGTACCCGCCACAGAAAAACAGGGGGCAATTCCTCTACGTCCTGCAGCGCCGGCAACAGAATATAAAACAGTTCTTCGTACGAGAACCCGGCACCCACGTACACAACCGACCAGGAAGGGCCCCGCCCACGCCTGATACGGACCCTGAAGTCAGTGATCGCCAGCCTCCCCAGGTTTGCACTCCACACAGCGCCCTGCAGGAGCGTCCCCTGCCACCACCCTGGCCTCATCGTTGCCCAATCAGGTATTCTGCGCTGCAGCGGATCAACCCAGTACCGGTAGAGCAGACTATGCACACCGCGTAAAACACGGCCTGTGATTTTCTTACTTCCCATTTCCATCCTTCTAATCGCAGAATCGCCGCAGCATCATTTCATACGTGATAACAGGTGCGATCTTGCCGATCGTCCACTCTTCGAGGCCAGAAAGGTGCCGGTCCATCAGGGTGTGAAGAAAGGCTGGATTGAAGATACCCCGTTCTGCCATGCGACGACCGAACAGGATATTCTCGGCCCAACTACGGAGCTCGCCCCGCAGGTAATTTTCGTAATCGGCATATAGTGTGTCACGCCGGGCAAAGATGGGCCACAGGTGTCGGTTGAACCTGTACTTGAGCCTTACGGTCAGGGCGTGCATCCCCCGCATCAGCGGTTGGGCCGTAGGTAAGAGTTCGTCGTGGTCGTAGGGAATGGAGGCCAGCCGGGGAGTCTCCCGCTGTATCACAGCCCGATACAACGTCTGATGTCCACGTAGCGGGGCTGGTAAAGAATGAAGAAAGTCGAACAACTCGTAGTCGAAGAACGGAAACCGCGCTTCAATGTGCGAGCGGCTAAAGGTGACCATGCCCTGCGTCAGCCGACGGCAATGGTTGTCAATGTAGAAATATCCTCCCCGTACATCGGGGCGATAGTGCAGGTAGCGAGCCAATTCAGCCCGAAACGAATCAAACGCCAGTCCCTGAACTTGCCGGCGCATCGGCTCACAGTACAAGAGATTCTCTTCTGCTTCCGTTATCGAGGGCCAGGTATACCTCTGGTTGAACAGGTGGAACAGACGCGTAATCAGCGCGGCATCGTCAACCGCTGAGATTTGAAGGGGCTCGATATGATCGGCGTGTCCCATCACCGTGCCACCATCCCAGCCGGTCAGGTTCACATCCATCAATTGGCGGGCCTGGGGCAGCGTGCTAATGCCGTGCGCGTGTATCCAACTATGGAAACCTTCAGTCAGGTCCAGGTGGAAACCCACACATTCCTTAACCCACTCGCCATCAGGCAGGTCAAACCAGTGATGATCGCTGCCGACGGCCTGTGCAATCCGGCGAGCATAGTACACGTCTCGGCAGGTATGGATGCCATACGTCAGCGACACGACGGGGCGGCGCTCGATCAGGCCCAGGATAGTCCGCGAATCGAGGCCCCCACTGAGGTAGACCCCAGGCCGGTGGCCATCGCTCGATAGGCGTTGGACAGCACGGCGCAAGAGCATGCCCGTCTCTTCCGCCGCTTCATTGAAACTAACCTCGGGGCGATAAGGTATGTTTTCAAAGGTCCAATACTGTGTTACACTGCACGAACCTGTAGATATGTCATAGACCAGCAAAGAGGCGCCGGGCAATAACGCAATATCCTCAAAGAACGTCCGCGCACCAAGTAAGTGCTGAAAGCGCATATACTGAGCCAGGGCTGTCAGGTCCAGTTTTCGAGGAAGAGCCTGGTCGCACAAAATGCCTTTCATCTCCGGCGCAAAGATCAAGCGTCCGCCGTAGCAGGTGTAGAACAGCGGATACAGACCAAAACGGTCGTTGGCAATCAGAAGGCGGCGGCGTGCCTTGTCCCAAATGGCGATGATAAACGCCCCGTTCAACCGGTTGACGAACGGATCCCCCCACTTTTCATAGAGCGCCAGCGCAAACCTCTCGTCAGACTCCGTGGGCTCACTCTCACCCAGAACATCCTTGTTGTAGAACTCACCCGCCATCACCAGGGCCGTCGTACGTGTCGAGTTCCACACCGGTTGAGAAGTAGCGTTGAAAATGCCAATCCCGATCCGCCCAAGGGCCAGATTGTCCTCTCGGTCCACGAGACTATCGGCCACAAACCAATCCCGATGGGACAGGACGGCCTTCATCCTGTCCGCCAAAGATCCAACGTCCGTCTGTTGCCTCGGGTCCACAACCCCAAAGACTCCACTCATCTCATGACCTTATGCGAAGTATCGGCCATTCGGCACTCATGGTCCAGTCTGCATTTGGACTTTCCATCCAGACTCGACCATGCGCTCGAGACCATCCCGGTCTACCTGCCACCGCAGCCCCTTCTTGATCGCCGGGAGCCGCCCGCTCTTACACCACCGGCGGACCACATCCTCACCCACACCCAAACGATCGGCAGCCTCACCCAACGTCAGCCATCTCTCGGCGACACCTGCCCTTTGCCCGTCCAGTTTCTCGCTCTCCCGGGTGCGGCCATAGCAATTGTGGCGACCGCCTGGCTTGACACGGTTGACAGCCAGCCCCAGCAGGTGCACTCCCTGTTGCGCGAGCAATCGGTCCCTGGCTTGCCAGAGCGACTCGCGCCTGGTGAGCCCTATACTCACCACCAGGATTGTACCCTCGGACTCCGTTGACAGAATGATGGCGTCAGGAGCACTCAGAACAGGTGGACTGTCAACCAGAATCACGTCACCGTGGCCACCCAAGAACGTCAACAGGGCCTGAAAGCGCGGTGAGGTCAGCAAAGTAGCCGGATCTACGGGAGGCCGCCCCGCAGAGATGAGATGTAGGTTGTCGAAGCCCGTCTCCTGTAAGGGAAGCGAAGAAAAGTCTCCCCCTGCGACTTTGGAGTCGCTAAGGACGTCGGCCAGGCCAGTGACGTTGGGCCGGTCAAAGAACTCGTGCAACGTGGGCCTGCGCATATCCGCATCCACGACGATCACGCGACTCCCCGTCGAGGACAGAACTATGGCCAGATTGGCCACCACGAAGCTCTTGCCCTCTGAATCTCCGGGACTGGTCACGAGCAGTGTACCAAAAGAATGATCAGGGCGCGCGAGGAAAATACTGGCCCGCATCGTACGCATGCTTTCGGCCACCGGACTCAGCAGGCTGTCGGACCGCCAGGTTCCCCTTCTCGATACCCGCGGGATGGCCCCTAAAACGGGCAGTTCCAGAATGGACTGCATACCATCCCTTTCCCACCGTAACGACGTGTCCAGATATTCCATCAGAAAGATGGCACCCAACGCCAGCCCAATTCCTGCCGCTCCAGCCATCACGACAATGAGTTTGGTCTTGCTCGGGACCGGCCACTGGGGCACCACGGCCGGGTCAAAAAGCGACAGGACATTGGGCGACTCGGCACGGTAGGACCCTAGCAAGTTGGTATAGGTGGTCTGATAAGTGGACTTGACCTCTTCCAATGCAGCGATTCGATCTTGAGCTTCCTGAATCTCGGAAGCCGAGGTAAGATTGGACAGCGAAGCAGTCAATTCATCAATTTGCTGGCTGACACTGCCGATCTTCGCCTGAAGTTCCTCCAATTGGTTCCGGACGAATTCCTGCTGCTCCGGATCGCTTCCTCTCGAGGCCGGGCTCCGGCGAATCAACTCGTCAGCCAGGGCATTTGCAATTAACGCGGCCGCTTCAGGGTTAGTATCCGTCACCTGCATCTCTAGAAGTTGAGCCCCTGAATAGATACGGGGCGTGATCTGTCCTGCCAACTGTGCAGGGGTTCGATCTAATCCTAGCCGTTCAATGACCGCCTCCGTGACAGGGTTCTGCCTGACCAACTCGGCATAGGCAGCGGTCATGGTATTGCCGAGATTCAACTGCCAAGGGTCCGGGTTAGGGTTCTGGAGACTGGTGCCCACCATAACCGTTGCTTTGGCCTGATATACGTCAGCCTGAGTAGAGGTGAAGTAATAACTCAGCATCATCGGAACGGCGGTGCTCACCGCCACCAGCCACCACCACCGCAAAATAAGTCTCAGATACTTGCGTATCTCCATCGCCATTCCTCGCCAAACACACAGCCCCAAACGGGGCTCAAGTGTGGATACCATCCAGGCATAATCAGACCTGGATAGGGCAGACCAATGAGAGCTTTCCCAAGCCGCTATGCATCACTCTGCAGTTTGCTTCTGTTTATTTTCCAGATTTGGCTGTGGAACTCCATTCCCCGCAAAGTAATAGCCCATCCGCCAGCGCGTACAGATGTAGCGCGGATTGGCCGGATCGTCCTCGATCTTTTGCCGCAGGTAGCGAATGTACACGCTCAAGTAACCCACCTCGTCCGCATACTCCGGCCCCCACACGCTGGTGAGTAACTCCTTGTGGGAAACGACCCGCC
>Ga0307380_10001957_pt1 | contig 29570 bp, 23 predicted proteins | sample UN3MG_FD_202239 | JGI IMG/M metagenome (GOLD analysis project Ga0307380, IMG submission 202239) | Soil microbial communities from Risofladan, Vaasa, Finland - UN-3 | ecosystem: Environmental > Terrestrial > Soil > Coastal area > Acid sulfate soil | place: Finland: Risofladan, Vaasa | collected...
CCGCATGGTCCAGGCGGGCCACGAGGTGACTGTCTACTGCCGTCCCTACTATACGACGACCGACAAGGAGTATTACAAAGGAGTCCACCTGAAAAAGATCCCAACCATCCCCAGCAAGAATCTGGATGCGATAGTGCACACATTCCTCGCAACCATCCATGCAATGACCGAGGACTATGACATCGTCCACTATCATGCCATCGGGCCGGCCACCATGGCCATACTGGCCCGCATGGCGGGGAAGAATACGGTCGTCACGGTTCACGGCCTCGACTGGCAGCGTGAAAAGTGGGCCAAGCCCGCCAGGATGTACTTAAAATTCGGCGAATATGCTTCCATCTGGTTTCCTTATCGCACTATCACCGTCTCCAAGTTCCTGAAAAGCCATCTGGAGCAGAAGTACGAAAGGCCGGTCACGTACATACCCAGCGCCGTCACCGATCCTGTCTTTCTTCCGCCGGACAAGATAAAGGCATACGGCATCGGCCGGAGGGATTACATCCTCTTTGTTGCACGCCTGGTTCCCGAGAAAGGCTGCCATTTCCTCATAGACGCCTACGAGCGGCTGAATCCCGATATGAAGTTGGTGATTGCGGGAGGGTCGAGTCACTCAGAGGATTACGTCGCCCAATTGCAGTCCCACGCCTCGGACAAGATCATATTCACCGGCTATGTGTATGGTGAGGCGCTCCAAGAGCTATACACCAGTGCCTACTGCTATGTCCACCCATCCACTATGGAAGGCTTGCCGGTGACGTTGCTGGAGGCGGTAGCTTATGGGAACTGTGTAGTAGCCAGCGATATCCCGGCGAACACGGAAGTAGTCCATGACGCCGGCGTGATGTTCGAGAGTGAAAACGTTGCCGGCCTTGCCGAAGCGTTGGGTCGCGTGATTGGGGATCCGGCATTGGCGGATGAGTTGCGGGCGAAAGCATTGGCCCGGGGGGTCAAGGAATACAACTACGACCGAGTCACCGAGCTGACTCTGGGTTTGTATGCATGGATGCTCGAGCATGATCCGCATGACCTGGGTCAACTGGACGTCGCTTCGGGCAAATCCGAGTCCCTGGAGTCAGATCTTGAGAGCGCTTAACCGGATATCGGAACTGAAGCGTATCGACGTCTACAGGGGGAGCTAGTTGACACCAGGTGAAAGCGTTGGTAGAATTTGCTTTGCCGCATGAATTCCAGGTAGGTTAGTGAAAAGCATGTCCTCAACCAGACATGAAGCCAGAACCAATACACTGCTGCTGCCCACCGAATCATCGTTCGGTCAGATGATCCGATTTGGCATTGCCGGAGGAGCGGCGACTGTTGTTGATATGGGTCTTCTCTGGACTCTGATCAACCTTTCCCATCTTTGGTATGTATATGGCGTGGCTGTCGGCTATGCGGCGGGCATGGTTGTCAGCTATGTGATCAGCGTCAAATGGATTTTCCCGCACAGAGCCATCAGCGATAGACGTCTGGAGTTCATCATCTTCACTGTCATCGGGGTTATTGCGCTGGGCTTGACGGAGCTTGTGGTGGCGGCGGGCGTAGAATGGTGCCACCTGAGCGTCATGGTTTCCAAGCTAATCTCGGTAGTGCTGATATTCCTATACAACTTCTGGGCTCGGAAGATCATATTGTTCCCTGCTCAACGCATCGCTCTAAATGAGGGTCAATGATATGTCGAAAGTCGCAGTTCTGAAAACATCGCCTGATACGGTTCTGGATGATTATGGCAAGCTCATGCATATGGCCGGCTACAAGGATTTCCTGCCTGCAGAGCATGAGACCATCATCAAGCTCAATCTCTCATGGACGAAATACTTCCCTGCGTCCTCGTCTCAGCCCTGGCAGCTCGAGGGCGTCGTTCGGACTATGCTTCAGGACGGCTGGGATCCCGCCAAGCTCATTCCGGTCGAGAACAAGACGGTCGTCACTAAGCCGGTGGAAGGGGCTAAGAACAACCGATGGATGCCGGTGCTGGAGAAATACGGCCTGTCGTTCACTCCGCTCCCCGGCGTCGAATGGGTGAAGTACCAGTTCAAGACGCCATTGCTCAAACTCAATGATATCTTCCCCGAGGGAATAGAGATTCCCAAGATGTATATCGGGAAGAATATCATCCACCTGCCGACCGTCAAGACCCACGGCCACAGCACGACTACCGGTGCGATCAAGAACGCGTTCGGCGGCTTGCTGAAAGAGGTCCGGCACTACGCCCACAAGTACATCCACGAAGTGCTTGTTGATCTTATGATCATGCAGAAGGAGCTTCATCCGGGGGTGTTTGCAGTCATGGATGGGACCGTTTGCGGGGATGGGGCAGGCCCTCGAACCATGGAGCCGAAGATCCACAACTACATTTTAGCGAGTGGGGACTCGGTGGCTATAGACGCCATCGCCGCCAAGATGATGGGCTTCGACCCTATGAGCATCCCCTATATCCGAATGGCAACCGAGATGGGCCTGGGCTGTGGCGATCCCAAGGAGATCGAGGTGCTGGGCGAGGACATATCCAATGTCAACTTTGGCTTCACCTCCAAGAGAAGTCTAGTGATTGCCGGCGATCAGTTGATCAGGAAGGGCTGCCTGCGACCCCTGGATGGAATACTTCTCCATTCGCCGCTGGTATTCTGGGCTCCCATGGCCTCAAACATCTACCACGATTGGTACTGGTACCCCACAAAGGGCAAGAGAATCATCCGCAAGTTCATGCAGACCGAGTGGGGGAAGCTCTTCAACCGGTATCAGGGATGAACCCACGGGTGCATGTCCTCGTCTAAGACTTGAGCCCGCTCGTGGATATAGCGCTTGCGGGCCGATTCGTGCTATAATGGTCTATAGCGGCTTATGGGCAGCAAAGATGTCGGATTCCTTATCAAAATATCATGCAGTGTGCAAAATAGCAGAGCATTGCGGGCATCCCGGAGACAAGGCCGGAGCTGTGCAGTCAATGCTGGCGGCTGCCGAATCAGTGCTCCCGCCGGATTCGCTTCTGCTTCTCCTGAATGACGGCAGGCGATTGACGACCATACGCGCCAGGAGCAAGCGTTCGGGAATTGAGCGCGATTGCATCGAGAAGGTCCTCAAGTGCTCCAAGCCTACCTCCGTTGACATCTCCTACGATGGTTCGTCAGCTAAGGCCTGGGTGTTTCCACTTGATGGCTTGCGAACCGGTCCGGCAGCCCTTGTCTGCAAGAAAGACGGCCTTGCCAAGGAAGATAAGGCGTTTGTGGAGGTAGTGGCGCGCCATCTCCTGATTCATCTTCGGGCGAAGGAGACGGAATCGGGGGCCAGCCCGGTAGAGAAGCGGATCGAGGAAGTATCGGCGATATACGAGATCAGCCAGGCGGTGAACAATGTCCCCATCAATGACTTGCTGAAGCTGATCACAAAGATCGCCTCCCTGGTGATGGGTGCCGAGGCCTGCTCGCTGATGCTGAAGGATCCCGAGAAGGATGAACTCGAGATAAAGGCGAGCTATGGTCTCTCGAAGAAGATCGTTGAGGAAGCGAGGGTGAAGTACGGTGACGGAGTCGCCGGCCGAGTGGCGCTCACGGGCGAGCCGATGCTCATCAACGACCTTCAGGTAGACCCGCGGTTCACTGATATTAGGGTCACTCCGAGGCCGGAGATTGCCTCATCCATCTGTGTGCCCCTGAGAGATCGGGAAGGCAACACCCAGGGGGTTGTCAGCGTCAGACGACGGTCTCCTGCTATCCCATTCGATGAAAAAGATGTCAAGCTCTTCAGCGTCTTTGCCAGCCAGGCAGCCCTGGCAATATCGAATGCCCACTTGTATGGCAGTCTGAATAGCAGAGTCCAGGAGCTGTCAACGCTGTATCAGGCGAGCAGGGAGCTTGGTGAGGCATATACTCGCGACGAGGCCGCACAGGCTTTGGTGCGAGTGGCCTGTGGAATGGTGGGGAACGTTTCCGCGCTCCTTCTCCTATTGGATAAGAGGCGCAAGATCAAGGTAGGTTCCGCCTCGGGCATTTCGACTCAGGTTCAGACCCTGGTCGAAAAGCTTGTTGACGATAAGATGATAGCTTGGGGCAGGGGTCTTAGAGAACCCCTCAGTCTGTTTGCAGATAAACCGAGCCGATGGCCGGCGGCAGTGAAGCCGGTCGGCGAAGCACTGAAGGCCATTTTCTCCTGTGTTACGCTCTTCCCGCTTGTAGCTGAGGACGAGGTAATCGGCATGCTGATCGTGGGCTGCAAGCAGCATCGAGAGCCGGCGGAAGGTATCATTCGGCTGCTCGCAATCGCTGCCTCTCAGGCGGCAATAATCATCAAGAACGCCAGCCTGCACGAGCAGCAGATGGAGCAGCAGGCGCTGGAGCTTACGGCGCTGTATCAGCTCTCCGAGCGGATAAGCACTGCAGGTAACCTTCAGGAGGCTCTGGATTCGATCCTGGATATAGTGCGAGACCTCGTCTGGTATGAAGAAGCCTTCATTGCCACCGCCGACTATGAGCGAAGTGTGATGACCGTTCAGGCCTGCCGGGGAGTTACGGACGGCCCGTGTCAGCAGACCGAGTTCCCCATGAGCGAAGATAGCCTAATGAGCTGGGCCATCAAAGAGCGGAAGGCACTGGTCTCTCCTGACATCAGCAAGGATGAGAGGTTCCGGCAGCCGACTATCCGTAACCCGAAGGTCCGCTCATTGATGGCGATTCCTCTCATCGTGCACGACGAGGTCGTGGGAGTCCTGAACGTCCATGGCTATGCGGCCAGCCTTTATACCGAAGAGAACGTTCGCGTTCTCTCAGTGATCGCATCACAGGCGGCCGCCCTCTACAAAGAGCTTGAGGCCTTGAGCGCCCTGGCCAGCTATACCGACAACATACTCAGAAGCATTGCGGCCGGCGTCATCACACTGGATAGGGATGGAAACATCCTCTCCTGGAACAAGGCTGCGGAGGACATAACCAACACCTCGCCGGAAGAGGCGGTGGGAAGGCATTTCTCCGAACTAGTGGACAGTTTTGCAATTCCGCTGGTGGAAAAGAAAAACATGCTCGACGCCGTGGATCGGGTGGTGGAAACGGGCGAGAGGCACCTGGGCTATAAGCAGAACTACAGCCCATTCGATAGAGAAGCGCTCTGTATAAACATCAGCATCTCGCAACTCCGCAACCATTCCGGCGACATGCTTGGCTTGGTGGTTATCTTCGAAGATGTCACCAAGGAAGTGAGAATGGAAGACGAGATGCGCAGGATCAGTGAGTTGGCGGCAGTCGGTCAGCTTGCCGCGAGCATCGCCCACGAGCTGCGAAATCCTCTGAGTTCCATCAAGGGTGCTGCCCAATATCTTCGCAAGGAATACGGCGATCACGCCGCAGTGTGCGAGTTCCTTGATATCATCATCGAGGAAGTGAATATCCTAAATCGGATCACCACCGAGTTCCTCGACTTCGCCCGCCCGTTGCGCCTGAACCTGAAAGAGATTGACATAAATGACGTAATCTTCCGCACCGTCCAGTTTATGCATCTTGCGATCGCCAGGAGCAATATAGACGTGGAGCAGCGGCTGGCATTCACCATGCCGCGGATTGTCGCCGATGACAAGCAACTCGAGCAAGTCCTCCGCAACATGATGCTGAATGCCCTCCAGGCCATGCCGGATGATGGCAAGCTCATCATAAGCTCGCAACCGACTGAGGACGGCGTACAGGTATCCGTGCAGGATACGGGCATCGGGATCTCAGAGGAAGCCCTTGACCAGATCTTCGTGCCGTTCTTCACCACAAAGACCAAGGGCACGGGCCTCGGGCTCTCGATCGTGCAGAAGATAGTTGAAAATCACGGGGGCAGTATTTCCGTCGAGAGCAAGCTGGGAGAAGGCACTACGTTCGAAATCTTCCTTCCGATTTGCAGTGACAGGGCACGAACTGCTATTATTGAAGCAGAGGGCGTCGCCGAAAGAGGAGAGGATGGCATCCTCAGACGCGGACGGCCGCTGTCATAACAGATTGTGATGGAGAAGGGATTCGATGCAGGACGGCAAGTCTATTCTGATTGTTGACGACGAGGCGAATATTCGGCGTGTACTGGACGCGGTATTCTCGAAAGACGGATACCGCGTTTTGACGGCTGAAAATGGCAAGAAAGCCCTCGACATCATCTCGACCGAGCCTGATCTCGATGTGCTGCTGTGCGACCTCATCATGCCGGACCTGAACGGCATTGAGGTCCTAAAGAGCGCTAGAGAGATCAACCCGTTCCTCTCCGTGGTCATGATCACCGCTCACGGTACCATCAAGACCGCCGTGGACGCCATGCGATTCGGGGCGTTCGACTACATCACTAAGCCCTTTGACATGGATGAGATCAAGCTGATCGTGAAGAATGCGCTGGAGCGGCGGCGGCTCTTGGCGGAGAATACCGAGCTCAAGCAGGAGCTGAGATCACGCTATAAGTTCGATGAGATCGTCGGCAGCAGCGGCAAGATGCATGATGTCTACAAGGTTATCGAGCGTGTGGCGAACAGCAATGCCACCATATTGGTTCGCGGTGAGAGCGGCACGGGCAAGGAACTGGTGGCCCGAGCGATCCACTACAACAGCTCACGCGCTGCGAAACCCTTCATCGCGGTCTCCTGCGCGGCTCTGCCTGAGACCCTGCTGGAAAGCGAGCTATTCGGCCATGAGAAGGGCGCGTTCACAGGCGCCGTCGGTCAGAAGGCAGGCCGATTCGAGCTGGCGAATCAGGGCACGCTTTTCCTGGATGAGATTGCGGAGGTGTCCCTCTCGATGCAGGTGAAGCTCCTCCGAGTCCTCCAGGAGCGCAAGTTCGAGCGAGTCGGCGGAACGAAGACCCTATCCATGGACGTGAGAATGATCGCCGCTACCAACCGCAATCTTGAGGAGGCGGTGGCTATGAGCGAGTTCCGCGAGGACCTCTATTACCGTCTTCAGGTGATTCAGGTATTCCTTCCGCCGCTTCGCGACCGCAGGGAAGATATTCCTCCTCTTGTAGAGCATTTCGTCGAAAAGTTTAACAATGAGAACGGCAGAAACATCAAATTCGCAAGTCCCGAGTGCATGGACTTGCTCATGAAATACGATTGGCCGGGCAACATCCGTGAGCTGGAGAACGCCATCGAGCGCGGGGTCGTCCTCGCAGACCCGGCTTCCGAGTACATAACTCCCGACCTCTTGCCGGTCGCGATTCAGTCGGCATCCAAAACCGGCTCATAGAAATTCGCTACTTTCTGACCCCCCTACCAATCCCGTAATAATACGGGGCTCCTTCTCTCGTCATCGGAGTCAGGCTTCACCTATCCACCAAAAAAAATCACAAAATGCGGGGTATGCACTGTCGAAATGGCATGGTTTATGCAGTAGTAGACTGTGGCAGGAGTTGGATTACGTAGAAGACTGATCGCAGTGGGCACCTTTGCATACAGTCAGACGGGCAGAACACAACTGGAATCGGGCCAATCTCCACGATCGGAGGCTCGGAAATGTTGGAACGCAGCATACTAATAGCCGATGATGAGACGAATCTGTGCCGCATCCTCAGCGCCGAGCTGAGGAAGGCCGGATATCTCGTCACTGCTGTGCATGATGGTGTTCATGCAATCCAGCAGGCAAAGGATTCGGATTATCAGATGATAATCCTGGACGTTCGCATGCCGATTCTGGATGGCTTCAGCGCGCTCAGAGAGATCCGCAAGCTTCGGAAAGATACCCCCATCATCATCATGACTGCCTACGAGGGGCATGACACCGCAGCCAGCGCCTTGTCTATGGGCGCTACCGCCTGCGTGAGCAAGCCTTTCGATCTGGAGAGCCTGGTCGCCCTGGTGAAAGCAACTCTCGACGTGGGCAACGGCCGGAAATCAGTTGACTGGTCAAATCGGATTCGGACGGTTCTGTTCAACAAGAACCAGCCGGTGCTGGTCGAGATCCATGAGGGCAGATATGCCGGTGAGTATCGCAGCACGATTGAGGATAAGGATGACCAGACCCTCACAGTGGCATGTCCGTTGGGAAATGGCGGGTATCTGACCCTGTCGGCGGGTTCGCCGATCACCATTGGGTTTGCCGGAGAGGATGCGTTCTACAGGTTCGATACCTCGGTGCTGGCTACCAGAGAGGGATCTACGCCGTTTCTCGTCGTGAGCAAGCCGGCATTGATCTATCGAATCCAGCGTCGCCGATATACACGGGCACTCGCCCGAATCCCGGTTGACATCGTCCTGGTGAACGGTCATTTGGACGGCACTGATCATACCTACCGCGTATTCACCGAGGACATAGGCGTCGGCGGGTGCAGGATTCTTATGGACGACGAGCTCCCTGATGGGGCTGAGGTCAGCATCCATGGGAACGACTTGCTGGGCATGACGACGTTCGCCGGCACGGGCAAGATCGCTCGGGGAGTGAAGACATACATAAGCAGGCACATCGGCTGGGAATACGGTATTCAGTTCACGAAGGTTGATGACCATGTTCGGCGTGCGCTTCGGGAGATGGTTGAGTCCAGCGCGCACGATTAGATAGGCTACACATCATCATCCTCTTACACGGCCCATCCCGACCATCGGGATGGGCCTTTCTAATCAAGAGGGATATGTGTATCCTTCTGCCCCTCAGGAACGTTATACATATATATGTCGTCTGAAAAACGCTTGACAGGCGGACGATAGGTGGCATAATAGTATTGCTGCTACACTATTCGACCGCACTTCCAGGGGGCAAGGAATGCAGGGACGCAAAATGAGAAACTTCGCGCTAATCTGTTTAACTTTGCTTGCAAGCTCCTGCTCGGCAATGGCCATGCCTTATGTGACAGCAACTTATTATCTGCAAGCGCCCACCTACCATTTCGACTTCGTCGTACATACACATGGAGGATCCGATTTATGGTGAAGGCTTTGGTTGGCGGCTATATTCGGGTATCTTCTCCAATCCGGTCTCTCCCACCGGTTGGAGTCCTTTCATTGACTTTCGAAGCATACAATGGGGTTCCAACACACACTACATCCCTGCTGGAGGCTCCATGGGCGGCTTCGCAGCGTGGGCGGCGTCTGTTCCACCGACTCTGGACTACTACGTAGAAGCTACCGGTCCAGGGCCTGGAGCTCACTTCGGAACGCTCATCTCCCAGGCTATCCCCGAACCCTCCTCCCTCCTCGCCCTGGGTGGCGGATTGATGGGGCTGGGATGACTCTTGCTGAGAAGAAGAAAGTAGGGAACGCTCAACTTTCAACGTTCAACATCCAACTGCCGGAGCATTTGACCATCCTCCATTCCCCATTTCCCCTGAGATATGTTGCATCCGGCCTACCACGGTGGTATAATTCCCTGGTTATCTGCCAATTCGGCAAGGGTAGTATTCTAACATGAAACTGAGCAAAGAAGAAGTCGAACACGTAGCCTGGCTTGCGAGGCTCGAACTCGCCGATGAGGAAAAGTCACGGCTCACGAGCCAGCTCAACGAGCTGATGGTACACTTCGAGAAGCTCCAGCAGCTCGATACGACCGAGGTTGCGCCGACCTCCCACTCGATCCCCGTCTCGAACGTCTTCAGGGAGGATGCGGTCGGCCCATGCCTGCCTGTGGAGGATGCGGTTTCCAACGCGCCTGAAACCCGGGACGGCTACTTCGTCGTGCCGCAGGTTGTCGAAATCTAGGGCGTGATGCGTAATGGGTAATGCGTAGGGAGTAAGCCAGTCCGGTTACGCATTACTCGTTACTCGTTAGAGCGTGATTCGTAATCCGTGATGCGTGAAGGGAAAAGCGGTTGGATCTCAGTAAACTGACAGCCCATGAACTCCATGATATGTTGAAGGCCCGAAAGGTCAGCTCGCGGGAGATCACTCGGTCGGTCCTCGATAGGATTTCCGCGGTTGATCCCCAGGTGAGGGCGTATATGACCATCACCGAGGAGGAAGCCCTCAAGGCGGCACAGGCCATTGACGAAGTGATCGGCCAGGGCACAGAGATCGGCCCGCTGACCGGCATTCCTGTCGCCATCAAGGACAACATGTGCACCAAAGGCGTGCTGACCACGTGTTCCTCAAGGATTCTGCATAACTATGTTCCTCCATACGACGCCACCGTAGTCCAGCGACTCGCATGTGCCGGGGCAGTGATGGTGGGCAAGACGAACCTGGATGAATTTGCCATGGGGTCTTCGACCGAGAACTCCGCCTTTTTTCCGACCCACAATCCCTGGGATTTGAAGCGAGTACCCGGCGGATCGAGCGGGGGATCGGCGGCGGCGGTTGCGGCGGACGAGGCGATAGTCGCCCTCGGCTCGGATACCGGCGGCTCGATTCGCCAGCCGGCTTCCTTCTGCGGAGTCGTGGGCATGAAGCCGACATACGGGCGGGTTTCCCGATATGGGCTGGTGGCGTTTGCGTCGTCACTGGATCAAATCGGGCCGTTAACAAAGGATGTCACCGACACCGCGCTAATGCTCCAGGCGGTTGCGGGAAAAGACCCGATGGACTCGACGTCGGTTGATATCCCGGTTCCCGATCTCACTGCTTCATTGAGAAACGACATCCGCGGCCTCAAGATCGGGATTCCCAAAGAGTTTTTCGCCCAGGGAGTGAGGCCCGAAGTCTCCGATGCCGTATGGAAAGCGATTGAGCTGTTGAAGTCGCTGGGGGCGGACTACCGGGAGATCGAAATGCCGATCATGGAATACACGCTTCCGACTTACTACCTGCTCGCTCCATCAGAGGCCAGCTCGAACCTCGCCCGGTATGATGGCGTGCGGTATGGCCACCGGACAAAGCACGCCACCGACGTGCTCACGATGTTCAGCAAGACTCGCGACGAAGGCTTCGGCGCGGAGGTCAAGCAGCGGATAATGATCGGCACGTATGCCCTGAGTGCCGGGTACTACGATGCCTACTACCTGAAGGCGCAGAAGGTTCGGACGCTCGTTCGCCAGGCATACGACGAGGCCTACAAGGAATTTGATGTCTTGATTAGCCCGACTGCACCCAGCGTCGCATTCGGGATCGGGGAGAAAGCCGACGACCCCATGGAGATGAAGCTGGCGGACGTTTGCACGATCCCGGTCAACATGGCGGGCATCCCGGCGATTTCGCTGCCGTGCGGATTCCATGAGGGTCTGCCCATCGGGATGCAGATCATGGGCAAGCCGTTCGACGAAGAGACGATCCTCCGGGTGGCCTACACCTTCGAGCAGAATACGGATCATCACACTAAGAAGCCGAACGTAATGCGTAACGAGTAATGCGTAAGGGGAAAACCTCTGGTTACGTATTACGTATTACGGATTACGCATTGGGGAGTCAAATGACCGAGTACGAAGCCGTCATCGGCATGGAAGTTCACGCGGAGCTTCTCACCCAGAGCAAGATGTTCTGCGCCTGCACGTCGGATTTCGGCGGCGAGCCGAACAGCCGCACATGTCCGGTTTGCCTGGGGCTTCCCGGGTCGCTGCCGGTGGCGAATAAGCTGGCGGTCGAATATGTGATGCGCGCCGCCCTGGCGCTCAATTGCGAGATCAACGCCTACAGCGTCTTCCACCGCAAGAACTACTTCTATCCGGACATGGTGAAGAACTACCAGATTTCGCAGTACGATTACCCAATCGGCGTGAATGGGTGCATTGACATCACGGTTGACGGCATCACGAAGCCCATACGGATTCGCCGCGTGCATCTGGAAGAGGACACCGGCAAGCTGATCCACACGGGCACGGACGAAAGCCTGGTTGACTACAACCGCAGCGGTGTCCCCCTTATGGAGATCGTGGGCGAGGCGGACATCCGCTCGGCAGATGAGGCCAGGGAGTATCTCGTTCGCTTGCGGGCGATCCTCACTTATCTCGGCGTGAACGACGGCAAGATGGAGGAGGGGAGTCTGCGCTGCGAGCCGAACATCTCCATCCGCCAGAAGGGCACGGAGAAGTTCGGCACAAAGACCGAACTAAAGAACCTGAACTCCTTCCGTGCGGTCTATCGGGGGATAGACTACGAGATCGAGCGGCAGGAGAAAGCCCTTCAGGGCGGCGGTCGGATCATTCAGGAAACCCGCCGCTGGGACGATCTTCGAGGAGTGACAGCGTCCATGCGGACGAAGGAATTCGAACAGGAATACCGCTACTTTCCCGACCCGGACCTCGTGCCGATGAACTTTAGCGAGCAGGACATCCAGGTGCAGCGGCGTGCCTTGCCCGAGTTGCCCGAGGCCAAGAAGGAGCGGTTCGTTGCGGAATACGGTATCCCGGCCTACGACGCTGAGATTCTGACGAATACCCGCGCCTTCGCCGATTTCTTCGAGGAGACGGTCAAGCTGTTCCCCGATGCGAAGACGGTCAGCAACTGGATGATGGGCGAGTTCACCCGTCTCTTGAACGCTGCCGGGATTGAAGTCACCGAATCGAGGATTCGGCCCAAGGACATGGCCGGTCTGCTGAAGATGATCTCAGACGGCGTCATCAGCGGCAAGATCGCGAAGACCATCTTCGATGAGATGTTCGAGACCGGCAAGTCACCCGATGAGATCGTGAAGGCCAGGGGAATGACTCAGGTCACAGGCGAGGCCGAGCTTTATCCGGTTGTGGATCAGGTGATCGCCGAGAACCCGGATGTCGTCGCCAAGATAGCCGCGGGTGACGCAAAGGCGATGGGCTTCCTCGTGGGCCAGATCATGAAATACACCCAGGGCCGTGCAAACCCCCAGGTCGTAAACAAGCTCCTCCGCGAGCGGCTGGTGCAGTAACAGAGTTGGCTCGAAGTGTCTTGTAGTGAACTCTAGTTGCGTTTAGTATCCCCAAGTGGTATAATCCAGATGGAGGAGTCTGAATATGAACAGGACGCTGACTGTAGAGCAAGCCGCCCTAAAGCTGCAAGTCAAACCCAATACCGTGCGCAGATGGATCAAGCACGGGCGCATACCAGGCTGTAAGATAGGCCGGATATTCCGAATATCGGAAGAGGACTTGGAGAGAGTGCTCGCAGGAGAGAAGATCAGCAAACCGCCGGCCGTTTCGCAGGAGGAACGGGCTGCCATCGTGAGAGAGATAAGAGGGAAGTACAGAGGAATGCTGAGTTCAGTGGATGATTTCCTCCGGCAAAAACATGAGGAGAACGAGGCTGAGGAGCGGGGTAGGTGAATCTCGCTCTGGATGCCAGCGCCCTCGTTGCCCTCCTGAGGAATGAGTTGGGCGCAGAGACTGTTCAGCAGCTCATCCTTGATCCCGCCAACGTCTCCTACGTTCATGCGATCAATCTATGCGAAGTCTACTATGACTCATTGCGGGTCAGCGGCGAGAAGGCGGCTCTGGCGCTCCTCTCAGATGTCGACGCCCTGGGCATCGTGGTTTCCGAGGAGATGGATGCGGCTTTCTGGCAGGATGCCGGTCGTCACAAGGCCGACATGAAGCTCCCTCTCGGCGATTGCTTTCTCCTGGCGATGGCTGGTAGGATTGGCGGTGAGGTCGTAACCGCCGACCGAGGTGACCTTGAGCCGGTGGCGGCTCTCGGCAAGTTTCCCATCAGGTTCATACGATGATTGAGCGCTGGTTGTGTAGTTCCTTGCAGCGCATATTCCCCTCGACCCCCGCTTCCGATGCTTCCAGGCTCGAACTGCTTGCCGCGCGAAACTCGCGCGTGTCGTTCCAGGCGTGCGTGCGGAATCAGGGCAAGCAGCCGATTGAGGTTCGCCTGGAGGTCGAGAGTGATCTCGAAGTATCCATCCGCCGAGTCGGTTATGTGCCGGTGAAGCATCACAATACCGACACCGAGGAGTCGGAGCTGGATGGCGTCGGGCATATTCCCGGCTTCGTGCCCGATCCTCTCTTCCCCGAGAACTCGGTCACTGCCGGGCCGTTCGAGAGCCATGCGTTCTGGGTGACGGTGAACGTTCCGGCGGGCGTGTCTCCGGGGAAGCGGGAGCTGGCTGTTCAGTTCAGTCTGACCGGTCAGACCAGTCAGACGTGTCAGACCGAGATAGATATCCGCCCGCTCGTGATTCGGCCCGCGGACGACTTTCCAGTCGCCCACTGGTTCTATGCCGACGCCCTCTGCGACTGGTATAAGGTCGTGCCGTTCGAGGAGCGTTTCTGGCAGATCGCCAAGCCGTACATGCAGGACATGGTTGAGCATGGCGGCAACTGCATGTACGTGCCTCTCTTTACGCCCCCCACCGACGGCGTCAAGCGGTCAACGCAATTGGTGAGGGTCACAGAGGCTGGCGGTCAGTACCAATTCGATTTCAGCGACGTGAAGCGCTGGGTTGACCTCGCTCGGGAGTGCGGGGCAACGTGGTTCGAGTGGACGCACTTCTTCTGGCAATGGGGCGTCAAGTATGCCTTGCGCATCTACCGCAGCAATCATGCCGACGGATCGGCACTCCTCTGGCCGCCTGAGACTCCTGCGACCTCGGAGACTTACCGCAACTTCCTCGCCCAATTCCTGCCCAAGTTCCATGACTTCCTCGCCGCCGAGAGCCTCCTCGACCGCTCCATCTTCCACGTCTCGGACGAGCCTCATGGCGACGAGCACCTGGAGAACTACCGCAAGGCTCGGGCAATGCTGAAGGACCTCGCGCCCTGGATGAAAGTCGCCGACGCACTGAGCGACATCCGATTCGGGCTGGAGGGTCTCACGGATATGCCGATCCCCAGCATTTCGGTCGCGAAGTCGTTCATCGAGGCAGGGATACCCTCTTGTGCGTACTTCTGCTGTGGCCCGCGCGGGAAGTACCTCCAGCGGCTGATGGACACGCCGCTCGCGAAGATCGCGATGTCGGGCTGGCTGTTCCACAAGCTGCGGGCGCTGGGATTCCTCCATTGGGGCTACAACTACTGGCACAAGTCGCAGACCCAGGAACTGATTGACCCGTTCACCGAGCAGTCGGGGCTCGCATGGCCTGGGTGGGCGTATGGGGACACATTCGTCGTCTATCCTGGGCCGGATGGGCCTATTGATTCCATCCGATGGGAGGTCTTCGCCGAATCGCTCCAGGACCTCGCCCTCCTTCGGACTGCGGGCATTGATCCTGATGATCCCTTGCTCGCCGTTCTTAGGGGCTACAATGACTTTCCAAAGACAGAAACCTGGGTCATGGAGGCCAGAAAGCGATTGTTATTCCCGTGAAGGCTAGGGTCACCGGCATACTCATCGAAGATGGCAAGATATTGCTCGTGAAGCAGGTTGTATCAAGAGAGAGGGGATGGTCACTGCCGGGAGGAAGGGTAGAAGAAGGTGAAACGCTGGAGGAGGGTCTTCTGAGGGAGATGAATGAGGAGACAAGCCTGACGACGAAGATAGTTAAGCTCCTCTATCTTTGCGAAAAGCCCGAAGAAGACCCTCCTCTCTTGCACATCACATTCCTTCTTGAGAGAGTAAGTGGCGACATACGATTGCCATCGAACGAGTTTGACAAGAACCCAATCCATGACGTAAGGATGGTTTCGATCGATGACTTACCCAACTATGGGTTTTCTAACACGTTTACCAGCCTTGTAAAGGACGGCTTTCCCGATGCCGGCTCGTATAAGGGCCGTAAGACCAACATTGGTCTGTGAATGGAGGAACTAGTGAAGAACATGCCTTGTGATGTTCTCGTTGCCGGCGGAGGGCCCGGTGGATTAGCGGCGGCGGTATCGGCCGCCCGGAATGGCGCTGATACCCTCCTCATCGAGCGCTATGGATTCCTCGGCGGGATGGCGACCGCCGGGCTCGTGAACCCGTTTATGACCTACTGGGCGGGCGAGGAGCAGATCATCGGCGGAGTGCTTCAGGAGGTCATTGACCGGCTCACCGCGCTGGGGGCTTACGGCAAGGGCAGTCGGACGGCCTTCGACCCCGAGGCATTCAAGTTCGTCGCCGATCAGATGTGCGCCGATGCCGGGGTCAAGGTACTGCTTCACTCATTCCTGAGCGATGTGGCGGTCTCCGGCAATGCCATCGAATCCATCGAGATCGCAGGAAAGTCGGGCAAGACGAGCCTCACTGCGAAGGTCTTCATTGACGGCACCGGCGATGCCGACCTTGCCTTCATGGCGGGCGCTCGATGCGAAAAGGGCCGTGACGAAGACGGCCTCATGCAGCCCATGACCCTCAACTTCCGCGTCTGCAAGGTTGATGTGAGCCGCATGCCGCCAAGAGGCGAGGAGTTCAACAAGCTTTTCGACAAGGCCAAGGCCGAGGGGCGGCTCGATTGCCCCCGCGAGAATGTCCTGCTCTTCCTCACCACGAGGGAAGGGGAGATTCACTTCAACCAGACGAGGATCAACCGAGCCGACGGCACCTCGACCGAAGACCTCACTCGCGCGGAGATCGAGGGTCGGCGGCAGGCATGGCAGTTCATCGTGTTCCTCAGGCGCGATGTTCCCGGCTTCGAGGAGGCGGAGATGCTGGTCAGCGGGCCTCAGGTCGGAATGCGGGAGACTCGTCGTGTGATGGGCGAGTATGTCCTGACCGCGGATGACGTCCTCTCCGCGCGGAAGTTCGAGGAGGACTGCATCGCCCGGGGCTCGTATTCTATTGACATCCACAGTCCGACCGGCGCGGGCACGGTCATCCAGCGCCTCAAGCCCGGGGAGTCGTATGATATCCCGTACCGCTGCCTCGTGCCGACGGGGATAGACAACCTGCTCATCGCCGGGCGGCCGATCTCCGCCACCCACGAGGCGCACTCCTCCCTGCGAATCATGCCCATATGCATGGCAATCGGCCAGGCAGCAGGCACTGCGGCAGCCCTCTCGATCAGGGAAGGAGTCGTTGCTCGCAAGCTGGACGTGAGACTATTGCAGAAGACCCTCCGCTCCCAGGGAGCGAATCTGGGATGAGGTTTGCGCTGTTCATGATGCTGGCCTTGACCAGTCTAGGATTCGCGAGGGATAAGGTGCTCATACCACAAATCGGCAGCGAATGGTGGATAATTGCAGTCAGCCCCGACCTTGGGGAGCTCACGAGCGACAATCAGCAGCCCGTGGACTTCGCGGTTTGGCAGGCAAGCGACGGCAAGTGGGAGCTATGGTCGTGCATTCGCGGCACTAAGTGTGGCGGAAACACCCGGCTCTTCTACCATTGGGAGGGCGAGCGGCTGACTGATAGGGATTGGAAGCCCATGGGGATCGCCATGCAGGCCGACCCCAAGTTCGGCGAGACCGCGGGCGGCCTCCAAGCTCCTTACGTCCTGAAGCACGACAATCGCTACTATATGTTCTATGGCGACTGGGAGCACATCTGCCTCGCGACGAGCAAGGACGGCAAGGCTTTCGAGCGCCGGCTGATTGATGGCAAGACCGGCATGTTCACCGAAGGCCTGGGAAACAACACTCGCGACCCGATGGTGATCAGGGTAGGGGACAAGTGGCACTGCTACTACACCGCCTATCCTGGCGATAAGGGCGCGGTGTACTGCCGGACCTCCAGCGACATGGTCTCATGGAGCGAGTCGAAGGTCGTCGCATTCGGCGGATCGGCGGGCACGGGCAAGTTCTCCGCCGAGTGCCCATTCGTCCTGAAGCACGACGATTACTACTATCTTTTCCGAACCCAGCACTATGGCGAGGACGCCCGGACCAGCGTCTACCGCTCGACCGACCCAATGGATTTCGGCATCAACGATGACAAGTGCCTGGTCTGCACTTTGCCCGTCGCCGCGCCGGAGATCATCGAGTGCCAGGGCAAGCACTACATCGCCTGCCTGCTCCCAAGCCTGAAGGGGATTCGGATAGCGAACCTGAATTGGGTAGAGAAGCCATGAAGCTCTTTCCTGCCTTCCTGGCTTCCTTATAGAAAAGAGAACAATATGTCAGACGTTCTGCAAATGGGGTTGATCGGCTGCGGCGGGATCATGGGCGTGCACGCCGAGAGCCTGAAGCAGCTTTGGGAGAAGGGCTACCGCAGCTTCCTGATCCCGGCTGTCTGCGATTGCGACGCCAATCGCGCCGAGGATATGGTAGCCCGAATCGCCGAGTGGCAGGGTACCCAGCCCAGGGTCTACACGTTTTTCGAGGAGATGCTCAGCCAGGAACATGACATGCGCGCAGTGGACCTCGCGCTCGTCCATCGAATCCATCACTCGGTCGCAGTCCCATGCCTGAAGGCCGGGAAGCACGTCACCATCGAGAAGCCCCTCGGCCTCACCATGAGGGCCTGCCATGCCATCATTGATGCCGCGAAGGAGCACAAGCGCGTCCTCCAGGTCGCGGAGAACTACCGGCGCTCGCCTCAGGAGCGCGCCATCAACTGGGCGATCCGCGAGGGCATGATCGGCGACCTGCGCATGATCTTCTGGCTGGATGTGGGTGAGAGGCTTTGGTATTGGGGCTGGCGCGATGATGTGGAGCAGGCGGGCGGCGGCTGACGCGTGACGTTGCACGTCCCCTACCGTATCCGATTCGGGAGTGGGTCGAACGGCACGGTATCCCCTTCATCGGAGGGGAAGTTGACGTTCTGCGAGAATATGTTGGAGGGGATTGATGTTTGACATTGAGAGAACCCTGAGAGACTTTCGAGCGTGTGAGTGTGAGCTCGCTTTCCCTTGGGTTTCCGAGGCGCGTCAGGAATTCGAGATGAGTAGGGCGGAAACTCTTCTGGCGCAGGCTCCAACGTCTAACCTTTGCGACTTCATTCCGATGGACATCATGACGTTAGTGATGGCGTCCGAGCGGACCGGTGACGACCGGTTTCGGGAAAACGCCTCCGAGAGAGTCCAGGCAATCCTTGAACTGGATAACTGGCGTCTCCCGCACCATCAGCACATGGAACAGATAGAGCTGGGCACGTCAATGACTGCCGTGAGGATGAGCGAGGTTTACCTGATGACTAATGGCTTGTCCTGGAAGTTGCGTGAAGCCATACCAGGATTTGTGGAGCAGAAAGCCATGAAGCCTTTCTATCTGCAGGCGACTGATCCAAGACGGCCCGGTTGGGCCAGGGTGGTCAGCAACTGGCGGGCAGTGATATGCAGCGAGATCGGCCGAGCGGCTTTCGGTTTTGCGGATGCTCTGTCCGACTGGCGGCTCTACGTTGAGGAGGGAATCAAGGGATGTATCGCCATGGCGGACGCGGGAGGCTGTGACGGAGGCTGGGAAGAGGGTGTAGGATACTGGAACTATGGGATCGGCCAGCTCGTTCTCTTCGCAGACGCGCTGTTCCAGGGGAGCGAAGGAAAGGTCAATCTTTTCTCACATCCCTTCCTTCGCAAGACTGGTGACTTCGGCCTGTATTGCTGGATGCCGGGACTGAAGACAGTCTATGGGTTTTCTGATTGGCGTTGCGCGGAACCGCGGAGCGATCTGATGCATCTGTTGGCCAAGCATACCGGAAAAGGATACTATCAATGGTGTTCGGAACGTTCAGGTTATTCCCTTTTGCCGAGGGGATGGTCTGATTCCATACCCAGCTGCGAGCCTGGCGCTCTGCCTCCAAGCAAACATTTCAGGGGGATTGACGTGGCCCTTTTGCGAACAGGGTGGGGAGAACACGACACCGTTGTCGGTTTCAAGTGCGGTCCGAGGCGAATTGTCGGCCACCATCATTGGGACGCGAATTCCTTCGTGCTGTTCTACGGGTCCCAGCCTATCATTGACGAATTGGAGCACAACGAGAAGATTGACGCAAAATGCACGGAGGACGATTGTGACCTATTGCTGGGCAGGCTTGGACTGGAGGGTGAATTCCCTCGTGATGAGACCGCGACCTACGTTCACAACACCGTTCTGTTCCAGGGCAAGGGACAGCTGCGAAGTCGAGACGAATGGGGCGGGGCGGTCCCCGGCCACAAGAGCGATGTCGTCCAAGTTCTCAACACCGGTGAGTCCGTTCCCTCGGAGCAATCCGCCAGAATCGTGGGATTCGGGAGTAATGAACAGATTTCATACGCCATAGGTGAAGCCGGACCTTCATACGCTGAGCCCGTTGAATCATTTTGCAGGAGCGTCGTGCTGGTCTCTGCAGAGCGCGTATTGATCGCAGATCGGTTCAAGACATCCTCGCCGACCTCCGTGTATGCGCTGATGCACTCTCCTGGCTCCGCGGAGTCTTTAGGCGAGGGCTGCACGAAGCTCACATTCGGGGCTCTAGAAACCTTAATGGAAGGTATGGCAGTGGACAGCCTCGGAGATTGCAGGACGAACGTCAGGCTCATTGACTGGGAACTGCAAGACGGAAGACGGCAGAGCGTTATTGTCACCGAAGTCTTCGCCGAACGATCCTTTCTCTGGCTCGTCCACAGTCTAATGCTGGGTGAGAACGTCAGTCGACAACAACAGTCCCTTGGTATCAAGAGCGTCGAGGATAATCATCTTGCTATCGAACTGTCACCTAGCGGAAGGATCGTGGAGATTGCGCTGGATGGCTCGCCCCCCAGTGTTCTAAGCGTTTAGACGCTAAGTTGCCTGGAGTCTTCATACGGGTACCCTCCCTCTTTTCGGTGGCCGCTGACGCCGGACGCGCAACGTAAGCACTCGCGTGCCAGCGTGTTGGCCGCAAAGTCGGGACTTGATCGCCTGGGACTTAGCCAGGTTCCCTTGCATGCCGTTAGTGTGGGTCCTTTTTCAGTTCTTTCACAATCCCAAGTTCGAACTCCAGGTTCGCCACGAAGTCTCCGAGGAACTCCCGCCGCTCTTCGAAGAAGCGCCATCCTGTTGCCGTGTGGAACGAGGATCGGGTCTTGGTCTGGAGTGTCTCGAACGCTCCTCGGACCCGGTCATAGGCGATCTGGTACGACTGCTGATCTTCCGCACCCACTGCCATACAGTCCCAGAGCACGGTCATCGCTCCGGTTTCATCGAGGGGGTCGGCGTCGCTCTCGATAATGCCTTCGACGGAGGATTCCTCGCCGCTGCAGTGCTCAATATGCAACCGGACGATTCGTGTAATCCTGTCTCGTTTGTTCGCGTCGAACCCGATGCTGTCGAGATACTCTCCGCAGATGCGGGCGCCCGCTTCGGCGTGCCCCTGAACCGTGTTATCCGCACACTTCCCGACGTCATGAAACAGAGCGCTGATTTGGGTGACCTCCGGATCGCCACCCTCGAATTCATTGATTCGCTGTGCCCACTTGCAGCACCTGAAGCAATGGTCGTAGAGACTTCGGAAAGGAAAGCGTCGCTGTAGCTTGGTGCCTATAGCATCGTGAGACTCGATGAAGTCCTTGACGAAGTTCAGCATCTTCTCATCAACCACAGTCTATCTCCTCGACTCCCAACCGTGACTCTCATCCCTTATCGGATGCCAAGCGTGATTGTACCAATGAGACGCCGGTGCGTCAATGCACAGCATGGCGATTCGCCGGCGTTGCAGGCAGCGAATTGGCAGTCTATCGCAGGCTGAATCTCATTGTGCCGCTGAGACGGTAACGCCGCCGCTCCGCGGCCCGGGTACGGAAGTCGCCCTGTCCGACTTGTTAGGGCACTTCATCCGTCTCCATTCGGCACCGCTGCGGGCGGATTCACGCTTGGTGCGCCGTACGCCTTTCCCTTGCCCATCTCGCGCCACTTCTTCCTGGTTTCGGAGATACCCGGCGTGCTTTCGTCACCATAGTTGAGGCGGTCCAGAAAAGCCGCAACTTCCGACATCTGCCCCCCAATGATCGTCGCGGCGCCGGGTTGCCCGGGATGTCCTTCCATCTCCCAATGGAACCGATGGATGAGCGTGTCAATCAGGACCATCCTCTCCTCGTAAGTTCGGGCCATTGGGTAGTCCCGAGCGAACTCCTGGCATGGAATGAGCATTCCGGCGCATCCCAGATGCTTGTTGTGGTATGTCCTTTCGTAGTCTGAGAACGGCAGCCGCCAGTCGCAGTCTCGGCATTCGAGTATCTGTGCCGGATCCGACGCGCGTCTGCGCTCCATGCTTCGGTGGACAGTACTGCCGCACTGAGGGCACTTGACCCGGCCCCTCTGCGCTTCCGAGACGGTCAGGCAGCTCTCTACGCGCAGAAGCAGCGTTATGCCTACGTCGTCAACGAGCTCCTCATCCCTAATACCTTTCGCGTCGCTCTGGTAGAGACGCCAGATCTTCTCGCGTGGGACGCGCGGCGCCCACTTCGGAAGAACAGGACCGTCAGATTCCGGCCTCTCTCGATCCGTCACTCAGTCTCCTCCTTGTCTCGTCATCCTGTCAACCGCCTCAACAACCTCTGCGACGTCCTCCACGGCGCCATCGCGCAGGTTCATCCCCAGCGCCCATGCAGGGATATCGTTGATACTGCAGTACCAGGTGAACCGTATCCACCTGGTGAAGGGGGCCGCGATTCGTACGAGAGAAAGAACTGCGTCGTCCATAGGTGTCCCACGAGCGTGTTCGTATCCACGGCGGAATGACTCCCAGCGCTCAGGGCGGTCGCACATGCTGCACAGCGCTGCACCCAGTAGCAGAATCTCGTTGCCGGGGCGAGTCATCTCCAGGTCGATGAACCCCGTGATCCGCGTTCCTTCCGCCATGATGTTGTTGGTGTGGAAGTCGTCCATGATGACGAAGTCGGTATACGAGAGGATCGCGTCTCGGTTCTGCTGGAGGCTCGCAATAGAACGGTTGAGCACCTCCCTGTGCGCCACATCCCGGTCTCTCAGCACCTGGGCAGCACGGGCGAGCGTGGTGTCGAAGAACGTTGCAGTGTCCGCCTGACGATACAGTTCGTCCAGCGCGCTATACGGTGTGTTGTAGAAATCATTCTCTTCGGCAGCCCTGAATGTGTTCTCCCTCCTGTGCGCTAGCTCCCTGCCCGGTTTCATCTCCACGACCTTCGCGACTGCCTCTCCAAGATGGAAGTACAGATCATCCTGCTCACTTGGATTCAGTTCCTTTTCCGCCTCCTCCATAGTCAGTCCAGGCAGCCGCTCCATCACCAGCATGCGATCCGTTTCGCCCGGGTATAGCTTCGGAACGAGCCCGGTGGGACCGAACAACTCCAACGCCTTCTTCTCATAGTCCTTGCGCGGGTGACCGTCATAGTACTTGAATACGGCAGGCTCTCCCCGGAATGACCCGAAGGTGACGAACCACGTGCCGCCTCGGCACTCCGGCTGCTCACGGTCCACGGAGTGCTCCGGATTCGCTTCAAGGAACGCGGCGAGATGCGCCTCGGCTCGCCTCTGCAATTCAATTCGCCAAGGATCCGTCTCAGTCATAGTCGTCCCTCAAGAGGTCCTGTACAAGCCTTCAACACAAGGACCCTCGTTGGCTTCCAGAATTCGTCCGGCTCGCCGCCCTCGATCGTATGGAAATCCGCGCGTTCGACGATTTCGAGTTCGGCTTCCAGGACCTCCGCCTCCATCTCCTCGCGCGTCAGTTGATGGCCATAGCCGAACACCCCGCTCTGCTTGCCCTGACAGTCCATGCTGAACTGATCCCCCCGTTCCAGGATGCTGTATGTTGCCGCCAGTTCGTCGGCTTTGTCGGCATCAGACCGCCAGCCAGCGCCCCAGGGCTTGTGATCCTTGGCGACGTCGTGGTCGTTATACGTCAGCAGAATCCTGCCTCCCGGTTTGACCACGCGACCGGCCTCCCGAAGCAGGCGGACGCGGTTGGCATGCAGCGGCACGTGGTGGATCATCTGCGTGATGAGCAACACGTAGTCGAACGATCCATCTGGGAAATCCAGCGACTTGCCGTTTCCCAGGCGGAACTCAATGTCCATTCCCAGCTCTGTGGCTATGGCCTTCGCCTGCTCGAGCAGTGCGGACGTCACATCCACCCCCGTGACAGTGTAGCCCATCCGCGTAAGCTCGAATGCCTCGCGGCCCGCGCCGCAGCCGACGTCGAGCACGGTCGCGGGAGGCGACATGAATCGCTCGACCATCGCGCGTTCGACTGAATAGAACCCCTGGTTCCTCGCCCGGTCGCGGTAGTACTCCAGTGACTCCGGCGTGGAGTAGTAATCCACTACCGAGCGAAAAAGCTCCTGTTCCTGACGCTTTCTCTCCCATTCATCCGCTGGGTCTCCAAGGTGAAGCTCCATGTATAGATCCCCTGTTTCGTTCACTTCGCCGGTGTAGAAGAACCCGAAGCCCTCGTAGAGGGATCGAGCAGCACTGTTCTCCGGACCGACCCACAACTCGATCTCTCTTGCCTTGGGGTAGTTCTGCCTTACCCATTCTATGAAATGCTCCACGGCCTTCCTGCCCAACCCTCGACCTTGATGCTTCCGGTCAATGAAGAATGAGACGAGGTTAACGCCCCTCCCGTAGTCACGAAAGCGAAAGCATCCTATGGGCTTCCCGCCCTCCTCTATGAGGTAGGGGAAGTACTTGCCCGGGAATACGTAACACTTCGCCAGCGAGTGGAGAGCTGCATCGCCGCGCAAGTGTCTGTACTGCTGTCTCTTGGGCTTGAGCCTTATGGCTTCTTCCCAGTTATCTTTGGTGATCTCAACAAAATTCATATTGATCAGACTGTGTTCCGGGCGATGATGATCGCTCCCCATCCGGCTTCGATGCTCGCCTCGCGCCTGGCCCCGCAAATCGCGAACCCCGCTTGCTCCAACTCATGGCAGTACCAATCCAAAGTCTCGCAGCGGATACCTTGGCGTTCGCTCTCAGCTAGCTCTCTGTCGAGCACCCCGGCCTGAGCTTGAATCGCTGGTTCAAGCGCTGCGAAAACCTCAGGAAAGTGCTCCCGGACATCCGCAAGTGCGAGAGCGCAGTTGAGGAATAGAATCCCGTTTTCGCAAAGTGCGTCCGCCGCCCTGGCAAGGTACTTCTTCCGATCATCATCCTCCCACAGGCAGTGGAGCGTCTTGATGTCAACCCAGAGGTCGTACTTGCCGTCCAGAGCATACTCATCGCCGACAAGGTCCATGCATAGGAACTCAATGTCGAAGCCCTTATCGGCGACCACCCCACGCGCGCGAGCGATGGCCTCCGCAGAAATGTCCACACCAGTGACTACATATCCCGCAGCCGCCAGGTGGAGGACATTCAGTCCATCTCCGCAGCCAGCCTCTAGAACTCGCGACCCGGGCGGCGGAGCGAGGTCGGACTGCATGAACTCGGCGAAGGCGGGAGGAGTCGCCAACTCAGGTCTCCAATGCTCCCGGCCCTCGGCGTACGCTACTCTGTAAATGCTCTGCCAGTATTCCCTATAGTCGGACACGTTGCTCACGCTAAGGTGTCTCCTGTCGAGGAAGGCGCTAGAGTCGCTTGTAAGTTATCACCGCCGAGTCCGGCTGGTTCTTCAATTCCACTGCCAGGCCATTCTCGGATAACTCTTTGCCGGATACTTGGATAGACTCACCTGTGTCCAGGTTATTGGCCGAATACTTGGACTCCACGTCCAATCCCTGAAGCTTGAACCGGGCGGATTCATAGACGCTCCCCGGCCGGCGAAACGCCAGCACCATCCCCTCGTCGAGGTCAGGGCGGTCGAACTGGAATGCCATCCAGACGTCGTTCTCCAGGCTGTAGGGCGTGAGGGGGTAGTAGTCGCCCAAGTAGTACTTGCCGACCTGACGCCATTCATCCACAAGCTTGCGGGCGGCCGGATAGTCGGAGTCCGTCTTCCGCATATCATAGCAGAGGTTGATGCCCGGGCAGGCGCAGCTTCGGAAGGCATATGCGTCGAACTGATTGATTCCCGTTCCGTAGAACGGTATCCATGAGGCGATTCCGTAGGTATGGCACTGCTGGCTCGTGGGTTCGAGGAGGTAGTCGCTGCGAAGGAGCGGAACCGACCGCCGCAGGGTCTCCACATCATTTCTTCGACCGCCCGATGCGCAGGTGTCAATCAGCATGTCAGGATGCCGCTTGCGCAGTTCGTCCCAGAATGCCAGAAACCCCTGAACATACCTGATCTCGGTGATCCCCTGCCTGTCCTCAGGATCGTTCGCCCGCCAGAATCCCAGAGGGTCAATGTTGAAGTCGTTCCTGTACAAGTCTATGCCCTGTTCTTTGATAAGCTTATCCACGTGCTCAGTCAGCCACTTGAGGGCATCTGGATTCCCCAGGTTCAGCAGCTTCTGTTCCCCATCATTGCCGAGCAGCCATTCAGGATGGGCGTCGTAGAGCCACGTGTCGGGAGTGACCCTCTCCGGCTCAAACCAAACAATAGACTTGACCCCCTTGGCATGCGCATGATCGGTTATCGCGCGGAGCCCACCGGGGAAACGATTGGTGTCAACTTCCCACGTGCCTGTATGCGGCCAACCGGTCTTGTTGACGTACCAGCCGGCATCCATCCACCAGTAGTCGAGCTTGATGCCCTCCTCCAGATAGCGGTCCACGAAGAGCTTCTGATTCTCCTCGTTCGCGTGAATCATCTCGCCGAACTGGTGAGAACTGCAGCCGGCCGCCTGAGGAGCGACGGGCTTCCCGTAGGGCTTGGGGAAGTTCTCCTGCATCATCCACTGTCGCCAGACGTTCTGAGCGTGAGTTCGGTCGCCCTGCCAGAACTGGAGGGCGATCATGGGAGTCCTGACTTCCTCACCTGGATGGAGCTTGAAATGGGTCAACTCCTGCCCGCACCGAACTGCCAATCCAATCGCATCATCCCTTACGAAATCAGCCGCCCATTGTCCCGGCCAGCCGATTGCCATGATGACGCCTTCCCTGTTCCAGTCAACGTTGAAGTAGGGAAGGTCGCTGTTCGAGGACCGCCCGCCCGAGGTAGTGATCCGCTTGCTCGTTCCTGCTGTCAGGGTGTCGTCAATCGGCTGATAATCATTTGGAGCGCAGATGCTTCCGACGTGATGATGGAGCACGAACTCCTCGTTACCAGAGCGCTGAAAGACCGTGTCCATGGCCCTCAGGTCGGAGAGGATGGGAGTATCGGCCTTGCCGTTATTCTTGAAGTAGACCGTCCACTCGACCGTGGGGAAATCGGCATATGCCAGGGCAACGCATCGGACCTGGAGATTGGTCTTCGAGTCGTCATAGGTGGTGGTGTATTGCGTGCCGTTGCTCAGTTTCTTTGAACTGCGCTTCACCTTCCATGGGGAGAGGTCGCAGAGCTTTCCATCATAGCTGAATGAGAACGGCGGCTCGGCGGTCGGCATTCCCCTCGGCCCCTGGATGATCGGCATGTCCCCCAGCCAAACCTCGCTGCCGTCTTTCAGGACGACCTTCGCATCCGCCCAATCCGACTGGTCGCATGAGATCCCATCGCCCGCATCGCCGACCTCCAGTGCGAAGGCCCAACTGCCGTCGAGAGCCACGGCAACCGGCATCGGCGGATGACCCTCCCGAATCACGCCCGAGTTGAACTCTTCCTTGTCCCTGTTCCTGACTGAGAACACGACGCTGCCCCTGCCGCCGCTGGTCTGATCATTGCTGTCAACCCCCACGAACGCCGAAAAGGTCTTTCCCGGTCCAGGCAGCCGCACGATCACTTTACTCACCGCATGGCAGTAAAGCCCGCGCTCGTAGAGCGTCCCAGCGATATTCAGGGGCCTACCCGCCCGGGAATTCCGTTGGACGACATCATGATTCGCCAGCACTTCGAGCCCCGGCTCGGCCTTCGGGGCCTCCACAATCCCTTCGAATTTCGCAGCAGCCCATCGTCTGGCAGTTTGCATTTCCTTGGACGACGGGTTGACCGCTTGGGCCGCCTGGGAAACGCCGATCAACAACAGCACCATTGCCACTTTTATGAGTTCATTCATCTCCATCTTCGCCTCCGAAAGACCCTTCGCCGGGGGAGAGTATTTGACCTTCAACCAGTATCATCGTATCATATAGCCATGCGAATGACTCCATCTACCATATCCGTTCTCGTCAAGCCTGCCGGGCCTGACTGCAATATGCGCTGTACATACTGCTTCTATCGCCAGAAGACGGGCATGTTCCCGGGCGTGAAGGAGCATCGGATGAAGGACTCCACGCTCGAAAACCTGGTCGCCCAGGCGATGGAGATCGGGCTCGACCTCGCGATGTTTTCCTGGCAGGGCGGCGAGCCGACCCTCATGGGCCTGGACTTCTTCAAGAAGGTCGTCGAGCTCCAGTCCCAGCACATCCAACCCGATCAGATCGTCACCAACGCCCTTCAGACGAATGGCATTCTCCTCGACCGCCGATGGGCGGAGTTCCTGCGCGAGCACAACTTCCTCGTGGGCGTGAGTATTGATGGGCCTGCCGGCGTTCACGACCATTACCGCCGGGATGAGAAGCGCATCGGCAGCCACGCGCGAGTGCTTCAGAACCTGCGCATGCTGGTGGAGGAAGGGGTCGAGGTCAATACCCTCACTCTGGTCAACGAGCGCAATGCCCGCGAGCCCGAGAAGGTCTATGACTTCCTCCTCAAGACGGGCGTCAAGCACTTCCAGTTCATCCCCTGCATCGAGCCCGGGCCGAATGGCGAGCCGGCATTCTACTCAGTGACTGCTGAGGCTTATGGCGACTTCCTCGTGAAGCTCTTCGACCGCTGGATGGACAGCTCAATGGACATCTCGGTCCGCGACTTCGACGACCTCATGGGCATGTATCAGGGCCAGCCGCCGAATACCTGCATCCTCCAGCCCCGATGTGGCGGGTACTTCCTCGTCGAGCACACGGGCGACGTCTTCCCCTGCGATTTCTTCGTTCTGCCGAGGTGGAAGCTGGGTAATCTGAATGAGACGCCGCTTGGGGAATTGAGACATTCGCCCAAGCTGGCCGAGTTCGGCGAGCAGAAGGCCATGCTCTCGGAGCAGTGCCAGACGTGTTCGTGGCTGACTTTCTGCTATGGCGGCTGCCTGAAGCATCGCCTCGCCCTTGGCGGCCCCGTCACCGAGCCAACGTACTACTGCGAGTCATACCGAAAACTCTACGAGCACAGCAAGACCGTGCTCGATTCACTGCAAAGCGAACAGCAAGAAGACTCATAAGGAAGCCAGGAATCCAGGAGGGTTCGATGAGCAGATATATACTGTTTCTAGCTGTAGCTGTCACCGTCTGCAACCTGGCGCTTGCCGGGACTTCCCTCAAACCCTACTCGCCCTTTGACGAATCTAAGCCCCGAATTCCCAGGGAGATCATGGAAGACAAGCGGCTGGACGTGAAGGTGAATGTCTTCGTCAAGAGTAAGAACTTCCGTGACCTCTTCGCCGAGATCAGCAAGCAGACCGGGGTCAAGTTCACCGCCGACCGTAAGATCGCCGCCGAGCGAGCCATCATCTACTTCCATGCCCGCCCCCTTCGCGATGTCATGACCGAGGTCTCGGGCCTGTTCGGGTACTACTGGCTTCCCAAGGGCAAGGAGGGAGAATTCACATACGAACTGCGGGAGGATTCGCGCCATGCAGTTCACCGAGATCAGTTAAGAGAGGCAGGCAAGGATGCCTATGAGCAGTTGATTGTCAAGATGGCAAGAGATTGCGCCGAAGGCACCAAGAGCGAGGCAATGAAGAAGATGCTCGAGGATGATCCTGGGAATTATGACTATCTGGCAGGCAGCTACGGCAGACCTATTGCGAGCATATTTGCGCGTCTTGGCAAGGACTTCATGCACAGAGTGCTGAATGGCGAAACGATTCAGTTCTCGTTTGCCGATCTGCCCTCGGAGGTCCAGTCTGCAATGTTGGACTGGAACAGAGCCTATGAGGCAAAGTTGGCAATGCAGGGAGAGCCGACAATCCAGCCTCTGACTGCAGAGGATATATCGAATGCTTCGATCAGATTCGAGAGGGTTTCCTATGGCACGTACAGGATGC
>Ga0307380_10001958_pt1 | contig 29557 bp, 24 predicted proteins | sample UN3MG_FD_202239 | JGI IMG/M metagenome (GOLD analysis project Ga0307380, IMG submission 202239) | Soil microbial communities from Risofladan, Vaasa, Finland - UN-3 | ecosystem: Environmental > Terrestrial > Soil > Coastal area > Acid sulfate soil | place: Finland: Risofladan, Vaasa | collected...
TGGCCCACTGTTCCACTTGCTCAAGTTCGTCTGCACTCATTGGCCTTTCTTGCCTCCCAGCTCTTGGAGGTCTTTATCGCATATCTTGCCGAAAAGCGCAAGTCATAAGTGAGGTTGTAGTACTAGGCGCTTCTTGAGAATCTGGTTGATCAGGCTAGCTCGCTGCCGCATGGATAGAACCTGGGGAAAGCCGCTGCTTCGTCTCGCCGCAGAGGACTCCTTCCAGCTCATAATAACCTCCTTAAATCTAAATCACCTCCAGGTAGTTAAGGTCGGGCAGTTCAGGGAATGGAGCGGTAGAATCCCTTTACTTCGTCCGGGCTTAGGTTCTCGAGCGTAATGCGAGCATGTTCCCGAAAGGGCATCTCCCAGTAGCTATTAAACCCACCGGCCGGGTTGACAGCAATGGGCAAGGAATTGACGTTGCAGCGCACACACCAGCCATTGCAGAAGAAATCGCCCAAGGGCACTTCCACGGATGGGGTTTCCTCGTGATCCCAGTAGAAGCGCAGTACTAGCCACCGCCAGAAAGCAGGGTTGACCGTCATCCAGATGTGCTGGATAGCACCTGGCCCCTCAATATCGGCCAGAACAACGACGTTGTTGCCAGTTAGATTGATACTGGGTGAAATTTCCCAGCCCTGGCCCAGCTCGCGGGCGGCGATAGCACCCGTGCCCTCGGTCGCCGTCCCACCTTGCCCCTTGGCGCCAGTAGGATTCTCAGCACTGATGACTTGTTTGGACAATCTTCTTAAACGCATGTGGGCAAGCAGGCCTTTGTAGTTTGTTGTGGCTCAGCCGAAGCTCACAGTCAACGCTTCGCCCGCTGCAATGGTCATAGGCTGTGCGAAGCGCAGGTGCATGTAACCGTCAATCTGGTCGGCGTCGGCGGCGACGGACTGCTCACCTAAGCGCACTGTGGCTTGGGCTGCGCTGCTCTTCAAGCGCAACTCTGTCAGGCTGAGGCTGCCGTACTTCACGTTCACACGAGCAGTACCGCCCTTCTGGCTAAAGGTGCCCCAACTGCTGCCAGTGATGAAGAAGCCACGGAAATCGTCTGGATTGATCCGAGGCGCAAGAGTCAGTCTGCCCTGGGTGGCATCGTATTGATGGCCTGCCGCGGCCTCCAGCAGTGCCCAACTGGCCATGGGGCGCACGTAGTGGTCACCACACTCTACCTCGTTCCAGGGGCTGCGCCGGGTACCGTCGTGGCGCTCGCGAATGTCGGCCAACATGGTCAGGGCTGGCTCAATCTCGCCTTCGAAAAGCAACAGACAGGCCAGCGGGTACTCCAGACCGCTCCAGACCTCGTCGCTGTACTGGGTCGGGACTTCCGGCTTATTGCCGTAAGGCCAGGTGCAGATGTAGAGCCCCTTGTCCCGCTCGTCCATGTAGATGCGCGGCTTCTGGCCGGCTCTATCGAAACCTTCGCGGCGGTTGAACTTGAATATGTTCTGGACCGCCGTCCTCACGTGTTCCTCGGGCAAGACATAGCCCAAGTCCAGGGCATGGGCCCACCATTGGCCCAGCAATTGGTCTATGTGGCAGCCGGTGCCGAACTGCTGCTCCGGATACTGTTCCAGGCCGACAATCTGGATGTAGTACTCGCCGTTCCAACAGAGTTCGTCGTATTTCCTGCTGCCCAGCTCAAAGCGCTCCCTGTAGCGCCGCGCCAGCTCATGCTCACCCTGGAGCTTGGCCATCTCCTCTGCAGCACGCAGGGCGGCCAGGTAGAGGCTGCCGATAAAGGTATTGGGGCCATAGATGGAGATGTCGTAGGTGTTAGGCTGCTCGCCGCGGATGATGCCGTCGCTCTCCGTGTCATAGTCGTCCATAATGTGCTGCATCAGCCTCTTGACCCGAGGCCACATCTCATTGAACCATTGCTGGCCGGCGCCGTGGCGCACCTCCCGATAGGTCTTGAGTACAGTCCCGAGTTCACCGTCCATGGCCGGATTGCGTGGTCCGCCGATGATTTCGTTCCAGGGCCGCGCCAGGTAGAGGGGAAGAGGTGTGCGGTGGGGGATGGCCCCCTGGGGACTCATCTGATCTATCAGGTCGGTGCGACGCATGCTCTGTTCCAGATCGGGGAAGAGCTTGGCCAGGGCCATCTCATAGTTCCAGACGTGGGTGCAATTCATCGGGCAGCAGCCACCGAGCGCGCCGTGGGTGGTACTGGCGCCGTGGCAGCCTTCGAAGCCATGGAATCGTCCATCCTCATTCCAAAGGCAGGTGGGAGTGCGGATGGTGGAGATGGGCCCAGCCACCGATTCCAGCAACTGCCAGGGCAGGGTGCTATCGAAGAAGCAGTCACGGTAGAGACGGGTCTGTTCGACCAGGCGGCTGTAGTTGTCCCGTACGTATTCGACCACAGCCAGAGCGCTACCGAACCAGTTGTTGTATTGATTGCCCAGCCAGAGGCGACTCTTGCAATCGCAGACACCCACATTGCGCTGGTCCCAGGTGACGGTGCGGTTGGGAAAATACCAGGCCAACACAAAGGTGACGGTGCGGCTAGCTCCCGGAGCCAACTCGAAGTGTACCGCGAGTGCCCCGTTCCAGGTCTGGCCATCGGGGCTAACTCCGCTGCTGGCCGGATATGTTTCAGGCACGGGCAAGCGGCCAAAGCGGGTGGCAAAGTGATCCCATAACTGGCGGGGCGATTCCCACCGGATCATGGCGGTGACCTCATCACCCGGTTGCCTCAGCAGGGCCAGGGCCAGCCGCCCGTTGGCCGGATGGTCGGCGGCCAGAGAAACGTTGCCCATGTCCAGTGCCGTCATTCCCTGCAGATGAACCAGGTTATTGACGTTGCCGCCGTATCCCGAGTTGCGCACTCCGTCTATGTGGGTCTTGCCGTCCCAGCCTACCAGGTTCTGCTGGGTGGCCATCAGGGAAACGTGCACGGCCTGATCGCCAGGGTTTGTCACGGTAAAGTTGAACAGGACAGCAGGCAGCCCTGAATCCTTGCTGCTGAGGGGAATGAAGGGGCTAAAAGCCTCCAGATGTACCTGAACCGGAATGGCCGGGCTCTCATAATCCACTTCGACGATGGGGTACTGGGCGATGATCTCAAGGCTATCCACACCGGGCAACTCGGCAAGCAAGCGACGCGAACCCTGGGGGATCAGGTGGTCACTGACACTGGGAGCCGGCTGGAATCCACTGTCGTCGTAGAGGGCATCACTTTGCAGCACAACAGCATTGCGGCCCGCATCCAATCTGGTGCCGGCCCAGATGGCGAAGAAACTGTCAGGTGCGTGGGCGTCATGGTTGACGTTGTTGACAATCTGCCATTGGCGCAGGCCGCCATCGCCAGCCAAGGCCACGCTACCTGTGCCGATGCCACCCAAAGGCAGAGCCACAGCGCGCAGCGCCTCACCTCGATAGGTCAGGGCCTCGCGGACGGCCAGTGTCATCTTGATATCTCCTACATTGATCATTGTTTGTCCTCTTCAGAAAGGATTTTCACTCGACCGAAAGCTCCATGATTTTCCTATCCTCTGGTGGAGCGCCGCCTCACACAAACCAGGAATCCCCCGGTTAGCAGAACAACGATCGCCGGCGAGACCATACGGAGAGGATTCCTCGGCGCGACCGGACGAATACTCCGTGCACTGCCGGCAATCTCGCCGCCAGCATCGCTCAAGCGAATCGTGTCCGGGACTTGATTTGCTAGATCTACTTTGAAGGCATAGAAGCTGGTGCTCACACTGGTTTCGCCCTCAGGAACGTCGATGATCCGGTAACCAAGCGTTTTGCCGGGAATCTGCTCTACAAGGAACGGCTGGTACTCGACTCGTTCCATCTCCACACCGTTGCGCGACAGTCTTCTGCTAGCGTAACGGTTGCGCAACCAGGGACAAGATGTTTCCTGGGGCGCGAGAATTGAACTTTGACAAGACAAACTCTCCAAGTGCTGGTAAACTATCCAGAACAACCAAACTAGCACAGGAGAGTCATAATGATTATACCACCTCAGACCCAATGGCAAACTGGTGACACGCTGGCTGACACGCTGGACGATATCTGGGAAAAGGTACTGGCCGAGATTCCCCTGCGAGTCATCCCGGTGGTGCCTCAAGGAGCTATACGTCCCGGCGAACCTAGTCCCGAAGCACGTCGGCTTGCCGAACTGATCGGTGATCTGATGATTGGCGACGAGATTGATGCAACGACGGGCCATGCCTGGTTGATCGTGTTGGGATACTTTGCCCAGGCGTTGGGGCTGGTGACAGGACTGGCAGCAGTGCCGCTTGATCAACGAAGAGGTCCCGAGTGTGAGCCGCAGACGAAGGTGATCGAGTTTCTGGTGGGCATCCTGGGTGGCATTGAGTACTTGCAGGACCTGAGTTTGTCCGACGATCCGATTGCCAAAGACCCGGCAGTGATCGAAGCCTGGGGGCAAGACACATTTGTGCACTATTCGGGCGTCAGCCGGACGCTGGATGCTGCCGAGGAAGAGACTCTGAAGGCGGTGGTGGATGTGCTGCAAGCTTTCTTGCGCCCTTTCATCGACACCGCAGTGATGGAGACGATTCGGCAACGAGGGCAGTTGGTCGTCGACGTCGATCTGGCCGGGCGCGAAGTCAGTTCGACGAGCACCGACTATCCTGATGCAGGCTTTGGTTGGATGGAAGATGACGTCAAGAAGGGATATCAAGCGGCGCTGACCTCGCTGGTATGTGAACGGTGGAAGCGCTTGATGTTGACCTTGCAACGCTATCCCGGACGCACCTTGTCGGCGGAATGCCTGCAAGCCGCGGTGCGCGCTGTGGAAGAGCTGTTGGGAGTGCGTCCGCGACGACGGGTTGAGTTGGTCCGCCAGCGACGCGGAGCACTGTCGGCTCGGATACGGGCGTTGGAAGAGGCTTTGGACGGCACCCGAAGAGCGGAAAGCAAGTTCTGGCAGCAGATTCGGGAGGCTCAGCATGAGATGGAGAACCTCCGCCGCACCATTGCAGACCAGGAGGTCGTGTACCAGGCTCAAGGACGTGGAGAAAGGCCGTATTCCGGGCTGGTCAAGGCGCGTCGTGAGCTGAGATCTGCCGAGAAGCGAGAGAGACGCGCCTGGCGGGACCTCAAGAAGCAGCAACGCAAACGGGACCTGCAACAACAGGAATTGGATGAACTGCAAGACGACCTGATCTCTTTGGATGAGTGGTGGAGCCATTTGGAGACCGACAATCAGACCAACCTCAATCCTGTATCCATCGTGCTGCGTATTGATGCCGGCTTCAGCACCGGCCCTAACCTGGCTTGGCTGATTGAGATGGGCTATGCCATACGGACAAAAGCCCATCACGGCAGCACGGCCGATTGTCTGCGGCGACGCGCTCCAGCGCAGGCCACATGGACACGCGTCGGGCGCAACGCCGAAGCGCTGTACATAGGAGAATATGACCACAACGATTGCCCGTATCCTCTTCAAGCGATGCTGGTGCGCTATCACCTGCCGGAGAAAATGCTCCACACGGCGCTGCTCTACTACGACGAGGTCGCGCCTCCTCCGCTGCCCGAGTGGTTCGCTCAATACAATGGCCGTCAAATCATCGAGACAGGCATCAAAGAGGAGAAAGGGGTATTCACCTTGAAACGCCATCTGGTACGCTCCCCCATCGGTATGCAGCTTCAGGAGCAGTTCGCCCTGTTTGGAGCTAACTTCGTTCGCTGGGCCGCGGCCTGGGTCAAGGACATGCTGCGCCAAGTCAACTATCGCTTTGCCACGGCCCTCGATCAAGTCAAGACCCTGGTGCGAACTATCTCTCGTGCCAGAGCACGTTGGGTGCGAAACGACCTCGGCCATACCCTGATCTTTGATGAAGACGGCCCATTCGCTGGAACCGTCATTTGCCTGTCCGGCGTAGTCGCTGTTCAACAGGCTTTGCCTTTGTTCAAATTCGCGCCTTCATGAAACATGTACCGTCAGATTGCGCAACGGTTACGCTAGAACAGCCATCCCTCTCAAAGATGCTACGTGATTCTCTTTCTCGTCCATGATTACCCTCCTGTGACTAGTACTACAACGTGACTTTTCTAGCAAATGTGGTATCCTATCCTCCAGCATAGATGGAGGTCAAGTATGAACATCCGTGATATGGGGATTGCTGAGATTACAGAAGTGCCCCCGCCTCTGGACCTGACCCCAGGCGAGGTCGAAGAGTTGGCGGACGAATTGGTCGCTTATCACGCCGAGTTTGCTGATCTGTACTACCGGGTCGAGCAGGCCCAATGGGGGCATAGGTATCTGCAAGGGTTGATGGCGTCTCTGGAGTCGAAAACGATTCAGCCGATGGCTATGGCCTTGGAAGGGGGCAACATCCAGGCGATGCAACAGTTCATCGGCCAGGGGCAATGGCAGGATGAGAGGCTGTTGAAGAAGCACTGGCGCCTGGTGAATGAGACATTGGGCGAAGAGGACGGAGTATGGATCGTCGATGAATCTGGTTTTCCCAAGAAAGGGCAGCATTCGGTGGGGGTGGCCCGCCAGTGGTGTGGTCGGTTGGGAAAAGTAGAGAACTGTCAGACCGGGGTGTTCGCTGCCTATGCCAGCCGCAAAGGGTACACCTTGTTGGATCGGCGTCTTTACCTGCCCGAAGAGTGGTTTGACGAAGACCACCGGGAGCGATGGGAGAAATGTGGCCTCCCGGACGACATGCCTTTCAAGACCAAGCCAGAGTTGGCTTGGGAGATGCTGGAAGCGGTGGTCAAGGAAGGTGTGCTGGGGTTCCGGTGGGTGGCGTGCGATGAGACCTATGGGAGGGATCCGGCTTTCTTGGACCGAGTAGCGGGGTTGGGGTTCTGGTACTTCGCCGAGGTCCCTCACAACACGCAGGTGTGGGAGACGCGTCCCAGGACGGCGGTGCCGGAGTGGGGAGGCCAGGGGCGGCGGCCCATCCACATGCGCTTGGTGGCGGAGGAACCCGCGCCAAAGCAGGTGGATGAGATCGCGGCGACGATTCCTGTGGGGACTTGGAAACCCTACCTGATCAAGGAAGGGAGCAAAGGGCCGATGGTGGCCGAGTTTGCCTTCCGGCGCGTGGTGGAGGTGCGCAACCAGTTGCCGGGCCGTGAAGTGTGGCTGGTCTTGCGTCGCTCTTTGGAGGAAGAGCCTGAACTCAAGACCTACCTCAGCAGCACACCCGCAGACACGCCGGATACGGCATTGGTACGCATGGCGGGCATGCGCTGGCCGGTGGAAACCGCCTTGGAGGATGGGAAAGACGGCCTGGGCATGGACGACTACATGGTCCGCTCTTGGATCGGTTGGCATCACCATATGACAGAGTGTATTCTGGCTCATCATTTTCTCGTCCGCGTGCAGAAGCGGCTAAAAAGGGGGCTCCGGCACTGACCATCCCTCAGGCACGCCTGTTGGTCGCTTCGGTACTGCCCATCAGGCGGCTTGACCCGCCAGAGGCACTCAGGCGTATCCACTTCATCCAGAAGCAAAACCATGCTGCCCATCTGTCTCATCATAAGCGCACCGTCCAGCGCCTAGACGGTCTCTGATAAAGTAACGTTGTAGTACTAGCATGACTTTACGAGACTCGATGGATCCTTATTGCCGCTGACGCCCGGTGGGCATCCATACCCTCATAGATAGCTTGTCGGACCACAATGGGAGCCAGGTAATCCATGGTCTCAGCGATGCACCACTGGTGAGTGACGCATTTCAGGAACATACCTACCCATAGTCCGCCTGTGTAGCGCGCACTCCTCAGCGTGGGGAGAATGTGGTTAGTCCCGGCTAGCTTATCAGCGAAGACCTCTGCTGCCTCCTCGCCCAGGAAAAGGGATCCGTAGTTCTGCAACAGAGGTAATAATCTCTTTGGATCTGCGGTGTGAACCTCTAGGTGTTCGGGTGCCCATTCATTGGCCACTTCTGCTGCTTCCTCCAAGTTGTCCACCAGAATGACCTCTCCATTGTCTACCCACGACTGCTTGACCACCTCTGCGGTAGAAAGCACTTGCAACTGCTTTTCGATCTCTCTAAGCACGGCCTCCGCTATTGGCCTGGAAGTGGTAATCAGTGCTCCCCGTGCCTGCGTGTCGTGTTCACATTGTGCCAGAATGTCAGCAGCTACCCAATCCGGTCTGGCATTCTCATCAGCAATGACCATCACCTCACTGGGCCCGGCTATCAAATCGATGCCTACTGTGCCAAAGACTTGCCTCTTGGCTTCGGCCACATATTGGTTTCCCGGGCCGACAATCATATCCACCGGTTGGATCGTCTCAGTTCCATAGGACAGTGCGCCAATCGCCTGAGCCCCTCCGAGGGCATAGATCTCATCGGCTCCCGAAGCTCTCATTCCAAAGAGTATTGCCGGGTGGATTCTGCCTCTATAGCTGGGAGGGGAGCACGCTACCACTCGGAGAACTCCAGCTACCTTGGCAGGGATGATAGTCATCATAGGTGCACTCATGGTCGGGTATCTGCCGCCCGGTACATAAGCCCCCACCAAGCCAACGGGAATGAACCGATGACCCAGGTGCAGACCGGGAAACATCTCCTTTTCCATGTCCAATAGGCATTGCCTCTGGGCCTTGGCGAAGGCAGTAACATGCTCTACTATCAGTTGTAGCCCTTCCTTGAGCTCAGACGGTAAGCTATTCTCTGCAGCTGCAAGTTCCCTTTCGGAGATACGGAACTCTTCCAGTTCCACACCATCGAAACGCTTAGTCAACCGCCTTAATGCTTCATTGCCCTCCTTTCGAACGCTATCTAGGATGCTGCTGACTCTCTCGATGAGCACCTGACGATCTTCAGCAGGGTGTTCTCTAGCTTTCTTAAGGTACTCTTTCATTCCTGGCTCCTTGGTCAAGAACTTGTCGGAAACGCTGGTTGAGGGGTGAAACCACGGTCGTCGCTGCACCCAGGAGGAGAAGTGATCTCGACCTATGCATCTTGCCTATCGCCTTCGGCTTAAGTGACAATTAGTAGCAAACCCAAGAGGTCCATCCCGATCAATAGGGCTGATATAGCGGCAATCACCGGGCTCAGAGTGTAGCGCAACCCAGTGTAGATCTGCACTGGAAGAGTCAGGTTGCGGGTGCTGACGATAAAGTCTCACTATTTCAGTAGTGTCCAAAGTCATGGTACGCTTGCAGCAGGGCGACGACATTCTCCAGCGGTGCATCGGCCTGAATATTGTGGGCAGTGCAAGCTATGTACCCGCCATCATGCCCAAGGGCCTCGATCGTTGCCCTTACCTCGCGACGCACGTCGTCGGTACTGCCAAACGGTAGTGTTCGCTGAACAGAGATACCACCGTGAAAGGCTAGTCTATCGCCATAGTCGGCCTTGAGTAGACAAGGATCCATGCCAGCTGCCTCTGGTTGGAGAGACTGTAGCACGTCTAAACCCCGCTCTACCATCAGCTGGATGATGGGTCGTATCGAGCCACATGTGTGATGTGCCACCACGACGCCAGCCTGCTTGGCAACCGAGACGTGTTGTGCAAAGCCGTCGCCCAGGTACGCTACCCACATAGCAGGGGAAATCAGCGGACCTTGCTGACCACCGAAGTCGTCGCCAGTCAAGACAATGTCAAGCTTACCCTGCGCGGCCTCCAAGATACGCTCCAGATAGACCACGTAGAAGGCACGGATCTTGCTGATTATGACTTCTACCATGTCTGGATTGCAGACCATATCCAGAAGAATCTGCTCTATACCGCGCAGATACATAGCCGGCTTGAGCTGTGCTACCCTGTTCAGACGGTCTCCCATAAAGACCGCCACACGGCCCTCGCGTCTGATTACCTCGCACTGACGGGCGATGTCGGAATAGTCAAACCAATCGGGAGAAGGCCAGTGAACGTACGCCTCTACCTCCTCTGGGGTTTTCAGGGCGGAGAGTGGTGACTCATGGACTTCCTTGTAGTCCTCCTGGCCATAGCGCGCTGTTACCGACTTGGTGACCCGTACGACACCCCAGATGTCCTCCTCCGTTCCGTCAGGCCAGTTACGAAGCGGCGGGCCGATATACCGTGGTCCCTCGATGTAGCGCAGATCGACATCATACCTGTCGAGGAAGTCCTGTCGCGCCGCGAGGCTATCCAGCTCTAGGCTTCGGTCCAATCCTCTTGAGCTCCAAAAATCAATGGGCACCCTATCAGGCTCTTCCAATTCCAGCGCCAGGAAAGTTCGCTCACGGGAGTCCATGTCTTCGACCTTCTCTGCTACAGTAGGGATACTAGGCACGTCTCTCGGTCCAATCAGTCAGAGTGCCTGCGTATGCTAGCCTCGAACCTTTCGCACCCACCTAGAGTCGGCTGCGCAACACCTTGGTCGCGACGCGCGCCGGTTAGATGTACTCGCACAGATACCGCATTTGATCGAGTTTCACATCAGGATGGCCCGTGCCGCATACCTCGAGCATTCGGCAGCCTTCGTACTCAAGCTCTACGAGGTACTCCTCTACCCGTCTCCAGTCCAGCACTCCTCGCCACGGCAACTGGTGGAGATCCCTGACGCCATCGTTGTTGTTAGCGTGTACCTCCAACAGGCGCTTGCCCGCTCCGTGCAGCTCAGCCGCGACGTCCGCGCTGTTCACAAGCGCATGGCCAGTATCTATACAGAACCCCACTTCTTGGTCCGGGAAGCTCTGCGCAAGTTCGCCCACGGTCCGGCCAAACTGAGACCATTCCTGCAAGAGGTTCTCCAATGCTAATCTGACACCCAGCCGACCCGCGATCAGGCTCAGCTCCTGCACAAAAGCTATGGATAGCCTGACGCTTTCCTTTCGTCGTTCTTCATCAAGGAGACATCTCCCGCCGCTGACGTGCACGACCGCAATCTGGCCTCCCAGTTGCGCGCAGTACTCCAGTGCGGCGCCGGCCAGGCGCAGCCAGGTGTCCTTCAGCGCACCGTCCGGGCTGCCAAGCTCCATACCACTGAAGGGCAGATGAACTGAATAGACGCGAAGATCCAGGTCACGCAGCAGGCCCTTGATGGCTCCGATATCGGGGGACTTGCGTGGGTCAAGGTGGGCCTGATCAGCCCATAGCTCCACCTGCCTGAAGCCGGCCTCAGCGATTCTCACGAGGGCCTCTTCGAGGCTTCTATCCACGTAGAACCAGGTAGAGAGACCATAGCGCCCAAAGAACATATCGCGATTCAATGTGCTACTCCTTCAGGGGCTATTGTAGCGGGGCTACTGCTCTGGCTCATTCTGCAGCTTTTCAGCAGGGGTCAGTTCTTCGTCCAGGACCATTCGACAGTTGTTTACGATAAACAGGCCCCAGACGCTGGGAAGAATAAACAATAGGCCAGACGATAGGTAACAGATCGCCATAGCGAAGAGAATGGCCATGCCAAGTAACCCCAGAGTGTTGCTGATGTGACGGCTGGCCAAAATCGCTGCGTTGCGCAGAGCCGTACACAACGATAGATTGTGCAGGCCGAGAAGGGGGAAGGCATACAAATAGAGGCTTACGAGCACCCCGGCAAGCGACGCGTCCGCAACAAGACCCGGCAGGACCACACTGGACGCTTCCGGAACGGTCAAGAGAGGTAGTGTGAACAGAGCGATAAGCGCCAAAGTGCTGGCAGGCAAACCCAGGGCCACGCTACGACTCCAGAGTCGCGGCAGGGCTCTGAATAACATGCCGATGTTTGCCCTGGAGCCTTGCGCGACCGCCGCTTCTAGCACCAGCAACGCGGCCCAGGCAGGGGGAATAGTGAGCGTCCCCACCGCAATGGCAGGGATGAACAGGCCGCAGAGAAAGAGCACGCACGCCGGTGCGCACAACACAGTGAATACGAAACTCGCCAGCAGCAGCAGTGGACTGCTCTCCCACAGCCGAGCAACGGTCATGCGCACATAACTATGCGACCGGGGTACCGTCGAGTCTACTCTCTGAATACCATTGCGATGAAAGATCACTCACCCCTTCAGCCCTGTAAGAGCAATTCCTTGGATGATGAAACGCTGAGCCGATAAGTACACCCCTAGTGCCGGCAAGATGGACATCGTGATCGCCGCCAAGACGTGGGCAAGGCTCCCCTCACCCATGTAGGTCTGTAGGATGGGAATCGCGACGGGGAGAGTTAGTTTGTCCCATGACCTCAAGAAAAGCATTGGCTGAAAGAAGTCATTCCAGGAGGCCAGGAACACAAAGACGCCCAAGGCAGAGAGTCCTGGGCCGATCATAGGCAGCATAATGCGCCAATAAATGTCGAAGAAGCCGGCGCCGTCTATCTTGGCCGCATCCATCAGTTCTCCGGGCAGCGTGAGAAAGAACTGTCGCAATAGGAACACCCCGTATGCACTGGCCATACTAGGGAGTATCAATGCCCAGTGGGAGTCAATCAGCTTCAGATTGCGGATGATAATGAAACGCGGCACAACCACGGCTTGCCCGGGTACCATCAGCGTAGCTAAGAAGGCGAAAAAGAGCAAATCCCTGCCGGGGAAGCGCAAGCGGGCAAAACCAAAAGCAGCACAGGAACAAAGCAGAAGCTGGAACCCAGTAATAACCACCGCCAGCTTCACGCTGTTCACGAAGAAAAGAGGGTAGTTGATGAGAGGGGAATGTAAGACGGCAAGCCAATTGTCCCAGCGCCACGAGGTAGGGAAAAAGCTAGGAGGCAATTCAAACGACTCACCAGGGATCCGTAGTGAACTCGAAAACATCCACATGAGCGGCAATAGGGCACACAGTGCCATGAAGGTCAGCCACAGGTAGATCAGTCCTCCACTAAGCAAACGCCAGAGAGAACGGGCTATCGTGCTTCTATTCTTTACCTTTCGCCTCATATCTTCCCCTCCCGCAGCACGTTATCAGCCTCCGTCAGTAAGTAACCGAGTACACTGATGCCGAAGTCACCCGACAGATTCAGCCAACTCCGCGATGGTTAAGTGCATACAGACTGAATGCCGTGCCAAACCATAAATCGCACCGCTCTATTCATAGTGTACCCACCTGCGACTGGCCCGCAACTGGACAAGGCTCAGCGTGACGAGGATGATAAGGAGCAGAAAAGACACCGTTGCAGCGTAGCCCATCTCGTAGCGCTGAAATGCAACTTCATAGATGTACATTGCGATAGTACGCGACGCGTCACCTGGACCTCCCGCGGTAAGGATGTACGCGTTATCAAAGATCTGAAATGCGCCGATACTTGACATGGTTACGCAGAAGAAGGCGGTGGCTGTGATCAGGGGCAGTGTGACGTGACGCGTGAGCTGCCAACCGCTCGCGCCATCGATCCTGGCCGCCTCGTAATAGACTTCCGGGATCCCCTGCAGTCCCGCAAGATAGAGGATCATAAGTCGGCCAACTGACTTCCATACGTCAAAGATTATGACGGAAATGATTGCCCAATGTGAGTCACACAGGAAACACACAGGGCCCAGCCCGATTTGCCCCAGCAGCCAGTTCATCGCGCCGCGGTCCCTGGTCAGGAAAAACCGCCAAACCATGGCCAGCGTCGAAGTAGTCGTAAGGACAGGAAAAAACAAGGCAGTTCGATACAAGTACTTCAGTAGCTGGAGCATTTTCCGATTGACGGCTATGGCAAGGGCCAATCCGAGAAGGTTGTTGCCTGCCACTGCGCCCAGGGTGATGATGAAGGAGTTGCGCAGACAGGTCCACATTCTCCCGTCACTGATTAAGCGCCGAAGGTTATCAAGACCGATCCACACTGGCGGCGTCAGCAAACTGTAATCTGTGAACACTAGAACGGCTGTTGCAACGAGCGGGATTAGCAAAAATGCGGCCACTACAGCACTGGCAGGCAGAATGAATACGTACCCTACGAGGGTCTCTTGATGTTGCATAGACACCCTGCTATGCCCACCTGAAAACCGCTTGGCCTCGCTAGTAACGGACATCTATTCCTCCCAGGAAGCTGTGAGCGCTAGATACTTTGGCGTTGAGAGCGAGATCAGGGAAGCACGCCGCCTGCCACGCCACTGAGTTGTCTTCAGCTATACACCACCAACGCGTCGGCCAGGTGACTCCTGGGGGGACCCTGTCCCCCCAGGAGGGGAATCCTTGGTCCGCCCGGCACTACGCTGTGATCTTCTCCATCTCTGCTTTTAGTTCCTCGTCCACCCCCTTGACCAGTTCGTCGACCGTGATTTCACCAGCCCAGAGTTTGGCGTACCATCGCCTCATCAGTGCATCGACCACGTTGAAATTCGGCGGTGCGGGAACGACTTCAGCATGATCCAGCGCCTCGTAGAACAGGTTCATATTCACACCCGGCGGGCCGGTCTGGACTTCGGGCAGTTGCATAACCGATTTGCGGGAAACATTGGAGCCTCGCAGTTCTATGAATTTCCGCTGGAGCTCGAAGCAATTGAGGAGATTGATCACCTCCCAGGACTCTTCGACATGAGGCGTCATGGTAGCGATGGCCCATCCTCCGGCACCTACAACTGTCCTCAGCGGGCCAGCTTTGTGTGGGTGGTAGGTGAAGTTAAAGTCCGTGAACTCGGCCTGCTGCATTGCGGGTACAGTCGCCCGACCAGCCAAGACCATCACCAGGTGTCCGGCCAAGAAGTTACCGGTCCGGTCGAAGCCTGCAGGTTGGGGGCTGACCTTGTACTTGGGTATTAGATCAGCCAGGAACTGTATCGACTCCGTCACCTTGGGATCATCCATGTTGGACTCGGTGTTATCGTTCTTAAGCCAGGACGTGTCGTTGTTGTAGAACCAGTTACCTATGCCGAATGCTTCGTCGTACCAGCTATAAGCATACCGGTCCTCCTCCGTTCCCTTGACATCCGCGACCGCGAGGCATGTCTCCAGGAAGTCGTCCCACGTCCACCCATCCCAAGGCTCTTTTACCCCCAGTTCCCTGAAGATCTTCGGATTCCACCACATGAGCATAACGTTGCCACCAAGCGGATGACCCATACGCCTGCCTTTGTAGGTGAAGACGTCCCACCACTCGTGCTGGAAGTCCTCCTCTATCTCCTTACTGGTTTCTGGATCTCCTTCGATGAACGGGTCTAGCGGTTGGATAACCTTCCTGTAGGCGAACAGTGGCATCACTTCACTGGCCATGTAGATGAGGTCCAAAGCCTCGCCGCCAGCGATTCGGATTATGACGTTGTCGCCATACGAAGCCCATGAGTCTCCGAACGGTGTCTGATCGATCGTCAACTCGATGTGCGGGAGCCTTTCCTTCGCCAGATCGTACGCCAGCGGATCGAGATAGGGCAGCGGATGCGAGCTGGTCACGCGCACTGGCACTTTTCCCCTAGGCGGCGGGGTGGCAGTAACGGCTTTCTCGACCACTTGGGGCGTAGCTTCGACTACGACCGTCTCCTTCACAACCTCCCTCACAACCTCAGGTGCGCACGAAGCCATAGCCGCGCCCGCCGCAGTCAGGGCGCTCATGCGCAGAAAGTCACGCCGACTAAGTTTTTTCCCCTGCATTGCTTTTCCTCCCTCTTGAGAGATATCTGGGGCTGACAAACTGCTTGCCAGCCAGGCAAAACCAACGCAACTTTAATAGGCATCACCTCCTCTACGAAACGAAATTTAGAATTCAGATTCATCATCAACGCCTGTCAGAACCGCACGAATCCCTGATAATCAGGGTAGGCTCCAGTTTCACCTCCACGATCTCCCGATCCTTGTCAGCGATCCTTCGTAAGAGCAGGTCGGCTGCGGTGCGGCCTAGCTCATACGTTGGCTGAGCTACAGCGGTCAGAGGGGGATCCAACGACGGGGCCCAAGGCATGTCGTCGAAGCCGACGATGGCTACATCCCAGGGAATGTTCAGGCCCTTTTCATGGATGGCATTCAGGGCCCCTAGCGTCATCAGGTTGTTGGCCGTAAAGATCGCTGTAGGGGGATCGTCCATCTCCAACAATTCACAAGCCCTTCGGTAACCACTATCCTGCTTGAAATCCCCAATCCTGATCAGACCTTCATCTAATCCAATCCCCTGTTCAGTCAGGGCTTTCTCGTACCCTTCCAGCCGTTCTCGCCCTGTCGTGATATGAACGGGACCACCAATTGACCCTATACGACGGTGGCCTAGCCGAATAAGATGGCTGACGGCCTCGTAGGCTCCCCGTACATTATCTACAATCACAGTATCTACATCAAGACTGCGTAGCCGTCGGTCCATGGCCACCACGGGTCTCCCGCCTTCGACAAAAATCTCGCAGGTGATACTATACTCGTCCGTAGGCGAAATAATAACGCCAGCGACCTTCTCAGCTAATAACACATCAATATACAGTTCCTCTTTAGCAGGATCCTCATCGGAATTACAGAGAAGCAAACTATATTCATTCGCGTAACCGACATCCTCAATGCCGCGAACAACGGAGGTGAAGAAGGGGTTTGCGATGTCGGAGATAATCAAGCCGAGGATCTGGCTCGCTCCCATCCGCAGTCGCCGCGCAACCCGGCTGGGTCGGTAACCGAGTTCCTCCATCGCCCATAGTACTCTAGAGCGAGTTTCGTCGGCCACCTGGGGGTGATTGTTTAGGACGCGTGAGACCGTGGCGGTGGAGACACCTGCCAAGTCTGCTACATCTTTGACAGTGGCCACTCAGGTCAACCTCGCACTGGGATTCTGTAATCGTTTACTGAAATCGATTACATTATAACCGATTTCTGGCCCCTTGTCAAGACATTGGATTATCTCCTCCTCACCGGGCCGGATCCAAGCGTCCGACGACTGGCACACGGTGAAGGGCACGCTGCTGGCGATGGGCGTGCTTGCCGGAGTCCTCGTGGGATCGGGGAGGCTGCGGGGCAGCCAGCGTAGCGTGCCGACGATTTGATCGAAAATGGCCAGCTCGCCGCACCCGTCCAGGGTCCGCCACTCACCAGTCGGGTCAGCAACCAGGACGACTGTGTCGGGACGTCCAACCAGAAATAGCCATATCCACCCAGATTGGCGTCGGCGTAGCCGAAACAGCAGTCGAACAGGCGGGTTTCGTCGGACGACCAACCTGGGTTGCCCATCGTCCATTTGTGCTGCCCGCTGAAATCTACCATTTGCCCGGTTTCCAGGTCGTGCCAGACGAAGCCCACCAGCAGGCGCCGGCCGCTGGGCGAAAGGTGGAGGGAAGTAAAGCCGATGTTCAGGTTCACTACCACTGGCAGTGTGTGTTCTACTGCACCGAGCATTTCATGCTCTTGCTCGCCCACGAGGGGGAAGAGCAGCAGGTGAGTGCTGTCGAGCCAGCGATAGGGACGGCCGTAGTCCGATGAGCGCAGGCCGTGCTCCCATCCGGTCACCCGGCGGAGGGTGTGCCCGTCCATCCCGCTCTCCTGCTGCACGGTGAAGGCCGCGCTAAGCAGGTCGGGCAGCACCGCCGGGTCCACCGTTGGGATCAGCGTGGGCCAGGGGACAGGGATCGGAGAGGATGTCGGAGTAGCCGTGGATTGGCGGGTAGGGATAGCTGTCGGCGGCATCCATTGGGTGGGCGTCGGGACCAGCGTCTCGGTCGGCGGCGGGGGCGTCGGCGAGGCACACGCGACCAGCAAGAGTATGAACAGGATGCCGGTGACCAGTGCCAATGTGAGTGTTCGTTTCATCTCAGTGCCTCCTCCACCATAGCCGGCCGACCAGCGCCAGCGGAATCAGGCCCCAGAGCAGCGTCCCGGCACACGGGCTGCCCCCTGTGGTGGATGGGTTGTCTGGAACTGGCGTGGCTGCCGGGGCGACGGTGTGGAAGGGGAGCGGCGACGGCGTTGGGGCTGGGATCGGAGAGGGGAGCGCCGGGCGCCCCGTCGGGGTCGCTGTGCTTTGGGTTTCCTGGTTCGCGATGATCTCCTGCATCTCCAGCAAGCGCGGGTCGTCGGGTGATCGTTCCAGGCCGCGGGCGACGACGTCGTACAGTGCCTTGCATTATGGTATCTTGTAGTCCACTAGAAGCTCGCGCACCCCAGATGGTGTGCCGCTGTGATCTGCTCTCCGTGCCACAACGCCTACTCCTGGGCAGAACCACATCTCAAATGTATACCCCCCAATGATCTCTGTCATTTGAAAGCACTCTTCAAACGTCGCAGCTGGCGTTGTGACGGTTCCTTGTTGCACAACCTTGCGCAACATTGAGTCAACTTTGTAATCGGGATACGAGTTCCGCATTTTCTCATTCAAGTACCACCGCTGCCCCACCTCTAACGGAAACACCAATTCTATTTCACTGGTGCTGGTAACAGTAGATGAGGGAAATATGTCGAGATCAAGTTCCCCTTCTTGCCGATAAACCGTGGTGTCATCAACGACGTACCAATAATCTTCGACCTTCGTTAACTTCTCGGGCGACCACCAGCGTTGATCCGGCGGTACGGAATGGGGCGTTTGCTGACGATGTACCCGGACAGCGGTGTATGGAGGATGTGACTGTATCTCCACCACGCTTTCTGTGACGACATACGTGGCTGTGAAGATCTCTGTTGCATTGAAGCCTGCATAGACGGTCCCGGAGTATACCCACGTGTTACCCAAAGCAAAAGGGTACGTGACTTCCGCATTATGGAAAGAAACGGCTTCTTCCGAGGTTGACTGCAGTATACGATTTGAATGGGAAAAGGCCTCGCCATTGTGTGGGACAGTACAAGCTGTGCTCACTGCGAGACATAGGGTTAAACAATTGAGAAAAAGCAATTTGCTCATCATTGCCATATCCTTTCTGGTTAATCGTCGGCAGTACTCCACCCTACTGCCACTCAACGGCCTTGGCTTCACCTGCGCGACAGCTGCGAGGAGACCACCTTCTGAAAAGGCCACTGCGCGTGCCCACGATAAACAGCCCGGGCAAGATGGCCAATCCGACCTTTATCCAGGACGTGGGGGAGAAGGAACAGTTTTGCATCTCAGACCTCCTTCGTGATGTTGGCGTTCACTCGCGCGATATGACGAGCAGATCTTCCGGCCCGTAGATGTGTTCTGTGGTGAAAGCGACCCAGTGGCCATCGGGTGAGATGATTACGTCCTCATATTGGCCAGGATGGTAGCCCTGTTCGAACGACTCTCTTTTGGCGAGTGCCGGCAAGACGCAAAGCGATGGGAGACAGGTCTCGTGCGTGAGTGCGTCCAGGTCACCCTCGAAAGGCGAGACCTCATCCGTGTCCAGGTGGTAAGCCTGGGGTGGCTGGGAGTCGCCAGGATGCCAAACGCCCATCTTGTCGTAATGGCCGCCACACCATTTGCGGTAGACGAGCGTCTGCGCGTCCGCCCAGCCCAGCGGCTCGTATTGACACCCCCGCACTTCGGCTGCGGCCTGGCAACCCCTGACTGCTCCCTCCATCAGGCCCGGTCGCTCCACGAGGCGCAGTTCAACACCGGGTGCGGCCCGCACTACCGGCCGATAGTGCATCAGCAGCGGGAAGGCCAGCACTCCCACGAAAGCGATAAGGAGTGCGTAGAAGTGTTCGCGTCGCAAGAACTGGCGCCGTTCCTGCATGATCAGCCAGATTAACGCCGCCGAACTCAAGACCAGCGCGATCAGGCTGATGGTCACATAGCGAGTCATATCGCTCAGGAGCCACGCGGAGAGAAAGGGATACGCCTCGATTCCAAAAAACCACCAGGCTGTGGAGGAGATGGAGGGGAACAGCCGGTGAGATAACCGCATTAGCAATGACAGAGGCCAGAAAGCCAGGAATGGCATGGCCAACGGAACCGCTACGGCGGCAAGTAGGGGCGGGGTTACCCCGCCCTGCCATCGTTCGCTCCGCCTCCATCGGTGCACCAGAAGCCACATCAGCCCCGTCGAAATCAGAACGTGCGCGCCCAGGACGGCGACTGCGTACCCCTCAATTCCCAGCCAGGCCAGGAACGACGTGGAGGGGAACAGCCGATAGAGCAGCCAAGACAGCGCCCACATCGCTCCCACAACCAGGAAGGGCGGGGCGAACAGGATGGCCGGCACAATGAGCCAGCGTTTCAGAGTTGTGTGTCGTTTCATTCGAAAGACCTCCTTGATGTGCAATGCTATCTCTACACAAGGTACGCAGAACGGGGACAAAAGGTCGGGTTTCGTGCAGGCGAATGGGCTACGGGCTGGGGTAGTAAGCCAACATCTGCTGCCAGCCACAACCGCCGTAGTGGCACGTCGGATCAGCCAGGCCAGTGACGAGCAGGTCGTCACTGCTGCCGTCCGGCGTCACGACCCGCACGTCGGTGTACCCGTCGTGTTGGCGGGTGTAGAGCAACCGGGTTCCATCGGCGGACCACTGCGGCCAGCCGTCAATACCGTCGCCAGGGTGAGTGAGGGTGTGGGTCTCGCCGGTCTGTGGGTTGACGATGTAGATGGCCCGCCCGTCAAGGGTACGTTCCAGTGTCTCGCCGTCGCCGTGAGCGTCGGGTGAGGCGGGGACGGCAGCGTAGGCCAGGAGTGTCCCATCGGGCGACCAGGTAGGTTCAAAGGCAGCCATCTCCTCGCCGGTAAGGTAGGTCAGATTGCCCGTGGTCACGTCCAGCAGCGCCAGCCGGCCGGTCTCGTATAGGTAGCGCGAGCCGCCTTCGGCCAGGGCCAGCAGGCCGGGTTTCGTCGGGTGCCAGTCGTAGGCTTCGGCTGTAAGCAGCATCGCCGCGCCCATGTCAGCGATCTCGCCTGTATCGGCGTTGATGGTCACCAGCGGAACACCCCACGACCACAAAGAGACGGCCAGCACACCCTGTCCGGCCAGGATGAGGCGGGTGCCGGGCACCCAGTCAATGGGTTGGTAGTAGGTTTCGCGGATGTCGTCGCTCAGACGCAAGGTCGTGGGCTCGCCCGTCGCCTCCACCGATCGCACGTAGAGATCCTGTTCCCATTGATCTGCCTCTATCAGTTGGTCAGTGGTGAGGGTCCAGGCCAGCCAGCCGTCGCGCGACCAGCGGACGATGCCGCGTCCGTTGTTTCCCAGGCTGCCCGGTGGGAGTACCGGGCGCGTCTTCCCTTCCGGGAATGGGACAGCCACCAGCCCGCCGTCGCCGGTAAGCACGGCCAGCCAGTCGCTCGCGCCAGGGAAGGCGTCCGGCGGGGCCCAGAAGGGCGGCGTGGGCAACGGGATGTCGTACGTGATCACGACTTCTCCGTCGTAGCGGTAGACGGCAGACGCCCTCTCATCCAACGCGATCAGTACGTAGTCACCAGCCGGTGACCAGCGGGGTACCCTGCCGGGGCTTTCACCCAGTGTCCACGCGTCGCCGTGTTCCAGGTCAATCACGGTGGTGCGGTAGTTGAAAGATGGGCGGGCATCCACGAAGGCCAGCCGTCCGCCGATCAGGGATTCATCTTGCAGGCAGCCGGGCTTGCCGGGGTAGACGGCGGCGCAGTCAATGACGGCGTCGGTGCCGGGGGCGAGCGGAGCCGGCGGCACGGCCCGCAGCGTGGCAAGCACTGCCTGGGCCAGGTCGCTGCGGGGGATGAAAGCAACAGCGCGTCTTGAGGGCGGAACTACCAGCCAGACTACCGGAGGCCGATCCTCTCCCGGGTCGAACTCCAGGCGCAAGGAGTCGAACTCGCCCAGGCGCGCCGGCTGCACGTCGCGGATGTAAGGGCCCCAGGCCCCCCGCTTCACCTCGTCCAGGGCTGTGTCCAGGTCGCCCTCCGTGACGACTGCAAAGTCGAGGAGACTCTGGCGCGCGCCTGTCTCATCCTGAGAGACGAGGTGGCCCTCCGCGCCCTGGTGGCCGTCCATCTCCCACCCGGCCGGGAAGTCGAAAGCGACGCCCAGTCCTGCATCAGTGTAGGTCGTGGTCGGCCCGGACATCCGAAGGGGCGAGACGAAGTTCAGCGTCGTGGTGATCTCGCGGCGGGGCATCTCAAGCATCGAGGTGGTCGCAGGGGCGGTGGCAGTCGGACCGGACGTGGGGATGGAGGTGCGCTCAATCTCCGTCTCTGGCGCGCCGCAGGCGGTGAGGGAGAACAAGATGAGCAAGATGAGCGGGATGAGTGAATTGCAGACTCTTCGCCAAACAGGTTGTGTCTTCATTACAGCCTCCTTTTTGTCAGGTCAGGTGTGGATTTTGGGATGCACCCCGTATTGTAGCACACTAGTGTTACAAGGGTGTGGAGCGGTGTTACAAAACAGCGTGTTACTATTCTGAAACATCACTTTCAGGCGGCTGCACCCCGGTGGCGATAGTCAGCAGTTCTTCCAGAGAGAGGACCGGCACCGGCGCCCGCAACTCGAAACCCACGTCGCCCACCTTCCAATCCAGCACCCACCAGCCGAATTGCTGGACGACGTACCCCACCGTCTCGCCGACCGTCACGGGGCGGGCCTCCGGCGCGTAGCGCGCCTGACCCCAACCGGCGCTGGCGTACTGCGCCGTCGTGACCATCTGGGTCAGTTCCAGCCAGATGTCATCCGGCAGGCGATAGGACTGGTACACGTCCGTCCAACGACGGTCTCGATCGGCCCTCGTTTTAACCTGAATGCTGTTCAGGGCCGCGCCGGCCGGCAGTTGGTGCGGCCAGTGGAGGGGGAGGTCGAGCGCCGCCTGGGCCGCTTCCAGCGAGGCGAAGGTCTGGCGCGCGGGGGGCTCCCATGCCCCGAACAAGCGGCAGGTATTCCCCTCACCAGGCACCGTCCGGGTGACGGCAGCGGTGACGTAACCCGGGGCGGCGACCCAGACCCGCAGGCAAATCTGGCTGTCGTCCTGGCGTATATGGCCATCCCACGCTCCCGACCACATGCCGTCAGCGCTGTCCCGTAAGGGGCCGGCGGAGGCAGCGTTGGACGAGACGATCTCCCGGAAGCCCCATAGGGGGCCGGGGGGCGCCTGGTCGGTGGCATCGGTCACCCGCAGGTGCCAGCCGTCCTGGTCGGCCTCCAACTGAGCGACCAGCCGCTGCGTGAGATCGGGCGCCGTCACCTGCAACGGGACCGGCCCCGTCTCCAGGTGCAGCCACAGGTTGTCCGGCCCTTCAGGGTGGTCAGGCTGCGGGCGGCTGAAGCGCGTCTCGACCCAGAGGACGTAGGTGTGACCGGCCGCCTGTTCCGCGGGTGGCACCTGGAAGGTGAGCGTCTCGGTGACTACCTGCCCTGGGGCCAGTTCGCGCAGGTAGGGAGGGCTCGGTAGGATCATGGGGGGCCAGGGCCAGGGGCCTGGCTCGTGGCCTCGCTCGTCCAGCAACACCGGCCAGAAGAGGTGCGGACCGCTGCCGGTGACAAAGACCGTCTCCGGGCCCTCGTTGCGCAGGATAACTTCCGCCTGCCCGCCCTCGCCGGCCAGGTAGGTATCCTTGGGCAGGCGAATCTGGAAGGACAGGCCATCACGCCGCGTCGTAGCACTAGCTGGACGACCCATCCGAACGGTGGCCGGGCCGGCGGTCGGGAACGGGGAGATGGTAGCCCGGGCGACGATCGTCGCCTGGCGGGCCGTCTCCTGCGTGGCGTAGGCAGAGGGCGGCGTGACGGGCGTTGAAGTGCCTGGAGGAGGAGCGAGTGTGGATGCCTCGGTTGGGGGAGGAGGGGACGTGGGAACCCCGGTAGGCGGCGCGGGAGCCGTCGCTGTGGGATCGGTGACGGGTGCTGACGTCGCCGACCCGCAGGCCGTGGTCAGCAGTGCGGTCAGAAACAAGACAGACAGGTTGGACCAGGAGGGCTTGATCATTTTGTTTTGTTCTTCTTTCGTTGATCAGTTCGCTACCCACTGCCAGCCGCGCGCTTCTCGCGGTTCACGCGAATGCGCCACAGGACGAAGCGTACGATACCCCATGCCAGCAGCCCCAACACGACCGCCCAGGGCAGGATGGCGATGACAAAAAAGATCAGGAACTCGCCGGCGCTCCGCAGGCTATCTAGCAGCGTTTCATACGCCTGGCGGACGCTCTCAGCAGGACGCCAGCGGGCGCCAACTGGCTGGCTGAGGACGTAGGGCTGCAACTCGATGCGGATGCCAGCGAGTTGCGCCGACTGCGCCAGATACTGCATGCGCCCCTTGAGCGACTCGATCTCGGCCTCCCGCTCCGTCAGTTGTCGCTCGGCCTCGAGGAGATCCTTGGTCGTTCGCGTCTCCTGCATGATCTCCAGCAGACGCTCGCGGGCCGCCTCCAGGCTCTCCAGGCGGGTTTCGAGGTCAACGTACTCCTCGGTCACGTCCTCGCCCGACTCGTTGCGGGCGGTAACTTCGACGGCCAGGTCCGCCAGACGATCCATGGTCTCGTCAAAGCGCGTGGCCGGGACGCGGATGGTCATGCCGACGTAGGGGGAGCCGCCCTCGACCCCGCCGTATTCCTCGCTGGAGACGACGTAAGCGCCCTCGTCCGCCATCTCGGCGACCATTTCCTCGACCGACTGCTGCGCAGCGCGCGTGTCTTCCACGACCATCGAGATGCTACCACTGCGGATGATCAGACGCTCCATCGGTTGCGAGAGACCCCACTCCGTGGCCTCGGGGGGGGGAGGGGCGGGGACAGAAATGGCAGGTTCCAGGTCTTGGTATCCTCGAGCGTCCGGACCACCGGACGCCGCTCCATCGGTCTCGCCGGGTAGCCGCCATCCGTATGCATCGGACGGCAGGTCAACAAAGGCCGGGGCGTGTGTGGGCGCTGGCAGTGAAACGGTTGTGCTGGCGGAACGTCCCCATCCGGCATAGATGCCAAGACCGATGGCGAACGTCAGCGCGATCCCCAGCAACACTCCGCCGGCGATGAGGCTGTTCCGCACCGCGCTACCTCCTGAGGCTCGACGTTCGACGTGGGAAGGCCATCCCCTTTGCTTTTTCTGTCTTGCTTCCCAGCGGTCTCTCACCCCCCGTAGCCACTGGGCAAATGACCAGCGTCTGTGGGCATCCTCTATCGCGCGCACCGGCTGCCCTTCCATCTCCGTCCGGTACACCTCGTTCACCTCCAGGAGCATGCGCTCCAGCGCCGCGTCCTGCCCAGCTTCCCCAAGGACGGCCGACGCGGCCTCAAAGTCGCCGCGCTCCAGAGCGGTGCTGTACCGGTAAAGCGCCTTCTCACGCGCGAGTTGACGTGCTCGTTCTGCCTCTCGTCCATTCATCGCTCTCACCCTTCACGTCCTTCCTGCGCTTGCCAGGCGGCGCGCAGCCGGTTGAGCGCCCGGTGGAGCCGCACCCGCGCCGCGCCAGGCGTGACACCGAGCACCTGTGCCAACTCTTCGCCGTTCAGGTCATGCAACACGGCCAGCCGCAACACCCGTCTATCGTCCTCCGAAACGAGGGCCAGCATCGCGGATACCTCTTCATTCGTTTCCAGATCCTGCGTCAGGTCTGAAACGTCGAGCGCGGCAAGCCTATCAAAAAGCTCATTCTCGCTGATGGCGGCCTGGGCGTGCGGGTACAGATCGCGCACCAGTGGCTCACGACGGTTGCGGGTGGCACGCCCGGCCTGTTTCCGTTTGATCAGGTTGGCAGCGATGCCCAAAAGCCAGGCCATGGGCTGGCCCGACGGCCTGAACCGCTCGGCATGTTCCAGCGCCTCGACGGTCACCTCGTTCAGCAACTCCACCGCAGCCAACGTCGCTCCCCGACTGTCGGCAAGACCCGCCCGCACGACGTAGTAGCGCAGCGTCCCCAACAGCGTTTCGGTGTTCTCTTCAATGAACCGCCTGAGCAGGGTGCGATTCGCTATGATTGTCTCCATCTAGTCCATGCCTTCCTCGCCGGGGCTGACGATGCGTAGGGCCTCCACAAGTATATTCAATTTCGAGGCCCGGAATGTTACACAACTTTACTCATTAGACGGGATCAACGCCCGCAGTGTTCCCTACTTTGCACTCTGTGCCCGTTATTCAGGTGAAGAGGCCCGGCGCAGAGAGGGCCGCGCCGGGCCCTTACGTCTCGGAGCGCTATGGTACGCGGAAGCGGAACACCCACGGTCCGGCCAGCCGTGTCTGCCCCCACGGCTGCGCCAGATCGAATCCCACCAACTCGGTCACCGTCAGCGTCCATTCACCTCGTTGGTCGTAGATGGGGGCGAAAAAGTCACAACTGTAGCAGCCTTCCTCCCCGGTCTCGTTCACCATCGGGACACTCTCATCCGCAGTGTCCAGTGTGACAATCGGCGTCCACTCCTTGTCGTATCCGTCCGGCGGTTCAAAGCACAGGAAGGCCCTGGTTTCCGACGGCGTGATCACGATTCGTTCCAGCCTCACAGCGACCCCGGCCGCCTCGACTGTGTGCTGCACCTCGATGACGCGGCCGGGGATGAGGGGCACGCTGAAGTCAAAGGTGAAGGGACCGACGATGGCTCCCACAGGGATTGGCTGTAGCTCCACCACCATCGGCTCTGGTGGTTCGGCGGGCGAACCGGTGGAGGCAGGAGGCGGGCCCGGCGCATCGGGCGGCAGCACCAACTCCTCCACTTCCATCACCAGTCGCAAATCCAGATCATCGGGCGCTCCCTTCACGGCGGCGGCATCGAAAGCAAGCACGTAAGCCACTTCGCCGGGGGGAAGCGAGGCCTCGAGAATGTCGGACTGGCCAGATACCCCATAGCCGACTGTATCAGGAAAGATCGTGCCGGCCGCGTCGGTCAGTGTCAAGTGGCGTGCCTCGTACCGCTGACCGGTGGGACCCTTGATGGTAAAGCCGACGACGATGCGGTTGGCGTCGGCGTAGACCCGCTCCAGGGTGACGGTAACTCCATCCACTGTCTGGCTCAGGTCGAGTTCCTGAACCAGATCCGCCTGCTCGATGTGCTGCAGGCCGGCTTCCATCTGGAAGACCCCGCTCAGGACGGGGGTCACAGCATAGGCCACAGCGCCGAAAGCCAGGGACAGGGCCAGGAGTAGAAAAGCCCAGCCCAGGCGGGTGGTCGGCATCAGCCGCCCCCAGCGGGATGAAGGCCGTGGGGGCTGCACCCGGGCCTGGATTGCCGGCCACAGATCCAGGCTGTCGGACACCTCCTGCTCAGCGATCTCTTGCAGGATCTGTGTGACTTGTTGCTCTTTCATCGGTTTACCTCCTGCTCATTTCTGTCGGGAGGCGAATGGGGAAATACCTCCTGCTCATTTCTGTCGGGAGGCGAATGGGGAAACTTGTGGTGCGGCGATTGTCCCTCACTCCCTGCGCCCCGATCCTGACGCCGCTGGCCACAGGGGACGCAGCAGCCTCCGCAGCCGCTTCCGCGCCGCGTGCAGTCGCCATTTGACTGTGCCCGGCGGACAGGCCAGCTCGTCGGCCATCTCGGCCTCGCTCAGGTCCAGGTAGTAGCGCAAGACAATCGCCGCCCGCTGCGCTGGCGGAAGTTTGCCCAGCGCAGCCCAGACGGTCTGGCGGACCTCTGCTGCTTCTACCAGGTCGTTGGGGCCAGGGTCTGGGTCGGCCAACAGGTCGGCCAGGGATGTTTCTTCTCCCTCAGAATCGGCCTCCAGGGAGACCTGGCGCTCGCGGCGGGCAGCGGCTTTGACGGCGTCGTTGGCCACGCTGCGCAGAAACCAGGGGCCGAAGGGCCGCCCGGCGTCGAACTGGCCGATGTGTTCGCAGGCGCGCAGGAAAGCGGCCTGTACAATGTCTTCGGCCAGGGCATGGTCGCAGGTGATCAGGTAGGCGGTCCGCACCGCCTGCACCTGGTACCGGCGCACCAGTGCCTCCAGGCCACCGATGTCGCCCCGTTTCAGCCGGGCGATGGCCTCCTGTTCCTCCATTCGCCTCCTCTTGATGGGTTACGATGAGGGCCCTCTACTAATACTATCTGTGAGCAGGGGGAAAGGTTGGGACGAATCTGGGTGAAAGAGCGGGAAAAGCCAGGGAGACACGGTGTGACGAAGCGCAGCGCCTCCCCGTTCCGCTTTCTTCTCTTATTGGCCTTACTGCAAGTACTCGTCGCACACGGCCTGGACCAGTATCTCGAAGGTGGCGCCGTCCTCGGTATGGCCGGCAAAGCGCCACACCGGCTGCACCACGCGCAGTGATGGGTCAAGAGAGAGGCCGCCCGCGTAGGCGATGTGGCCTATCGGCACGGCGTAGTAGACCAACTCCACCTGCTCGACGAAGGCCTTGCCGGGCAGGGGCGGTTCCTCCGGTCGTACCACCTGTACCGGCGCCCCGGTCGTCTGCTGGTCGCTTTCCAGGCCGGTCATGCGGTCCACGTCGCTGCCCCACCGGCTGCCGAGCTCTTCTATGACCGGATACCCGCCAAAGGTCTCCGGCCGCACCACGCCCTCCTGCAGTACCTGATGGCTGCCCATCGCCTGGCGGTACCAGTCTGGGTCAGGGTGGCGCAGCGACGAGGCCAGAACGTAGCGCTCGCCCTCCCTGCTCTGGAACAGCGCCACCTCGCGCCCTTCCACGGTGGCGATCTCAACAGTTCCCAGCCAGGCCTGGACACGCTGGTCGGGATAGGCGTTCTCGTAGCGTTCTACCTGGATCAGCGGTTGATCGCCTTCGACGACGTAGCGGCCCCAAACGCGCACACGTAAACGGTTGTACGGCTCGACGTCAGCCAGCTCCAGCCCGCTGAGACGTACCTCCCAGCCGGGCTCCGGGCTCAGTGGCATCTCGGCCAGCGTGACCTGCAGGGCCTGCCCTGAGTCCTGTCGAAGGGTGCGGCTCTCCCCATCGGCGCTCTCGTAGATGGTGGCCGAGAGCTGCCCCTCCAGGCCCTCCACCTGCTGCCCCGGCTCCAGGGGTGGCGTGGGCAGGACGGGAGGCGGGCTGTAGCCGCCACCGCTGGTCCCGGTCCGGCCGCCCGGCGGAGCGGTGGGCGTGGGCACCGGCCGGGCCAGAGTGGCGTCCCCGCCGCCGGTGGTCTCTTCCATCGTCTCCGGGGTAGCGGGGATGACCAGCACCTGTCCCACCTGCAGCCTCTTTGGCCCCGCGAGGTCATTGGCGCGTAGGATCGCCTCGGCTGCTACCCCGTATTGCCAGGCGATGCCCTGCAGCGTCTCTCCGGCTCGAATGGTGTGGGTAATGGGGCGGGGGGGCGCTGGCTGGCCGGCCACGGTGGGCATCGGCGCCGGGGTAGCCGTGGGAGGTACGGGCATCGTCGGTGTGATCGGTGGTTCCTCTATCTGCACGACGGTGACGTCAGTTGTGATGATGGTGCCGTGCGGCCCGTCTGGCCCAGTGTCCGGCGGCGTCTGCAGGAACTGCCAGTCCAGCACCGGGTAGCCTCCCTCGGTGCGCTCCGTCTCCCGGCCATAGACACTGACGGCCAGGTCGTCGGTCAGGTCGTCGGGCGGGTTGGGCAGGGCGAACGTCTGCCCATCCTCGCACAGCAGCAGAACCAGCTCATCTTTCACCTCAATGGTGCCGTGGAAGGGCTGGGAGAGTGACTGCGAGATCACCTCCCAACCGGCCACGTCCAGGGCCAGGATGCCCGGCGTCTCCTGGCGTACCTGGCCCCACACGTGCAGATTGCCTCCCTGTTGCTCGCTCAGAGCCTGGACGTCACCGTACAAGCGCAGGCCGTTCATCTCGACCAGCGGTAATCCATCTCCCTCGGCGGGCAGGAAACCGACGGGCGAACCGTAGAGGTCAGCCCGCTGGCCGGGGCGATACTGTTGCCCCCAGATCTTGAACGGGCCGGCAGCCGGGCCTGGTGCCTCACGAGAGATGGTGTATCGTGTCTCGCCGCCCGGTTGGCCAGAGCGGAGCGCATCCCAGGCGTCCTGGACTGAGCGGATGGGGTATTCGCCCGCTGGTTCCAGCGTCAGTAGGGGGT
>Ga0307380_10001959_pt1 | contig 29551 bp, 39 predicted proteins | sample UN3MG_FD_202239 | JGI IMG/M metagenome (GOLD analysis project Ga0307380, IMG submission 202239) | Soil microbial communities from Risofladan, Vaasa, Finland - UN-3 | ecosystem: Environmental > Terrestrial > Soil > Coastal area > Acid sulfate soil | place: Finland: Risofladan, Vaasa | collected...
TGGTTTTGAGAACGACTCTTACACGTTTATTGAATAATTTCTCCTTGAAAATGAGCTGATCATTATCTTGGCGATAAGCACTCAATTGGGTATCAGTGAAGATGACTTCACGGTCTTTCTCAGTTTCATTGGATTCCTTTTTCTTACTGAGAAGTTCATGTTCTTTCTTGAGAAAAGCAGTAAAGATGTTTTTATCGTCTTCATTGAACCACTGAATAGTCACACCAAGGAGATTATCGATGGACCATTTGTTAAGGATATCATATTGTGATTCGGAGAAATTCTCTTGGAGATAAGCAAAATCCTTTTCAGTTATTTGATGGGAACTTCGTAATCTGATGAGAGAATCCTTTTGGAAATCTTCAGTAAGTCTTTCACGACTTTTCTCAAATTCTAATCTTGTTTGAGGATCAAGCCAGAAGATACTAGTAGAATCATTAGGTAAAGTAGTGATCAATGTAAATCGATTTTGGAATCTATCAGAGATATCTTTGAATTCCTCTTTAGTGACCAATGTTTGTGCAGCATGATGAAAATCACTGTAAGCCTTAGTATCAAGGAAAATAATCTCTTTACCATCTTCGAGATCATTGTATCTGCTGCAAAGATGATGGAAGTTCTTCTCGAAGAAAATAAATTCCTTCTTAGAAAGCTGTAAAGTTACAGGTGAGGTTTCCAATAATTCATTGGTAGTCGACTCTTGTGAAGAAGAGCTGGTGACGTCACCATCTTTAAGAGTTAATTCTGCATGTGGACTTGCAAGTCCACTTTCAGAATCAAGCACCATAGGGGTGCTTCTAGAAGCAGGTTGTTTTTCTCGGTAATAGCTTATATTCAATTCACCAGCAAGAATCTTCACTTGAATTTCGTTATCTGCTTTGAGAAAATTAATTCTATCCTGAACCCAAGTTCTACTTCTATGGCATTTCTTACCAATTTCAACTTGCGAAACATCTTTCTCAAGATAATGCTGCACAATATTGCATTCTTCTCGTAGAGAATAATTTTCTCGTTGAAGATTGAGTGAAACATTGATATCATAGGCTTCATCTCGAGAGAGATTTGATTTGATAATTACATCCTTTCCAATTACTAATTTTTTATTGGGAGGAAAAATAGCACCTAATGCATCAAATCGACAATCACCATCGATAATTTCATATTTAGGAGGGTCTTTAGTTAATTTTACTTGTCTAACAGTAATTGGATCTTGCAAACCAATTTCTTTAATTGATTCAACAAGTGATTTATTGAAGAGTTTTTCTCGAGGATTGTCAGGATTAGCAGCAATCTCTGAAAGTAGAATATACTCACTCATAGATTTGGAACCTCCTTGGGTGAGCAGTTTTCACAAAAGATCTCTGATCCTTTGCCATAGGTCCAATTCATCGTTGCCTTGTCTTTTGGAGTGATAATATTTCCACAAGAAGCACATTTGGTTTGTCCAAGCTTGATAATGCCTTTCTCATCAAGCTCTGCGAGAAATTCAAAAATGGCCTGCTTTTGAGCAGATTTATAATCAGATGATTTAATTAATGCAGAAATAGCACAATCTAAATAATAGATTGCATGCTCATTATTTACTTGAGTTTTAATTTTCTGTAATTTTTCAATTACAGAAACAAGCTCAATCCCAGGTCCAGTAGTTGCTCTTGCAGGTTTAACTGCTGGACCATCATTTAGTATTTTTACTGAAGTCATTTTTTCCATAACACTCTTTGAGCTTCCGGATATTTTTCCAGGAAGTCTTGTAGCATTCAGGCATCGGTATAGTTGATGCAACAATTATTGCTCCGCAAGTTCGACAACGTGCGAAACAATCTGAGAATTTAAACAAAGAATCATTTCCACAACCAGGGCAGTAGAAATCTTCTTCACAAAACCTTTCATCTTCTTGTATTGAATCAAGAATTAGAAAATGTAATTCAAAGTCAAAATCATTTTCAGTAGCAACAGTAGACAAGTTAATTGCCCTCCTTTTTTTCCTCCAGAGAATTTTCTCCTGGATAAAGGTCTGCTTCTATCAAACTCGTTTTAAAGTGAAATTGATTCCAGAAAATGAATTTGAAAGAACGTATTGGAACTTGTTCAGCAGGATGACTTTTATTTGATATCCTGACCATGAACAAAGTATCCCAACCAGCAATTTCTTGGGGATCATTAAAAGTAAGATCGAAATTAGCTTTTGCAAAATAACACGCAACAACCCAAATGATCATTCGAGAAACGAAATCTTTGTCCTGGTGTTTAATGAATGCAGCGAGAACCTTCTTCTGTGTTTTATTCGTAGCTAATTGAGTAACATGTTTCTGAGTAAGTGAAAGAATTGTTAAATAGTCTTTATTTTCAGCAATGATTGGATTAGCTCGCAATCGATTAAGATTAGTTATGAAGTTAAGATAGAAACGTTTCAAATGGTTTTGTGAAAGATCAGGTCTAATAAGAAAATTATCATCTATGAGTTCTTGTTCAGCATTACTAACCTCAAATAATTTAATCCGTCTAGTGTAGGTAAAGCGATCATTGATCTCTTCAAGGAGATTTTGAGTGAAGTCTCGACCAATTTTTTTGGCAAATGATTTGATCACTGCTAAAATATAGGTCCTTCTTTTACGAGGAGTTAATTTATTGGCTCCTACAGATTGCACTTTAACTTTAATTTTTGGTAGCAAGGATCGACAGTAATTTTCTACTTCTAAAAAGAAATCAATTTGGAAAAAGTCTCGAAGTAAATCAAAGTCTTCTGTGAGAGCTACTTGAAGGTCATCTTGCTTTTGTATAGCAGTAAAAACAGAATAATAATTTCTATCATGAACATCATTGGTAATAATCCCATCCAATTCATTCATAGAAATATATGAACCAAGAGTAATTTTATTTTGAACAGGTCTAATGATTTTATCTGGTCGATTGAAAACTACTAGTTCAGGATCACCGGAAGAGAAATCAATAGCAACAGGAGGTCTATCAACATCATAGATAGTATTCGAAAAATTGTAGCTATACTTACCCAATTATTTACCCTCCTTAAGGATCCATTCTCGAACTGCTTCAGGACATTCCTGGTTAATACAATTGAGAATTTCATGCACACTGACAGTTGTGGAAGAGAAAACAGCTTTGTATTTCTTGCCTTTGATCACTTCACCAAAGGAATCTTTCACAAAAACAATCTGCTTGGAAAAACTAGCAGCAACCTTGATATTAATTGCTTTTTCATCTTCAGGTTCTCCCGGAAGCACTTTACCATCAAGAGTAACTTGTTGCGAAGTGGTCAACTAGAAACCTCCTGGAGCTTGATTTTTAGCTTTTTTTGCTGATTAGCATAAGCTGCAGCAAGTTCTTTTTTCTGAGTTCTCTTAGTAAGCACCTTTCCAGATAACTCATCAACATCCCAGAATTGAGATTCTTTCGAATCAGTTCTTACGCTAAAAGGATAAGTCGATGGTTTGATATCTTGTAATGACAAATTTAAAAACCTCCCATTACTTGATACCTAACCCATCGGTAGGATCAATAGTGACAGTCTCTAATTCAGAGAGATTCACATCATCCTGTGGAATTAGTTGATCAGTGCCAAGAGTAGCAATAAAGCAAATTTTGATAGGAATAAATCCTAATTGGTCAAAACTAAGTCTTACTAATCTAATAGAGAGATTATTTGATTTAGCAACAATTGCTATAATAGCCTCAATCTGCTCCAGAGATAATTTATCAACAGCAATACGATAAATCTCTGAGGTTATCTCTTTCCCGTGTTCACTTAACAAGGCTTCAGTCATAAAAATGGATTGTAAAGGCACTCGTCCTTTAGGAAAAATTCCAGGATAACAATTCTGACCTTGCTCATTGAGAATACCATAAGTTCCAGGCAAAATCAATCACCTAACAAAAACAGCAGCTCACAAAGATTGCTCTTCTGAGCTGGTCAATTCCTCTCGAGCGTCTCGAGAAGAAGCAGCATCTTGCTGTACGTCTTCCTTCTTTATTCCTTCAGCTTCCAAACGATTGCAATATTCATCGATTGCTTTTGTTGCTTCAGGTGTAAGAAGTCCATGATACTTACCATGTTTATCTGTAAGTATTTTCCTAAATCGATCCATCACTTTAGAATCAATTTTCAAGTTATCAGTAGACATTTGGGATAACACCTAAAACCACGCTTTGCGTAGTAAGTAGTATTATCCATTAATAAATTAATAAACTTATCGCTATACGTAATACGTGGTTAGTAGCAACTAAAAAGTAAAAATATGTCTAACGTTTAACATATTACGAGAAGTATGTCATTGAGTAAATATTCAATAACTGATATGGAACAACAAAAAGGATTATTTAGAATCCTGATTGTTATGTCTGATAATATAATCAGAAACGTTAGTGAAATAAAAGAAAAAAGTGCTCTAGGTAATGTTGTTTACAAAGCAACAAAAATCCTTGAAGATATGGAACTTATCGAAAAAAAACCAATTAAAGACAACCCAAATGAAAAACGTTTCCAGATTACTTCTAGAGGAATGAAAGTTACTGAACATCTTCTCGAGATAGATAAGATACTGAAAGAGAAATAAAAAATAATGGAAGATCAATTAGAGAAGGAAAAAGAGAAATGACAAAAGTATCAGGTTCATATTTTTTTGATACACCAGCAAAGACATTCATTAAATATGATAATGAAATAAAAAAATGGGTTGTAAATATTACAGCTATTAGACTTAACGAAACAGAAATAGAAGTTCAATGTGATACAATAGGTGTAGCTATGTTAACTGAATTTGGAAATTTCGGAACAATAATTGTTCAAGGACAACCAAAAGAAAAATATATTGTTGTAGTAAACAAAGCAAAAACTCGCACAAAGGTAAATCCAAAAGAAGAAGTAATTACCTGTAAAGATGTGATGATTGGTACAAAGGACCAAATGCTGAATTATTGTTTAACTACAATTGATACTAAAAGTGAAAGATATCCTGACTCTATACTTTATGGAAAAGATTTGGAAATTGTACAAGATGCTAGAATGAAATTTGGTAAAGACTATTCTCTCGACTTATTAATTGAATTGCTAGATATTGCGGGAAGATTAGAACCAGTAAATAACCTTGATAATACTTAGCTTGTGTTTTTACTATGAATGAAAAAGAATTAGAGAAAAAGTTAGATCTAATAGAGAGAAGATTAGATAATTTCAATGAAAAATATCTTTGAAAAGAAAATCCAGGAGATTTTAAATGATCAAGAGGAATATAATAGAGTATTTAATGAAAAATTAAGAGTGTTAAATGAAAATTTCAAAATATTTAATGAGTATCTTCAAAAAACTAAACTTGTTGAAATGCTAGTTAAAGACATTGTTGATAATACAAATGGAATAGCAAAAAAAGAGAAGGAATGAAAAAAAGAAAAGGTTTAGTTTTTCATTTTAAAATTCTTTTATTTCCTTTCTAATACTTCATCAATAGGAATCGGATAATGTTTTTCTATAACTCTAGATGCTAGAATCCAAGTATCATGAAGGAATGTATGAAGATAACAATTCCCACCATCTTTTCCATATTGAAATAAAACACACTCTAAACCTTTACATTTTTCCTTTATCAATGGGCAAAATGTTTCTAATGTACCATCTTTAAGACGTTTTGTGAATTCTTTTTCGTATTCCTTTTCATCATTATATATTGGAATTTTTATCAACCTCCAATAATAAAAATTTATGAAAACTAACAATATAAATCTATTTCATAAATAATCCTTCGTAAGGAGATAACATTTTATATTTTTATGAGTGTGAATTTTATTGATGAATTTTTTATTTTTATATCAGTCATTTTTTTCTTGGAATTGGAAAATGTTAAGGAATTATTAAATCATATTTATTATAAGCATCTAAATAACCTTCGTAAAATTTCTAAAAGTCTTCTTAAAAATGGCTACCTCTTAGTTTATAAATTGCCAATTCTAGAGAATAACATTTACATTTCAGAGGTGATGTGAAAAATGAATGAATATCTAAAAAATTTGAATGAGTGCCATAATGAATTAAGGAAATTCTTTCAAATATTGATACCAATAAATACAGCAATAATAACAGTAATGATAGCTCTAATCGGTTTTCTTATACCAGATGGAGGATCTTTAACAATCACACAATGGAGACTTTTTAGCATAGGATTTACCTTAATTCTAATTGTAATACCGATAGGAATTTTCCAAATTATACCAGGATATACATATAATGAAAAAATTTCTAATCATTTTATCCGAAAAACCGATGAAAAAATAGCTAAAAAATGGATTTTAGCTAAGGTACTATCATTCACAGATTTCATAGCTTTTGTAATTTTAATTACAGGATGTACATTATTCTTTTGACAATAGCTTTTCAATAGATACAAATTACTAATGAGTTCAGTAGTGATAATATATTTTCAATTTTCTGCATTTATCAATTTTATAAAAGTAAATAACCTTGTACCTAATACTTAAAACAAAGTTTTTTCAATAATGTCAAAGTTCAGCCATCTAACTTTTCTTCATCTGCCACAGATTATTTTTACCTTTTAAAGTACAATTTATTTGTTTTTTATCAAGAAATACTTTTCTTTATCAGTTGATAGGTTAAGTATTTCATTTTTCTTTTTTTCTAAAAGCTTTTTGAAAGATTCTTTCCATTTTTCTTTTTCAAAATAACAAGACTATCAAATTCAAAATAGCATAACTTAAAATAAGAATTCTCTTAAATAATTATATCGAGAAAAGATGAAAAGTGAAACAATTATAAAAGAAATAAAATCACATCATAAAGAAATTAAAAAGATAACAGATTTGTATTATAAAATTGATAGATTTGAAAAGAATATATGCTCTCCCTTCATTTACGATTTAAAATTCGATAAATCAAACATAGATTCTCTAAGAGAATTATTACCAATAATAAAATATTGGAAAAATCAAATTGAGGATTATGGTATAGGTTCGTTTACGAGTGAAAATGCAACTATTATAAAGAGATTTAAGACTTATAAAGAAAAAATTATTGAATTGGATACCCATATAAAATTTTGCGATGAAAAGAAATCTCGGGAAGAAAATTTAAAATCAGAGAAAAAATTTCAAGAAGAGCGACTAAAACTAGAAAAGAAAAAATTCACCTGGCAAAAAATAAGTGTTATTCTTTCAATAATTGCTATAGTTGTATCAATAACTGCATTACTTTTCAGTGTTCTTTATGGATAAATCAGCGATTCAAAATGACCTCCAATAGTAAAAAATGGTAATCATTTGTAGAAAGATTGCAACATATCAGTCGATATTATCAAATACTCTCTTGGATGAATCTATCTTTGATGAACTCAATCAATTCAATGAGCAAATCCATGAATTAGCCATACAAGTCAGGACCTCGAAATTTTAAAAAGAATTTAATGAAAGAATCGAAAAAAATCCTCTAAAAAAAGATTAATAAATTTCAACAAAATTAGATTTAATTAACGAATTTTTCTTGAGAAAAAAATATAGAAAATGGAATAGTTGGTTGAAAATGGAATTAATTTCTAAAGAAGAATTTCTAGAGTTAGATTGGTACACGATTAATTTCTTTATCAAAGGAGAACCAATAGTGAATTTTGATTCAAGAGTTCTTAGAAAGGATTATTATGATACTCTTCAGTTTATTGTGAAACCATTTGTTGAAGAAAATGAGAAATGGATTAAGTGTTTTTATTACACTCAATATTTTAACAAAGAAGATAATACCCCTTATCATGTGAAAATCCGAATTGGTACAAAAGAGACTTTGCAAACCGTTCAAGAAAAATTAGATGATTTTATCCATAATTTACCTAAGGAGAAGGTAGAGCTTTTAGACAAAAAAACCTATGACTTAGAAAAAATGAAGGAGTTAACTCATGATAGAGATCGTTTTGCTAGAATTGAAGAAGGAAAATTTGATGATGATGTTTATTATTGGTTTGTAATGCATTGGCAAACAGGCAGCCAATATTTCCTTGAAATCTTAAAAAATGGATATGATAAATTTCCAGATTTGCCAGGTTTGATTCATCTACAATGGAATTTAATGGGTTCTATTGTAACACAGCAAGATAAAGAATACGAATATGCACCAGAAACATCTGCTTCTTTTGATCGTAGAAATCAACAAGGAATTATTTCTGTACATTCAAAATTTAACATTGGCATTAATCCTAAAGCTAATACAAAGGAAGTGAAAGAATAATGGAAACAGGGCTTTATGCTTTTTGTGATAACTGTGGAACAACTATTGGCAAAATATTCTCTTATGAAGGTGAACTAAGGGAATACATAATCAAAAATCAACATTGTCCGAATAGCAAATGTAATACTAAATTCCAAATTGGATATGATGGAACAATTTGGAATTTAAAGATTGAGATAATTCCAAGCAAAGAGGAATATATTCTGAAATTACTAAAAGAGGTTTCTCAAATAACCACTCAAAAGATTTTTTGCTATGCTGATCTCGGGCCTAAAATTAAACTACATAGATATCCTGATAAGAGAATTGAATTTGGATATTATCGCAGTACTGATAGAGCTACACCTGCTTATTACATGAAGATTTTTCCAAAAGGAAAGTGGGATATTGAAAATATGTATTGTTTTACAGATATAGCATCTCTTTTACAAATAGCTCAAGAATCTTTAAAGGGATATTATTTACTTAAATATGAAAGAACAGTTGAATTATAAAGAAAGAATAAAAATGATAGAAGGGTTAAAATTACTTGTCAAAAAAAGAATTGGATTGGTGGAAAAAGAGAATTGGTATTTTGAAAGGACTATCCGAGCAAGCTCAAGAATTTTGCCCTGAAATTGCTGAAGCTGCAAAAAATTATCAAAACAATGATGAAAATGTTGGTGCTTGGTCATTTCTGAAGTTATTAACATTAGCTTATTATATTAATGTCTACACTACTATTGCTCAGAAGAATTTCTCAGATATCTTCTATATTGACCTTTTTGCTGGTGATGGATTCAATAATCTCCGGGGATTAAATGAAGTTATTGCAGGGTCACCTGTTATTGCTCGAATTGCTCCACAAAAGGAAACAAAAGAAGGTATATCGAAAGATTTCACAGAATTTATCCTTGTTGAGCAAGATGCAAAGAAGGCAGAACGACTCTCTAAAATTATGCCTGAAAATGCCACTATTTTTACTAAAGATGCCAATGATTCAGCAGTAATGGAGTACATTGAGAAACGTATGGCTGCTTGTCGTAAACCACATTATTTTGCTTTCATTGATCCCTATTGTATGCAGATCAAATGGTCCACATTAGAGAGATTAATGAATTTACCAGGAGATTTAATCATAAATTTCATGACTACACCAATCTCTCGAGTATGGGGTTCTTTCCATTCAGAGGTAAAGGAAGATAAACCGGGTAGAGAGATATTTGATGAGTTCTTTGGTGATGATTCATGGTTACATGTTCCTCCAGCTAGAGATGGTGGAAAGGTAGAAGACTTGCTGGAAATTTATGTTAACAAAATTGAACCATATCGAAAGAAACGAATCCCAATAAAAGTGCGAGGATTATCAGGTAATTTCTGTTATCATATGATTGTGGTTACAAAAGAATATTGCCCTTGGGAAGATGCCATTAATAGAGTGAAAACTAGAGTTGAAAGTGTTACTGATGCTCGAATCAAGAATCTATTTGATATCTTTAATGGTCGTCAAGGTACATTGGATGACTTCTACTAAAGTTTGTGCAGGAAATGGTCTTTGAATTTTATTTTTGAGACATTGAGAGCAAGTATCTCTTTTTTTAATTCTTTTCTAGTCTCTACTGAATAGAGTTTTGTTTCTTTCTCAGTCCAATATTCCTTTGGTACATGGATCTTATTCATTGGTCCTACCCAAAGAGTATCTGTAACAAAGGGTTCTAATTTTTTGATAAGTGGGACCACTTGTCTATCAAGGTATGGTTCTATTGATACACTTGTTTTCCAATCATTACTAAAGGCATATTCCAATGCTTCTATTCGTTCTTTAATTGTTGGTGCTCCAGGTTCCCATTGAGCTCTGACGGTATCATCTAGGGTACCAATGGTGAACCTAAATAATACCTTGTCCTTCCAACTATCAAGTGCTTCGCAAATTTTCTTGATCAAGGAAGCTTTTGGTTTTGAAACTATCAACAGATTATTGCCAACCTCGAGAATATGCTCAAAGACGGTAATTCCTAAATCAATATTACTTTCAGTGATATCATGACTACTAGGACTCATGATTACACCCTCTCTTTTAGTAAATCCTTTTTCAGCCATCTCCTCTTTATTTTCCATCGCATCCCAACTTAACTTCCAGCCAAACCTTTTAGCCATTCTTTTAGCATAACAATACTTGCAATCGTTGGAACAACCCTTACTAAAATTTACATTAAATTCTGCCCATTCTTTAGTCCCTGAAGTTGTCATAACTATCACCTGTATTAGCTTAACTATTCTTTAGTTTATAGTACTTTTTTCAATATTAAATTATTATGCAAAGATAGACCTTTTTAGGACTTGATTGAACCCTCAGTTTTTTTCTATTTAAAGTACCAATTATAACAATAATATACATTTAAGAATTTGTTTAAGTAAATAATAATTTAATCTTTTCTTTTTATTACCTGAAAGAGAGTGAGAATTATGGCAAATAATAGTGCTAACAGAAATGAAAATAAAAACGAAAAAAATATTAAAAAATATTGTAATCCTGAAAAGGATTATTCTTCTAAAAAAGAGAATTGTAAAAATTGTAAAGTTAGTAACATATGTGAAAAAATTAAAAAAAATCATAAGCAAAAAATTGCTATTACTTTTTATACTACTTTGGCTTTTACATTCGTATCTATAGTATTATCTGTTATCTTTACTCAAATTCCAAATGCTGGTACATATGCAATTTACCTTATAATATTCTATATGGTTTCTCTTATTTTCATAAATGTTGCAAAAGATATTTTTGCAAATAGAAATATTAATGAAGAATTAGACATAAGATTTGAAAGAATGTTACAAATTCTTAATTTACCAAAAGATATCAGTCCATATTATTTTCAACAATATGATGAACAATCCAATGAAGAAACAAAAAAAGATAACAAATAGAAAACAGTGATTATTATGGTTTCTTTTGATAGTGAGTAATTACAAAAGTTACAAGCAAGAGTTGAAGAGATTTCTCGAGAGTATCTAAAACTCTCTCGAGCGAACTTAACCTTAGGAATTGAATCGATTCAACGAAGCGGTCCACGATCTATTTGTTTTAATCAATCAGGGCTTGGAATTGTTGGCAACAAAAAGTTAGTGAAAAAATCCTCTAAAAAAGGATTGATGAAATCTAATATAAGATAGAATAGCTTTAAAAAAGAAAGATTAGAAAGTTATAATGATTACTATGTCTGAAAAGGATTTTTTGAATAATGTTTTTCATCATTATGATAATCTAAAAAATGCTAAGAATCCAATTTCGAGGGATCCAGAAACTGAAAAACAAACTTTTAATTCAATGATCTATCATTTTATTCGGAAAGTGGATTTATCAAAACAAGATATGAACACCCTTACAAAATTGGAAGAAATTCTTCTATTTTATAAAAACCATGCTATGGATTTTAAAAATTATGAAAAGGATTATTCTGAAGAAATCATTGAAAAAACCAATTCTTTATTAGATGAGATAAAAGTCTACACAAAAGAAGAGAAAGAAAGGATGTCTTTATTCAAGAAAGAAATTTTAGAAGATAAAAAATTCAAATGGCAAAAGATTAGCGTTATCACTTCCATTTTAGCTATAGTTATCTCATTTGCAGCTTTACTTTTTACTATTCTTTTTAACTACCTTCATGGATAAATATAGGGATTGAAAATGACAACTGATAGTGTGAAATTACAAAAATTAGTACAGAAGGTGCATGAGATCTCTTGAGAGTATCAATCATTTATTCAAACAAATCTTTTTTTTGAAGAACTCAATCAATTCAAAGAGCAGGTCCACGAACTAGCTATTATAATCAATCAGGATCTCGAAGATTTATCAACAAGAAAAATTAGTGAAAAAGCTATTTTTTGGTAATATGAAATGAGTCTTTTTTCAGAGGAATTAATGTCCCTTTTTTATTATAGTAACCTGCATTGAAAATTACTTCTCCAGTTTCCCAGATATCATATGTTTTTCTTTTTAGAACAAAAGATTCATGACGATAATCAGGTTCACCAGGGGCAATAGGATATCTCGATTCAGTATTCTGAAGCTCCTCAACTAGATTGCCATCTTTATTATAAACAATTATTTTTGGTTTATAAATAATATAATCTCTTGTATCTCCTTTATTTCTAACATATCTTTCTATTGTAATTGTATAAGTTGCACCTTCTGTTGAAATATCTCCAAGTATATATTTTACACCAATAATTTCCATTTTAGGTCCTTTTGATCTGGTTAACAACCAAGTAAAAAGATATGATAAAATAGCAAAAATTAAAGCAAAAATAGCAACAATATCACCATTAGTTAATGCCACATTAATCCCCAAAGAATTTATTATCTTTGAAGATTAAAATTCTTTTCTTTATAAAAAAGAAAGATATAAGTTAATTTCCGTAAAATAAAAAATGAATTTAGTCCATCGATTCTCTAATCAAATGGATCTTTAGCTTAAAGTAATTTTTTAATAAAGAAATAATATTATACTAGAATATTGAATAGACTATTGATAAATATGAATGACATTATACCTACAAATTGGGCAGTTAGGTTTCTTAAATTTTTATTGCAAAGAAATAATAACCTAGATTTAATTGAAGGTGATACAGTAAATGAATCAGGGTTATTATTGGATATGGCTCAAAATTACTTAATTGAATTTGTAGATTGTAAACCACCAAGTTCATATGTAATTTATAGAGACATAAGAGAAGCAATAAGGAAATATAAAGAAGAAATAACTACAGATGAAGATGTTTATGAAAAGATTGTTTATTTTGATGAAATGATTGATAAGTTATTCCCAAAAATTAAGTATATATCTGAAGAAGAATATAAGGAATTAGAAGGAAATAAAGATTTACAATTGATACAAATAGAAGAAATAGTGTTTATTTATGAAAATGATGGAAAGTTACCTGATTTGGATTTTAATTTAGAAGTAGGAGATATTGAACTATCTTTCAATTTTGATGAATATGAATCTTTATCTATAGAAGAAGATAATGAATACGTTAATGAATTGAAGAAACTTCTTGATGATTTTTATGCTATTCTCAAACCGGGAAAAGACTATGCTACCTTCATAGAAATGGTTTCGCTTGAAGAATGGTATTAGAATTCTTTAGGTTATATACTTATTCTATTAATTTACTTTGATATTTTTTCTTTGATTCATTTTTACTTTGCTATTTCTTTACATTAATCACAAAGTAAAGTCAGTCATAATATCTCATCAATTACTATATCAAATAAAACTAGATATTTGAAATTTTTTTCACAAAAATTCTAAAAAATAATAAAAATGAGAAAGGATAGAAAAAAATAAAATCCTTCTCAATCAGTATCTAATTCGGTATAGCTTTTCTTATATTCTGGATAATCTCGATGTACTCGTTCGCGAATTGTTTTTGGATTAAGCGGAAAGAGATTTGCTTTAACTTTCAATGTGATTTCTTTGAAAGGATCTGGGATTTCCTTCCAAATACCCTCGATAAGTTTTTGACCTTTCTCTGTTAGATCAGTTTTTATTGATGCATCTCTTTCATTTTCACCCCATTGTTTGCGCTCAAGGGTAATTAGTTCCATATTCTTTAATCGTTGAAGATCGTCGTTTAGATTATTGGGTACAGGTCCCCGACTATCAGGTCTAAATTCATCGTGTGGATACGTCTCTCCTAATCCAGCTTCTTCCATTCGCTTCCATTGATAGAATAACATTTTGTTTAAGTGGTATTTAAAGTGAACTTGCCCCTCTTTGAACGGTCCTGGTTTTGCACATAATAAGCTAAGTAAAGCTATATCTCGGGATTCAAAATCATATTTCTTTGCTATCATCCTAAATTCAGCTTGAGCAACATCTGAAGGATATACTCTTATCTTTCCAGTTTTTGAGTTTTTTAAAGCAGGAACATCTATTAAATGGATAGGTTTTCCTTTCCAATTAACTGTATTCATATTAATCCTTGCTTTTATCCATTCGACTTTTTCCATTTTTCTATAAGCCTCCAAACAATAAATATTTATGTTTTCATCATAAATCTTGGTTGATTTCTTTCACTATGTTTATCTATTTTTTTGATAACAATCATTTCATCCTCTCGGTGACACACTACTAGATAATGATTTCCTTCACATTCAATGTAGACTTTTTCAAGCCATTTCCTCTTAGCTTTTGGTCTAATAGGATTTGGGTTTGTTTCCATTTTAGTGATAATTCTTTTAACAGTCATTGCATGATTTTTACGATATACTTCCTCATCAGCTATAATCTCCACATTTATCATGACGATCATCTCTCTGATTTAGTTAAGTATCACCGTTTAAATTTTTTTCTAGACAGAAAGAGTGTAATGAATTAACAATCACACAAAGTAATCTGTTTACCAACTATTTATCTCGTTCGTGCTAGTTATCACTAGCAAAAATAAATTCACATTATTTTGAGATATATACTAGTTCATACTGATTACCTTGCTATAAAAATGGTACCTAGACTTAAAAATATATTCATATTAACAAAAAAATGGGGCTATATTATTAATCATCCAGCTTATATTTTCATATAACAAACTTAGTTTTTTCTTCTTCCCTTACCTTACAGCTCTCTCAGAGCCTTCAGGAGGATCCACTAGTGCCCTTAGGGATTCTTCTAACAAACGAGTAAGCAAATCTTCCAACAAGTGAGAGGAGCAGTTAATCGTTAATGAGCAACAGAGTCTGCTTGTAGAGTAAACTTTACTTTTGATTAACTCAATCAATTCAATGAGCAGGTCCATGAATTAACCATACTAGTAAGTCAAGACCTTGAAATTCTAGCAAGAAGAAATTAGTGAAAAAATCGAAAAAAATCCTCTAAAAAAAGGTTAATAAATTTGAAAAATTAACTTGAAATAATGAATTCTTCTTGAAGAAAAGGAACTTTCGAAAAAACCATTTAAGGGTAATCCACTGGAAAATGCTCTCAGATTACTACTAAAGGAATGGAAGTTATTGAACATCTTCTCGAGATAGAAAAAATACTGAAAGAGAAATGAGGGATTAAAAATGGATTATATTAGAATTTATTGGAAAGGGCCCTTTACTTTAGATCAACTTAAAGATAAACCTTTTAGTCGTGATACCAGATTCAATTTTTATTTATTAACCACTCTTGATGAATATCGATTTCCCCAAATTGAATATATTGGTAAAACTACTCAAACTATAATTGGACGTTTAGAAAATCATCATAAATGGAATGAAATACGAGGTTCAATCCAAAATCCCTTAAAAGAACGAATTGATTCTTTAATCAAGGAAAATACAAGAATGAAATTGTTTATTGAATCACTAGTTGATAATCTCGAAGAAAGACAAACCTTATTAGGAAAAATCATAAGAGATTTACAGATGAATGATATCTACATTTTTGTTGGTAAAGCAATGATTTCGAACAAACCTTTTAGGGCTCAAATTATTGAAAAAGTTATTCCTACTATATCATCCACACAAATTACTGATGATTATATTGATCCAATCGAAAATGCATTAATTTATTCAATTAAACCTGAGTATAATAATCGTCTTAAAGATAAATATCGCTATCCAAATAAACAACTAGAGATTAAAAATCTGACAAACCGAAGTATTATAATTGATGATATTGATACAGGAAATTTTGAATGTTAAAAAAATAGAGGGTACCTTTGTGATAGGAAAGAGTAAAAAGACCAGATATGACATTGAATATTTAGACGAACGTTTAAAAATTCTCATGTTCAAGAAGGATTATGAGAGGCATCCTGAACTACTAAAAGAATTGAAAAAGATATCACCAATAACTAATGAATTCAAATCTTGGACTCCATTAAAACTGATTGGACTTTCCTATTTTATTGGCAGTTATCTGGATATTCTAGCTGGTATGGAAAAGAAGCATGGACCAGTGGAATTAATTTATATTGATCCCTTTTGTGGTTGTGGATTGAATGCTGTTAATGAAGAAATACTTGCAGGTTCACCTATTATCACAATTAACTGTGCATCTAAAGTTGAACGAAAATTCGATAGATTATTTTTTGGGGATTTAAATGAGGGATATACTGATGCATTAAAGAAAAGGCTTCAATATATTGAATCACTCTGGAATTATGATTGGATTAAAGATAAATATACAATACAAACAGCTGATGCAAATATTTTCCTCAATAAAGTTGTCGATGAATTAGAAAAGTTTCAATATAAAAACTATCTAGCGTTCATTGATCCCTATTTCACATCTCTTAGTTGGGAATCTCTCGAACGATTACTAAAAATCCCATATGGAGATTTAATATATACTTTGCAATCAAAATTAATAGCAAAAGAAGTATGTAAAAACACTTCTGAGCAAATGTTTCATAACCAAGAGAAAATAGATGAATATTCACGATTTTTTGATCTTCCACCTGAAGAATGGATTAAATTACGTACTGAAAAAGAGGTAAAACAACATTTCATTAAGAAAATTGAACAATATAAGAAATTTGTATTAGATATTGAAATTAGTCATGAAGGATATTATTATTATTTAATATTTGCAACACGTAATCAAAATCCAAGCTGGGCACCAATAATTCGGCGACTTAAAAAAATCATAGAAACTTATGATGGAAATGCTGTACAATATTCATTAGATTTTATATCAGGTAAATTACCAAAAGGGAAAACACCCAGATTATCAACATTTTGGCAATAATAAGTTATTATTTTAATTTTGATAAGAAATGGTCTTTAAATTTAATCTTAGGATTTTTCAGAGCAAAGATTTCTTCTCTAATTTTTTCACGGGTTTCAATAGAATAAAGGATTGTTTCTTTTTCAGTCCAAAGGTCTTTTGGCACATGGTGTTTATTCATAGGACCCACCCAAAGACAGTCAGTTATATATGGGTCTAACCTCTTGATTATTTCTACAACATTTCTCTCGAGATAAGGTTCTATTGAAACACTTGTACTCCAGCCATTATCATAAGCATATTTTAGTGTAAGAATACGATCTTCAATTGTTGGTGCACCAGGTTCCCAATATGTTCTTATAGAATCATCTAGAGTTCCAATGGTAAATCTAAACAAGACTTGCTCTTTCCAATCAACGATTTTTTCGCAAATTTTTCTTATGAGAGATTCTTTAGGTTTGGATACTATAAGTAAATCATTCCCTGCTTCTAAGATGTGTTTGAAAACGTTAATAGCTAGATCCACATTGCTTTCAGTGATATCATGACTGCTAGGGCTCATAATGACTCCTTCTCTTTTGGTGAATCCTTTTTCAGCCATCTCTTCTTTGTTTTCCATCTCATCCCAGCTAAGCTTCCAACCAAATCTTTTAGCCATTCTTTTAGCATAACAGTATTTACAATTGTTGGAGCAACCCTTGCTAAAATTAACATTATAATCTGCCCACTCTTTTGTCCCAGAAGTTGTCATGACCATCACCTATATTATCCGAACCATCCTTATCTTATAGTACTTTTTTCGATATTAAATTATTGTCCTTAAATTGGACAATTTAAGGAATCGATTGAGCTCTTGGCTTATAATCTATTTAAGATACTAAATAGTAATGATGTTTGAAATTTTTTTGAATTTTCATTTTTCACGTAATTCATTAGTAGTTAATGGTTCAGTTAGAAGTAACTGAAGAACTACTTTTTCATAAGCTGCTCGATGATAGTCAAAGATTGCCATAAAAACGATTTAGTTAAATAACTATTTATAGTTTGTTCCTTGTGAATAAGCAAAAAAAAAATATTTGAGTAGTTAGCAATAACTACTCGAGTGGAAAATTTATGCGGTTTGCTTCTTCTTTTTCAAGACGAGGACAATAACGAGAGCAATGATGCCTCCGACAACAACTATTGGTGCAACGATAATCACTATGAGTATTGCGAGAGCTAAGCCACCACCAATGAAATTGACAGTCATGTCAACATCAGTAGTTTGCAAAGGTGCTAATAGATCGACGTGCAAGAAAACAACATACCAGGAATCGATTTCAGGGATGGCAAAGGTTCCTGAATGAGAATAATAGGATCCATCAGAGACAATATAGCCAACTGCACTGATATCGTCATTTTCGAATTTCAAGTAATTCTCTTCATCCATGATAATGACAGTTATTCCAACAGCAGTATTGCTTCCTGTGAAAGCCCATTCAATAGAACCTGTTTCATCCATTGTCCTACCTGAATAAACTGAAAAGTAATCACCAAAGGCTAAATTCGTGTTAAAATCTTTTCCTTGAGCAAAGCTCACACTACCAATAGTAATTGCCAAAATACCGATAATAGCAAATACTCCTAAGTTTTTTCTTATAAGTAAATTCATATTAACCATAGCTCCTTTTCATGAAAACTAAAGGTATTAAATTAATAACAAGAAGATTTTTAATGGTTTCTCTTAGGGAATTTTTGACAAAAAAAATAATACTAATAAGGTAGATTATACCATCTTGCTGCAGTCCACCCGGAGCGATGTAGTTTCTACATCACATAAACCAGGAAAGATCCTTTCGGTAGAAAATACAACTACATGTTTGTAGATATCAATAAATGCAGAAATTACCTCTTCACTCTTTCTAGAGAGAAAAATTAATGAAAAACTGGGGCTCCAGCAACAGGTCGCGGAGTTCTACTCGCTTATCCTTCTTTCGAAGCACTTTCGGGCACTCTACCTGTTGCCTTCATAACCCCTATGCTGAGGGTGCCATGAATATTAATAATAAATTTAATTTATAAAATTATCAAAAAGAAAGAGCCAGTCCATCGATTCTCTAATCGAATGGACCTTCTTTTGTTAATACTGTCACCCAGAGAGCGTAGGCTCCAATCCAGGTATGTTCTAAATGATAATAGGTATAGTCTGGAGGACCAAAACTGAGATCATCTATCATGCCAGTAAAAACGATATCATCATCATCCATTGTAGTATTATTTGGTACATAAACATGGAATGTTAATAATACTGTGCGATTATTCAATGGACCTATTTGATCAATGATCGCTGTCATGGCATAGGAATCAAAGTCCTCATAGTTATCCAGATAGAGCACTAGATAAGCTAAACATAGTTATTTGCTTGGTAGACTGTTAGATCAGGTACTGTTATTGGTCCTGTTATGAGTCTGAATAACTATGAAACAAGATTTTTTATCTATCATGTCACATTAAATGAAAATTAATTTTAGTATAATGTTTGATATATTTATAATCAAATAGAAAAAAAATTTCCGAAGATTTATTATTGATTTATATTAAACAAATCGAAAAGTTGCACGACTGTTAAATTCAACTTCGGAATCATTAGAATCTCCTCTGGAGATTATACATAACTTCTCAACATAACGTGTTCTTTCTTCCCACCAACTAGGTGGCCACCATCTCCAGACCCAAACAAGATATTTTTCTTCATATCCTAATTTTAAGTAACAACCTGGATAATTTCCTGATTCAAAAGTAATCCATGAAGAATCTGCTAGACCAGGTCTAGCATAGAATGTTGCATTTTTCTTATCTGTATTAGTTACAATAAACCACCAATTTGAAGAATGCCATTTACTTTGCTTACAATAGATTTTTCCATTTGTATGTGCTATAAAATAGACATCTCGAAAAACTTCATTATGATAATCAAGTTTGATGGAAATTGCTCCAGTATACTCAGACCATATAGGATCTTCTAATTTAAAGGGAGTTGCATTTTCTTTTCCTTCTTTAAGTTCCAGAACATCGATATTAACGCCCATAATAAAATTATTTCTTTTTTTGTGGGATTCAATATATCCACTAGTTCCTATAGTCAATTTCTTCCCTCCTATAAAAATCGATAAAATTGCTATTATATAAAAGAACGATTAAAAGTTTAAATAATTTTCCTCCATGAATTAACCATACTGGCATGTCAAGACCTCGAAATTTTAGCAGCAAGAGATTAGTGAAAGAATCGAAAAAAATCCTCTAAAAAAAGATTAATAAATTTGAAAAATTAACTTGAAATAATGAATTCTTCTTGAAGAAAAGGAACTTTCGAAAAAAAACCAATTAATATAAATCACTAGAAAAGGCTCTCAGATTACTACTAAAGGAAAGGAAGTTACTGAACATCTTCTCGAGATAGATAAGATACTGAAAGAGAAATAGTGGATTTAAATGGATTAAAGAATTAATTGAGGAATCAAATTTTATTTAACATAAACTATATTTAGATTCTATAGTTGTATGGATGAATTATGAAAAAGATTGAATATAAACTTAGAAAAAACATAGGGATGTATTGAAATGGTGAAAAGTAAATCTAGAGAAGAGAAAATCAAAACCTATTTAGTAGATATGATGTCACCTAATTTTGAAATTCGTTCAGATGCAATTTATCAGTTAGGTCGACTTAATGCAAAAGAGGCAATTAATCCACTTATTCAGATTGCTGATGATCGTAATGATCCTGTTTTTTCTGACATATTATTGTCTCTAGGTAGATTAAAAGCTCAAGAAGCTCGAGAATTATTCGAAAGAGAATTAATTGATAATCCAGATATTGAAAATCGTGAAATTGCTGCTTGGTCATTAATGAATATTAAAGCAATAGAATCTATTCCTTTATTGTTAAAAGCTGCTAAAGATGAAAGAAACTTGAGATATGAATTTAATTTTGCAATGCATTTAGCATACTTGGAAGGAAAGGAAGACAAAGGTGTAAAGTTATTAAGAAGAATTTTGGAAAGAGAAGGTAGAATTCAAGAAAGATATGTATTGGAATTTAATGAGCTACTAAAAGAACTTAATATTAACAAACAAATTGAAGTTGTCAAAGATGAAATAAATGAATCAAAAGCAATAATTATCAATCAACCTCAAAGTGAAGAAAGACAAGAATATCTAGAAAGAATTCAATCTCTTGAAGTAAAAATGGAAAAATTATTTGGATCTATTGAAGATGGAAGTAAAGAACGTGATGCACTAAGAGATGAATTTTTGGGTACTCGTAAAAGTATTGAAGAAACTTTCCAAAAAAGAGATTATTTTGAAGTAAAAGGTCAAAGAGAGAACTTACAAACTCAGATTGATTTTATAAAAGGAGAAGTAGCTTACGTTAAACAACGTGCTGATGAGAAGATAACCATCAAGGATGAATTCGCAGGAGCATGGAAAGTTGTTTCACTATTGGGATTAATATTAGGTGGTATAAGCATAATTATATCAATAGTTCTAACTATATTGAAGATTATAGATATAATCTGAATAAGGGATAAATCAACTTTATAGATTAAATAGTTTAAGCCATTTTTCTACAGATCAAAAAGCAAATCACAAGTCTTATAAAATAAAGCATTATTACTTTTTTCCCCAATTCACTCATGTCAATAGCTTTTGGATCAGGGTAACTCCTTCTATTAAAATAATACAATCGATTTTCTTCATTATTGATATAGTAATCTAAATGAACAATAGAATTTCTTACATAGGTATCAAGAAAATCCATCATAGGACATAATAATTTTAATTCTTGATCCTTTTCAAAAAAGACTTTCAAGTTATCAATCAAAAATTGCCTTGGTGTTCTTATTTGCCTTTTTTAAACCAAATCCTTTTTTTCTAAAGCACTATAAACGGGTTCTACAAATAATGCATAAAGTGTTTCCCATCCTCTTACATAGGCATTCAATAGGTTTAGATTTGAGATTCCAAGTAATTTAATTAATTCTTTGGCTTCTTCATTGATGGTAATATTTGATTGTTCAAAAACAAACCTAAAACCAATTTGGAATAAAGGAAAGATAAACTCCATGGTTTCTTGTGCAAAATACATTAACCTGTTTCTTCTTACTTTGTCTGAAAGACCTTCTCCTAAAGCAAAAATAGGTAAATTTCCAGTAATAATATCTAGTTTCTCAAACGCCTCTAAAAGGTCCTTCTTTTTGAGATTGTCAATATAGGGATTTACTTTTTGATTTATAAATTGACATAATTTTTTTGGATCATCTATAATATCGGATTTGAAAAAAGACCTCATCTCTTCTACTAATTGATCCCTATGTTCTTTCATTTGTTATCAATTATATATTATGAGTAGGAAGTATTTTAATTCACATATTGTTTGTGAGGTATTTAAAGGGAAAATGCTCGGACAGAGTAGTCCAAAAGAAACCTTTTCAGTGAAAAAAAAGGAGTTAATTATATAGTATCAATACTACATAGGTGTGGTATCATATACCTCCTCGTGGTTGGAAAAATGTTAATCTCCCAGAAAATATGCTAAATGAAATTGAAAAATTTATATCACTTCCAGAAATAAAAGCTAATTATGCATTTGGAACAATACCAGAATTTATTAGATGTGTAATTGCTAACCATATGCTCCAAATTAAAAAAACCTAGCTATAGGTTTAGATTACAGCTCTCTCCTGAAGAGCACCAAAAAAAAGATTATATTATGGATAATTAGGGAATATTTTATAATGAATTTCCACATTATTTTATAAAATGGTGTTTCTATGAATTTGAATAAGTTAGAATTTTTGTTATTACTGTTATATATACCAGGATTCACAAAAAAAGAGAATGAGAGTATTAAAGGAATAACAAGGTTAGATAAAATAATCTTTCTTGTTCAAAAAAAACTTGAATTGAATATTTATAATTTCATAGAATATGATTATGGTCCTTGGTCAAGTGAAATTCAATCTGATATTAGGTTACTAGGGGAAGGAGGATTGGTTAAAATCGTTGAAGATAAATTATTAATTTCGGTAGAAGTAATAGATCGAACAGATAAAGATGAAATAGTAAATACAATAGAAATTTATTCTTTAACACCTGGAGGTGAAAAGATAGCCAAAGAAATTTTTGATAAATTGAATAATAATGAAAAGAAAATTCTACTCGAGATTAAGTATGAATTCAATAAAATACCATTAACTGATTTGATAAAATATGTTTATGAAAAGTATCCCGAAATGACTACCAAGTCAAAAATATTGGATAAAATCTTAAAATCAGACTTATATGGGAAAAGACCTGAATTAATATACGATGATGAGGATTGATTGGGATTAGATATATTGTTGATACTAATACATGGATAGATTACCTTAATGCTTCATTTAAAGGAGAACTTGATTATAAAAGCATTATTGAATTAGAAGACATCATAATTCCCTCAATAATTGTCTCTGAATTAAAAAGAGTGTACACCAATAATAAAAAAATTGAGCACAAATTTCAAGAGGATTTCAATAAGATTAAAGATTTACCAAATGTGAAAATCATTGACAAAATAACAATCAATGTAGCAATACAAGCAGGAGAACTTCGTTCTAAATTAGGTATTATTTTAAAAAAAAGTATTAAGAAGTATAATGAAATTCAAGGTAAACAAAAAAGGAAAACTAATCATCATATAAGTTTGATAGATTGTATAATAATATCAATGGCAATTGCCAATAAAGCTAAAGTTTTAAGTAAAGATATAGATTTAATAATATTATCCAATCCCAAAATGTATAATGTTCCTGTAGAATATCATAGTCTTAAAAACTACATTGAACCAATATATACCCACTAAAGTGAAAGAAATGTTTGAAGAGGAGATGCAAAATCATTTATCTGAATATTTAAAAAAAGAAGGATTTGAGGTTTATAGTGAAATTAGATTTTTAGAAAAAAAAATTGATTTAATTTATATTAAAAGGAAACAATTAATTTCAATTGAATTAAAAGTTCAAAATTGGAAAAGAGCATTATGGCAGGCTTATGTAAATCAATTATTTACATCAAAATCATATGTTTGTTTATGGAGTGAGGTTATAAAGAATATTGATAAAAGAGAATTTGAAAAGTTTGGGATAGGAGTTCTTAGCATTGATGAAAATTCTGAAATAAAGCTAATATTGGATGCAAAAACGTCGCAATACATGCATTTGGATTTGTTGAATAAATTAGTAGGAAAATTGAATGATTTAAGGGAGAATTAATATGCCAAATAATACGATTAAGAAATTATATTTTCGAATATCAAATCCCCAAAAGGAAATGGGCTATTTAAGAGAGATAAATCTTCAAAACATTGGATTGGTTGTTAATGCACACACAGCTATTGATAATCCAAAAATCATTGAATTTATACGTAGAAATGAAATCAATTTCATAATAGATCCAGTAACTTATGTATTTAGTAGAAGTCTACGAAAACTTAGAAAAAACCAAACAGAATTCACTATTAGAAGAACTTGGGATAAATTACTGAATTTATATGGCAATGATTTCAGAGATTTAGTGAAATCAAAAGTTATAAATGAAAGAGATTTAATACCAAGAGATTTTTTAAGAAATAATAAATGGGACTCTGTTTTAATCGATAACTTTGTTAGCTCTGTAATTGAAAGTCAAAAGACATTTATTAAAGACAAATTAGTTATGTTGAAAGAGTTGCAAAAAAGAGCGGGTTTTGATATTCCAACTAAAGATCTCACACCTGATTTTTTAATTGCACCATACTTCTATAGTTCTAAAATACCTGATGATTGGTTCAATTTAACTGTAGCAATGATACATTCAGCTATTAAGTTTAAAGGAAATTTCAACTTATATGGAGTGTTATGCATATCAAACAAGATTCTTAATGATATAAATTTAGATTTAGTAATAAATAGTTATAGAAAATTAGATGGTATTTTAATCTGGATTTCTGATTTTAAAGAACATAAAATTCCGGGAACACAATTAGCTAAACTGGTTGAAGTAATTTCAAAATTAAGAAAAGAAAAATTCAAAATTATAAATTTTTATGGAGGATACTTTTCTCTCATGCTTACTAACAACTTCCTTGATAGCTTTGTTTGTGGTGTAAACTATGGAGAAAGTAGAAATATAGATACAACACCTGCTAGAGGTATGAGAAAAATGGTTTATATTAACACTATTCATAAACATCTAATTGTTGAACATGCACCAAGAATATGGCTCTCTGATAGTTCTCACTTATGTAATTGTAAAACGTGTGTCAATTTATGTAATGAATCTTCTAATTTCAATGCTTATAATTATTCAGAATCAATGCAAAAATCAGAAATAAATAGAGTTCAACATTTCTTAAATACTAGAATAAACGAATTAGAAAATATAAAATCGAAAAATCTTGAAGAAATAACCTTTTTGCTTGCTGACGATATAAAAAAATCTACAAATATACCTTCTGATCAAGTTATTCATTTAAGAAATTGGAAAAAAGTAATTGAATTAATTTCAATTAAAAATAATAATAGAGTTTTTCATAATTAGTGATTACTTGAAGATTAAAAGTAGAAAATATCCTTTAAAAGATATTTAAATACATTAAGGTGACAGAGGGATAGACTAAAATAATCGATATAATTAATTTTTTTATGAATAAAATTGTTGAATATCTTCTCGAGATAGATAAGATACTGAAAGAGAAATAACTTTAATCAACCTAACAGAAGGAAAAGGAAAAATGAGAGATATTAGAACACATGATGATTTGGATTGGTTAATTACAGATAGCATTGAAGAAAGTACAATTTTAGAATTCAAGTGTATGCTCCCAAGAAAACCCCAAGAAAGTAAAAATAACAGCAAATTTATTCTAAGTAAAGCTATATCTGCCCTTGCTAATACTAAAGGTGGACAAATTATTATTGGAATGAAGGAAGAGAAGGATATTGCTAAGGAAATAGAATGGATTGATGAAAGACAATATAAACAAACTTTAGATAGTTGGATAAATGATGAACTTGATCCTGCTATTACAGATTATGAGCTAAATACAATAAAAAATCGAGAGAATGATAGCTCAGTATATGTTATTAAGATTAATAAAAGTAGAAAAGGACCACATCAAGCAAATAATGGCGTCTACTATAAACGAGTCGAAACTTCTTCAATTTCGATGTCCGATTATGAGGTAAAGGATGCAATGTTTCGAAGTGGATTAATTGAAGCATTAATTCAAGAGCTAATAGATAATTATATTCATGCTAAAGAATTAAAGGATAATGAAAATGAATTTAAGCATCTTTATAACGAAGGAAATCCTCCCAGTTTTCCAATTGTAATAAGACATTTTGATACAGAAATTTGGAAAGTTATAATATCTTCAGGTTTTTTTTCAGTTGTAAGTGATTTATGCCCAAGAATTTTAAAACTTTACAGTTCAATAAAAGAATTAAATACGTTAATTGATATTATTAGCAGAAAAATCCTAAGAGCAGCCACAAAAGAAAATCCAAAAGGAGAACATATTTTTAATAATTTCTATTATAGTATAAATAATGATATTATATCACCTTTAGAAGAAATTATCAAAACATTTGGTTATAAAATTCCAAAAGTATAATGAAGATAGAAGAATATTAGTAGTCAAAATTAAATAGGTTATGGAATTAAGGAAATACTAATATGAAATTTTTTCTGAATTTCTAATTTTTTAATAAAAAGTAGTTGCATATTATAAATAAAACCTGAATAAGTAAGATTTCATTTCTCTATCTAATTGAACATTGACTTCTAATTCTATTATTTTCTGAAAATATTCTTGATTCTTCAATTCATAATTTATTTAAAGCTTGAAGATATCCATTAGTGGGATTCATTATTTATTTGAGGATAACACCCACTACAGGAAAAGGAACCGGAAAAGAAATCACTACCCATGAGATTCGTCGGAACTAAACGAGTAGTGTGTCTTCTAAAAAGAAATATGTGAACGAATCCTTTAGAGAATAAAGTCTTCCTGGTAGGTTTCCGAAAGGAAGTTTGGTTTTTTCTTTGGGAAACTACCAGTCATCAATTAAGTTTCTTTATAACATTTTTATTCAAATAGTATTAGTATCATTCCTTACTTTTGACCTTTTCAATCTCCTAAAATAAAGAATAATTCCTATGATTATTCCCAAAATTGAAATGAGGCTGAAAAAACCAACTATTAAATAACCAACCCATTTATATTGTGTTGAATTACTTATTCCCATAAAATAGATTACGATACCTATACTTTCCATTATGAGAGAGAAAATAATTGTTATAGCTAATTCTCTTTGAAGATATCTCTTAAATTGCTTTTCTCCCATTAATGAAATATCTGTTTGATCATCTTCTTTAGTAGTTTCTTCTACGGGAGGCTTATATAATGGACTTACTTCTATTATTCCATGCCCATATTTTTTTTGACACATTCTATTTATAAAAAACAATCCTACAAAGAATAGAACTATAAATAAAGCGAATGATGACATAGCAAGGGGATATGCCCAATTAGCAAATAATGTTCTACTTTTATAAACATAATTTACTAAGATTGCAAAACCAATAAATGGAATACTAAAACCTAGAATATATATAAGCAATATTGAATATATTTTCTCTAATTTTTTTTGATCTTTTTTTTCTTCATCTGTACTATCAATATTTAGTGGATCATCATCCAAATCTATTCACCTTTTCTAATTGGTAAATTAGCTTCTTTTAAAGTCATTAATTTAATAATTTGATGGAACCAATATTTAACTTCTTAGTTAAAAAAAGCAAAATCACTTCTCCCCTAACTCTCTCTCTCCAAGCTTCTCAGAGGACTCAGAGAAGTTCACTACTACCCTCAGTGTTTTAGCCAGCAGTTGTTGCAGGGAATCTTCCAGCAGGGGACTTGAGCGATTGATCGTCACTGATCGATCAGCAGCAGCTTGAGGAACCCAGCGAGGACCTATGAAAGGGGACCAGAAGGCTACTGCAGCATGCGAACCGGTTACACGCGAGAGGAAAGAGGATTGCGGGACCAGCGACTCAGAGTCAACAGTGTGGCTGGTATGAGGACCGTTCTTAAGATAGGTCTGATGGCTGACCTTGGCATCGAAGACAACCGGACCAGCAGCAGGAGCCAACAAGAGAAAATCCACTGCACTCGTCCCCCCTTGCCAGCAGAAGAGCAAGCCAGGAAGAGAGCCAGCGACAGAAGAAAAAATCACCCCAGAAGGGGGGTTAGGGGAGAGCCTTTGCAGGAGCTCCTTTAGATCAGTAGAACTATATGGGGGGGAGCTGACCGAACGGACTAGTACCACAAAGGAGCTTTGCTTGTCATGAGAAGGAAAGACCTCCACTGGTTTGCTATCAACGAATTTCTCCAGGAGAAGATCATGCTCTTGAGCGATAGCTTGCATTTGCTCCAGCATCCAGGAGAAAATAGCTGCTTCCCAAAAAGAACCTGAAAGAGCATTTTTCTGCAAGGTTTTTTCTGCACGTTTGATATTACTCGAGATAGTTGTCTTTCCAACATTTCTACTAGAAGCGATATCAAGATAAGATTTGAGCTCAAAATGATTGGCAATAAGGTCCTGAAAACTTTGCTCCTGGAATATCTTTTCTCCATGGTCCAGGATCATTTGACGATATTTATCAACAATACTTCCAGGATGAATTTTTAAGTCTTCATTCTCTCGAGGAGACTCAGCTTTTCCATTGAATTGATTTTCTAATGCTGCACGAATACGTGTAACTATCATTGAAAAGAAATTGATCTTCTTGATGGACCTAGAAAGATGCTTATTTTTAAACTTCCATTTATCAGCCACCCAGTCATTGATCTCTGTTAGAGCAGGTTTGCTATCCCTTTGAGTAAAATGATCAATTCCTACTGCAGCAATCTTTTCCCAATTCTTTTTAGCATATTCTAATTGTTGCTCACTTGACTTTTCTTCGGTATGAAATTCCCCAAGTCTTTCAGGAGCAATCTCAGAATATTGTAAATATTTTGCTCGTTTGAAAACATCAGTTGCTAAGGTCCTCCGTCTTTTAGGAATCAATTCTCGAGTCTCCGGGTAATTCTCAATTAAGAATTGCTCTGTCAAATCTGTATCCCAACGAGGAATATCAGCTGCTTTTGAACCCCAAAGATTAATGCGAATTTTTCCTTGACCTGGAAAGTCCACTTTTTCAAAAGCCAATTGTTCAGATGCACGATTACGAGTTATAATTTCCCAGTCATGCCAATGAGTGATTTCTTCTTCCTCTTCTGATCCTTCAGGAGCATTCAGTAATGCAATCTTCTGTGGAAGATAATCTTTTACAGGGAGATAGAATACTCCTTTATCCTCTCCACAAACCCAGATACCCCAGCCAAGCCAATAAAGATACTCTTCTTGTTTTCCTTGCTCCTTTGCAGCATTTCGTTTATCAGTGATATACATAAGCACAGAAACATAAAGAGATCCTATAATTTGCTCAATATAATCCCTGTCAAATTTCAATGTTGGAAAACCTAAAAAGATCTGAAAATCAAATGAAG
>Ga0307380_10001960_pt1 | contig 29547 bp, 17 predicted proteins | sample UN3MG_FD_202239 | JGI IMG/M metagenome (GOLD analysis project Ga0307380, IMG submission 202239) | Soil microbial communities from Risofladan, Vaasa, Finland - UN-3 | ecosystem: Environmental > Terrestrial > Soil > Coastal area > Acid sulfate soil | place: Finland: Risofladan, Vaasa | collected...
TGGACCTGCCGTATTTTCCCGCCAATTTCAATGTCCTTCCGAGATCGAGATTTTTAAGCCGCAGGCCCAGGTCCCTTCTTGCATTTCTCACGTTCATTTTATTGACGTAATCGAGCCAGTCGGTGACTGGGTCCCTTACAACTTCGAGACCGCTTTCTTCCAATTGGCGAATTACAAAATTCGTGCAGGGATCATGCTGGCGAACATAGATCTCCCCTATGTAGAGGACAAGTGGAAATCTTTCGTGGTCCCGGAGTTCACAGTCTTTGAACAGAGAGACCGTTTTCTGGCCCCACTCTATTAAATCGGGCGTTTCAGCGCCGCTTTCGACAACTCTTTCCAGCTCGCTGAGCCGCTGCTGCTTCAATTTTGCCATCGCCTCTTTATCTTCCGCGTACGGATTGAATCTAAGGAAAATATCCTCGAGCAGGTCCGACGCCTTGATGCCCTTAAACAGCATCTGCTGCATTCTCGTCGTGTCCGAGACACTGAGTTTCTTCGGAAAAGGTATGTCGAGATAATCCGTCTCCGAGGATGGGCCGGCCACGGGGATTTTCTGCAGGCCCTCTCGGTCCAGAAATTCCCTCATCAGCTCGGTGTACTTGCCAAACCTGCACGGGCCGCTCGTTGTGGGCATCATGACAAGATAATTTTCCTCGACGTGCCGCCTGCCTTTTCTTTCAATTTCCTCTTCGAGAAAACCGATCGCGTCACCTACCACGCCTTTAAGCGGATGGCAGACTTCCGTATAGATGTGCCTTCTGGCTGCTTCATAGCCTCTCTGTGTATCCGTAGGTAAAACCGTGCTGGTGACGCCGAAGTATCTCAGCCCTGCGGCACCAATGAAACTGGCATTGCCCATATACGGAATCAGCCATATTCTCTCTTCGGAACCGTCATGAGAGCGCCTTCTGAGCTGTTCGATGTCTATTTTTCTTTGCTTACATTGATTGACGACCCTCTCGTGCGCTTCGGTCCTTGTGACAAACGGAGCGTTGTTGGTTTGGGCGTCCGTGAGCAGGACAAGTACGGGTTTATTTGCCGCCTGCTGAATTTTTTCTTCCTGGTAAATTTTCAGGCTGTCCGGTCCGCAAGCGAAATTCATCATCCTTATTGCGAATAAATCGGGATGGTCCGCCACGTACAGATTCGCTCTGAGTATTTTTACGCTCTGGACCCAGAACTCATTCTCGACCACATCGTCGAGCCGGATATCGGCAAATTTGTGCTCCAGGAATAACTGCGGTATGTAATGCAAACCCCTTATCTGCGAGAACATACTCCCGGAGTTCGAGCTTGCCTCGGGATCGAGCAGGACATAATCTCTGCCGATGCCGACGTAGGCCTTTTCGTTATTCGTCTCGATCTTCTTGAGGAACTTATCGCCCTCGGCGTAAAGCTCCTTTTTGAATTCGTTCTCCGCCTCGTACGCATACTCGATGGCGTCTTTTATCTGCCGGCCGGTAAGGCCGAATCCCAATCTGTCGAACTCATGCTTCAGCTCGCGTACGAGAAGCCCCTGGTCGCCGAAGTGCAATATTGGATTGATCTGCTTGTTCTTATCGAGAGAAAGGACATCGTTTAGGATGTAACCCTCCGATTCGGTGTATATGCAGTACTTCAAATCGGGAGGACGGTCCATTCTCTGCTCAATGAAACTCGGATTAAACAGGTATTCGATATTCGGGTCCCTGTTCAATACCGCCGCGTGTCCTGTAGCAAGCTTCCTCGCAATGCAGAACTCGGTTCTCGAATTATCGACTCCTAATTTTGCGATTTCCTTATCGGTTCTCGGCGATACGACCGGGTAGAAGCCAAGCTTGTTGAACAGGGCGGCACTCCATATTCCCTTCTCTCCGAGCGTCGCGGTGCTTCTCTTTATGCCCACCGTTGTCGTGCTGCCGTTGTCCGCCCTCATGGAAGCAAGCTCACTCAGTAAACAGCCCTGTTTTTTGAAATGTTTCTCGTATATCTTATGGTATCTTTCTACATAGTTTGTTTTCGGCTTTCTGGCCGTCTCGGAGTTTCCTCTGGGGCAAAAACCGCCTGTAATTATTTCATCGGCTTCGATGGAAAAGACTTCGAGCTGGCAGTCTCTCATTCCGCACGATTTTTCCTTGAACAGCTCTTTGCAGGAGACCCTGCTTTTATCAAAAGGCATATCCACCAGGCCCCATCCTCTGAACGCCGAACCGTAGCTTTTACCCTGCTCTTCCAACTGTTTTATATTTTGAATTATATCCAGCGCTTGTCCCCATGCACCGAACATCTCCCTGTGCGGATAAGCTTCTATTTGTTTGTCTGTTACCTGCGCCAGGGCGGCAAGAAAAGCTTTGCCCAGCGGCGGTCCGCCCTGTGCAGAACATTTCCTTCCGGCGTGTCCGGAGCCGCCGACGAATTTAAAGTAATAGCTGGCCGCCGTTCCCCTTAATATCGCAGCGGCGATCTCTTCCTTGCCGAATCCCTCGGCGATAAGCCTGTTCTCGTCCATTTCCATAAAAACGCCGCACGTCGAGTCGATGATCGGGACCCTCCCAGCCTTCAGGGCGGCCTCCTGCAGGGTATTCTCCACGTTAAGGTTTATGATATCCGCCATGTTTTCGAGAGTCTGTCCGGAACCTGCCTGGCAGCTATAATTCATCTTCGCTTCCTTAACCGTTCCGTCGGCGGCAAAGCTCGTAAACTTCATATCCTGGCCGCCCACCTCGAAGATAGTATCGATATCGGAATCGTAATGTTTGACGCCGAGAGCGTGACAGGTTATCTCATCGGTTATTCTGTCCGTAGCTTCAATACCTTCTTTCTGTAAAGCCCTGACTTTTTCCTGGCTTACAAGAATTTTCTCGTACAGTTTCCTTGCCGAGCCGGTAGCTCCTACTCCCTTGACAATAACCTTATCCTTGTGCCTTCCCAGATATTTTATAACCTTCTTCAGCGACTCCTCGGGATTGCCGTGGGTTTTGATATAAAGCTTGTCCAGCAGCTTTCCGGTCCTTAACTCGACCAGGGCCCCCTTCGTTGTGGTGCTGCCGCCGTCTATGCCTAAAACTACTTCCGTTGCCTGATTTATTTTCTCAGCGAGGTCCTGGCTTTTCTCACGTACTTTTTCGAGTGATTTTGACAGGGGCGGCGAGTACTTCCTTTTTTCTCTGCTGTATGCAGCAATTTTGTCGAGCTGCTCAAGGTTAAAGACAAAGCTGTTATTCTCTTCGATTCCTTTTACCGCCGCACCTATTGCAGCGATGTTGTGGTAATGCTCCGGCCTGCTTATGGCGATTCCAAGGAACTCCTCAAGGTTTTTCCTGATAAGATCGTTCGCCAGGACGCCGCCGGTCGCTATGGCGCCCTCGGGATCCTCAGGCGCCTCGAACTGCATGGCTCCCAGAACGTCTATTTTAAAGTTCCTCGCGACCGTTCTGAAAAGGCCCGCCAGATTATCTTCTCTTTTCGCTCCTTCGTTCTGCTTGTGAATCAAGTCGGACTGAATAACAACGCCGCACCTTGCCAGAAACTCACTTGGCTCTGTTGACTTCTCAGCCTCCTGCTCCGCTCGGCAGAACATCTCTTCGAGTCTTGCCTGCAGCTTCGCCCTGTTTCTTGTCCTGATGATTTCTTTCTCGTCCTGATCGCTCGCCAAGGATGTATTTTCCAATTCAGGGTTGGGTATAAGGCCTTCGAAAAGTCTCCGGCACTGCTTTTCGATAAGTGTGCCGGAGCCGCCTCCGCATTTTGTGCCGGTTCGCCACTCCTGAATAACTTCCTTGTTGTTTATTCTGCTCAGGTTAAAGAAATACGAATCTTTTGCTCCCATGTGGAAGATGTACTGGGCCTTCGGACTCGTCGCAGCGGCACCTTTCGGAATCGCAACGCTGTCGAACACGTAGGTAACGCCCGGCATGACATTCGGGAATGATTCCGCTCCGCTTCCCGTGAACGCGGTATTCTTTATTTTATCTCTACCAAATCGTCCCTTTATATCGCGCCACGCTTCCTTGACAGCTCCGATAGGATTGGCGAAGTGCATTATCGGCTTCGGTGAGTATATTACCGCTCCATCTCCGTCAAGAACCACGTAGTGCACAAAACTACTTCCGACATCGATGCCTGCGAAAAGGCTTACATCTGCTTTTTTATTCTTCATCCTGCTTGTCCCTGCATCCATAGATTTACAATACCCTGCGTTTTTTGCGAATCGACCGTAATACAATCCTAATTATCTCTTGTTACAAAAAGTCTATTATAGCTTCTTATGCAAAATCTTCAAGTGACTAAGGTTAAATTTGACGGCCACCGCATATTTCCACACATTCTTTTTCTCCAATCGCAAATCTATCACCTCAATGTGGATAACCTGTTAAATGTGGTTATTAATATTGTTATGATTGATACTCCCATCTTATTAAACAACAATATCGGTTAAATTCATTCGTGCAACCCACATATAAAACAACAGGTTTTACACAGAGATAGAATCACTTTTTTTTGCTCTAATCTCTTGCCATACAGAAGCTTAGAGTTAGCGAACTGACTAAACCGCACAATTTAACCTGCTATATGACTAATAATACTAATTTAAACTTAATAATAATTATTATTCTTCATACCTTTGAAACGAAACAATAACCGGATAATGGACCCTGTGTTCTCAACTTTCAGGCAGTCACAAGAGATGACCATAAAACCGTCTTGCTATTTGTTTGTACTTTTAGTATTTTGGCGCGCTATGATTTCCCGGCGTTTACAATCTGTCACTAAAGATAAAGGCGTGATGTTATCTCGCCTGCGGGGTTTTCTTGCTCCGCGCGCTTACAGCGTAATAATGTTAGCTGCGTTATTCTGCACTCTGGCGGTGAAGTTTTTCCACTCGTGGCGTTACGGCCTGCTTGACGAATACTTAGGCTGGATAATGGCCGATCTTTCTGTATTGATAGCGATAGAAGTCATCTTGTCGCTGGTTTGTTACCGCTGGCCCAGGAAAGCTATTGTCCGATCGGCTACAATCGTTGCCGCTATTGTGTGCACCTGGTCGGTGATGAACGCCGGCTGGCTAATCAGGACAGGAACGCAGATTCTGCCAAGAGTCCTCCTGCCTCTTGTTCGTGCTCCGATTAATTCGCTTTGCATTATCAGCGTTAATCTTGCCAAGATGCCGGCTGCCGCGGTTATTCTGCTTGCGCCCAGCGCTATTGCCCTTGCCTTTTTCTTTTTTGTTTTGGCCAGGCCAATGCTGCCTGTTTATGATCGCAGGAGATTTATCGCCAGAATTATTTTTTGTCTTACCATTGTTGTAACTGCAGTTGTCGCTCGCCCTGTGATTGCCAGGCTCGGCTCGTCACAGATCGGCTCGGTGGGGCTTCGCTACAATTCCCAGTTCCGTGCCGTAATGAGCCTGGTTTTGCCGGACTACAGACGGCCGCCCGATCCGAAACGAAGGATACCTACTTTCGATTCTTTGAAGGTTGATTTAAAACAGCAGAGCGTAAAACATAATATAGTTTTAGTTATCCTCGAAGGCGTCCAATACCAGTACACTTCGCTTGCGAACAGGCAGGACAATCTAACGCCGCATCTTGCGGCATTGGCAGAACAAGGTATTGAGTTCCCCAACACCCGCTCAACTCTGACACATACGACAAAGGCATTGTTCGCGCTTTTGACAGGCCGATTCGCATCCGCTTCCCAGGATATAGCCGAGGCGGTACCGGCTGTGAATCCCTACGCCAGCATGGCTACGATTTTAGCAGGCAAACTTGGATACAGAACCGCTTTCTTTCAATCTGCGATGGGCAGCTTTGAATCGCGGCCCGGGCTTGTATATAACCTTGGCTTCGAAGATTTTTGGGCCAGAGATGACTCGGATGATCCCAATAGTTTTCTGGGCTACCTTGCCTGTGACGAGTTCGCAATGTTAAAGCCGATTAACGAATGGATAAAGGCCGAGCAGCAGCCCTTCTTCCTGACGGTTCTGTGCTCGGTTACTCACGATCCCTATGAAATTCCGGAATGGTTCGGTACGCCGGCCAGGGAGCCGCTGGAACGCTACAAACAGTCAATATCTTATACCGACAAATTCATAGCTGCGCTGGATGTGGAACTTGGCAATCTTGGTATCACGGACAATACAATATTTTGTGTTATCGGTGACCATGGCGAAGCGTTCGGCGAGCACGGCCTGCTTGGACATGAGCGGATAGCTTTCGATGAGGTCCTGCGCATCCCGTTTTGTTTGCGGGCCCCATTTTTGGTCCAGACCGGCGTAAGGATTACGGAACCTGTCGGTTCTGTTGATTTAGCACCAACCCTGCTGGGCCTGTTGGGCTTCGAAACGGAATCTATCGGCTTCGATGGCGTGGATCTGCTCAAGCCTGTATCGAAGGATCACAGAGTGTATTTCACCGGCTGGATGCAGGAGGGGCCTGCGGGTTTTATCAAGGGTAATAGAAAGTTTATATATAATCCGACGAATAAAACAACCTGTTTCTATGATCTTGCCGCCGATCCGAAAGAACTAAACAGGATAGAATTGCCGCCGCAGAAGGCCAATAAGATGACCGAAGAGATTGTAACCTGGAGAAAAAGCACAGTTTTTCGGATTGATCAGCAAAAGACCGGAAAAAAAGAACTCTTCAATCACTGGATCTGCCGCTGGACGGATCGTGTTTCTTCAACAAAGCGCAGCAAGAAATAGCACATGCATCTTATGTTCTGATGACTTGCAATATAATCGCTCATTGTTCATATTATCACACAGGGCGTTGTTTTTTGTAAACACAAAGAAAATCCCTTCCGTATTGGGTCATAGCCCATCAATCACGATGTAGAAATGGGTTATTTGGGCACAATGAGTGTTTCTAAATATCAACACGGCATTAAAATACAAAACTTTATTATTGTTATAGCAGAAGGGGTAAATATAAGCGTAAATATCTTTTGTGCAGGAAGTTAGGCAAAGTTTATTGATAATATCCATCATAAAGCCTTGTTATTGGCATATTTTTTGCACAAATATCTATTTTGTCTTTCTGAAGAAGCAATATTGGGCGGACAGCCTAAACGTGTTTCGGAGGAGGATGTGTCCGCCCGATTTTTTTAACCTTAAAATCGATTTAACGGTTTAGTAAGTTACACTCGATTATTTATGGAGTCGTTCCGGAGGAGGCACGACTCCAAATTTTTGCGCAATCTTCCGCATACAGCAGAGCAAAAGAAGTCTATATCAAGCCAGTAGGGATTTTCAGTTGACGTATTTGGGAGTTGCTATAAATCCTATAATAAGTTGACGAAACGTGGAAAAATGCTTTGTTAATATCAAAAATACATTGATTCGGGTTTGATAATCTGTTATAATGAAACAATACTCGACGAGAGAACGAGGCATCGCCGGTATGACAGAAAAAGGCCCTGGATCAGGGCCGGCGGCGCCCAGCCGGGAGATTGGCCTCAGTGGATGAAAAACCTCAAAGACTATTAAGAAAATAACGCAGTGGTGGATAATTAACGGAACTGAAGCTCGTTTTAGCGCATCGTATAACGGGATTATGTGTTTTAAAGATTATAAAATAATCGTTGCAAAATTAAAAAAAGAAAGTATGATTTTACCGGACCCATAAAACACGGTTAGAAAAAAACTTAGCGATAAAATAGTGAAAGGGTGTTGTTGTGAATAGATATAAAAGAGGCTTTACGTTAATAGAGCTGTTGGTTGTAATAGCCATTATTGCCTTGTTGATGGGGATATTAATGCCTGCTTTGCAGCAGGTCAAGAAACAAGCAAGGACGACTGCTTGTTTGGCAAATTTAAGGCAGTGGAGTCTTATGTTTGCCATGTATACTGATGAAAACGACGGTCACTTTTTCACCGGAGAGTTGAATGGCACGCGGGACGGCATGGGTTCCGGCGAGTTCTGGCGGGAAACCATGAGGCCTTATTCGAAGGATATAAAGATGTGGCTGTGTCCTCAGGCCGCAAAGCCGCTCCCGCAGGGAGGCATTCCGCGAGGTGGCTGGTCCAATTATGCCTGGTCAATCGGCGATCCGGTAGATGTAGGCAGCTATGGCTTGAACGGCTGGATCTTAAATATAGCTGCGTCCAGGACACCCGCCAACAGGAACGACGGCTGGGGCCGCACGCCGGCCGACTGGCACTGGGGTACTCACCAGGTCAAAGGTGCAAGCAATGTGCCGGTCTTTACGGGCAGTTGGTGGGTCGATTCCTGGCCAAGGCACGACGACCTGCCCCCGCAAACTGACGAAGGTCCAGGGGATAATCCCAATTCGAATGAGATGAACCGTGTCTGTGTCGACAGGCACGATGGATTTGTGAACTGTCTGTTTGCCGATTGGACCGTAAGAAAAGTCGGACTCAAGGAACTCTGGACGCTCAAGTGGAGCCGGGGTTATGAGATTAACGGCCGCTGGACAAAAGGCGGAGGTGTCGACCCGAGTGCATGGCCCGAATGGTTGCAGCGTTACAAGGATTACTAATAATTTGCCTTGCCACATTTTAAAGAAACTGTTATAATGTTGTTCTATCAATATTATATGCAGGAAATGTGGAATATAACTCGTAGATAAGGAAGGAGTATCATTATGAAAAAACCAAAAGCCTTCACCTTGATTGAGCTTCTGGTGGTTATTGCTATTATTGCAATATTGATGGCGATATTGATGCCCGCTCTGAATCGAGTCAAGGAGCAGGGCAAGCGTGCCGTCTGCTTAGGTAATATGAAGCAATTGACGCTTACCTGGATTATGTATGCCGATGACAACGACGACAAGCTCGTCAATGGCGAAGCGGATGAGGGCCATGACGGCCAGTGTGTTATGCCGGATGCAAGCCATTCGAGACATCCTCGCGAGCTGTGGTGGACGGGCGACGATTGCGCGAGTGGTTACATGCAGGGAGAGCAGTTGCCGCAGCAGACCCAGATAAAAGCGATAAAGGCCGGGGCGCTCTATCCATATTGCAGGGATGAAATGCTTTATCGTTGTCCGACCGGTATTCGCGGAGAGATGCGCACCTATACCATTACCGATGCGATGAACGGTCTTTGCAGGGCAGGAACCTACTCTGGTAACGCTGGTATAAGGGTAGGACGAACCGTCTTATGGGTTAAGAGGAGAACGGAGATTGTAGCCCCTGGCCCGGCGTACAGGCTGGTTTTTCTCGATGAAGGCCGAGTGACTCCGGACAGTTATGCCTGTCACTACCAGCAGGCCACATGGTGGGATCCTCCGTTTGTCCGTCACGGTGACGGCTCGATTGTATCTTTTGCGGACGGGCACGCCGACTATTGGAAGTGGGAAGGCAAAAAGACCCTGGAGACCGGAAAAATGGCCAACCCGCTGCACCAGATGGTCCCTTCAACCCCTGAGGAGTTCGAGGATCTGGAGAGGATGCAGAAAGGCGTCTGGGGCAGATTAGGATACTGAGAAGCAGAATCTGAACCGTTCGGATTGAAAGAGGCAAACGCATTATATAAAAAAGAAGGAGCAATATCATGAACAGGCGGAGAGCGTTTACATTGATTGAGCTTCTGGTGGTCATCGCCATTATTGCGATTTTGATGGCGATATTGATGCCGGCGCTGCAGCGGGTGAAAGAGCAGGCAAGAGAGATAACTTGTCGGGCAAACCTGCGTCAATACGGTATTGCACAGGCCTTATACCTGGACGACTATGACGACCGCTATCCATATGCGTGGACCTCTCTGGTCGAGACGGAAGCTCCCGTGACTGGTTATCAGCGTTCCTGCCGGTGGCACGATCCGAGATATCCGGCGGATGGCCCGTTTTGGCCCTACCTGAAAAAAGGGAAGGTCCATTTGTGCCCGTCCTTCGCAATTCTTGCAAAATCCGAGGGACAAAGGCATCCCAGTCATGTTGCCTCCAACCCCGTTGTTCCTTATTACAGTTATAGTATGAACGGCTACTTAGGCTCGAAGTCCGGGGACCCACACGGCTATGCGGAAGAGCGAGGAGGGCGCGGAGGCGTTTACAAACGCTCCGAGATAACAAGAAGTAAAGCGGAGGTGTTTTTCTTCTCTGCCGAAAACATGTGGCTCAGGCCCGGCTGCGTCTGGGTGCTCAACGACAATGCCTTGTGTCCCGATGGCCGGGACTGGTTCGGCACGTTTCACAGCCCGATGAGCGGAGACCTCAATACCGGCACCGTCAACGCGGTCTTTGTGGATGCCCACGTGGAGGAGGTACGCTCGGCCCTGAAAGAAGACACCAGCGATAATTCAGAGAAAGAGTTCGGCAAATATGAGAAATTCGGTTGGCCGCATAAACTGCAGTAGAGATAATGCGGCGCCGGAACTGTGAGGGCCAGGGGAATCTGCACTGGGTACAAAAAGCGCCGAAAGCTCTCTAATTGTGCTGTTTGGAGTTCATTAAAGCGGCCAAAAGGATATGCCTTAATCTGTCAACGCTGAGCTTGTTTAGGTAATCTTGTGTAAAATCCAACTTAAATCTGCCCCTGAAATTCCTGATTCGTCTCTCAAGCTCGTGCCTTCCTAAAGCAGCGATCGAAGTCGCCTCTCTCTCAAAATACTTTCTCGCAGCCATCCTCGTAACCTTTGAAAAGATTGTTTTTGTAAGCCAGCCCCTTCGACAGGCTCAGGGCAAGCTCTGAGCTCAGCCGAACGGGTTGGATTTATGTTGTCTGTATCGTCTCTGATGCCAGAGCACTTGTGCCGGAAATTCGGTGCCGTTTAACAAACCCGTAAATCGTTTGATTATTAGGCTAAAATTTTTTTGTTTATTTGGACGTCGTCTGATAACTTTTCGTTATGAAAACAGAGAAGTTGAATTATTACTTGCCGTCTGAATTGATCGCCCAGACTCCTCTTTCCGTTCGGAGCGATTCGCGGCTGCTTGTTCTGGATCGTTCCGCAGACGATGTTTCGGACAGCAGGTTCAGCAGCCTCGGCGATTTTCTGTCGCCCGGCGATTGCCTTGTACTGAACGATACGAAAGTTCTGCCGGCACGCTTTTTCGCCCGGCGGAGCACGGGAGGCAAACTCGATGGATTGTTTCTCGCTGCTGACGCCGAAGGCGTCTGGACGGCATATCTGAAGGGAATCCGCAAACTCAAGCCGGGCGAGGAGTTTTATCTGAAAGACAGGCAAAAAGCCGATTTCTGCAAGGCTGTGCTGCTCGAAAAGATAGATCAGGGCAAATGCCGGCTCCAAATCAAGGCCGATGCAGAGGCATTGACGGTGCTTGACGAAATCGGCTTTCCGCCTCTGCCGCCCTACATCAAACGCGACGACGATCCGGCAGCAGCGGCCCAGGACGAGCAGCGGTATCAGACGGTGTACGCCAGGCAAAGCGGCGCCGTCGCGGCCCCAACCGCCGGGCTGCATTTTACCGAAACGCTCATCGAGCAGCTAAAGCAGGCCGGCATAAAATTCGCATTTATCACGCTCCACGTTGGGGCGGGAACATTCAAGCCGGTCACCGCGGACAATCTCGAAGACCACAAAATCCACCAGGAACGATTCAGTATCGACCGGGAGAATGCCGCGATAATAAATGCAGCAAAAAACAAAGGCGGCCGAATTATCCCGGTCGGCACGACATCAACACGGGTCCTTGAGACCGTCGCCGCCGGCTCACAGGCTTGTCCCGAGCGAAGCCGAGGGATCGAAGCCGTCGCCGGCACGACAGAATTGTTCATCATGCCGGGCTACCGATTCAAAATGATCGATGCGATGATAACGAATTTCCATTTGCCCAAATCCACGCTGCTCGCGCTGGTAGCGGCCTTCGCAGGGCTCGAAAACATCCTCGCCGCCTACCAGCACGCCATCGAAAAACGATACCGTTTCTACTCCTACGGCGATGCTATGCTGATAATCTGAAAACAAAGAGCTATATAAGGTAGCAATGCCAGGGTCGAGGCCGTGGACAACGGAGGTGTGGTGGCTGTATCGCCCCAGGCCGTCACACCTGTCGTTGTCCACTTGTCCCGGCAGCTTATTACTTGTACATCTTGTCGAAATGACCCTGAGCGGCAACAACTGCAGCCCGCATCATATCTTCGGCCCTGGCGGTCTGGCAAGACCTAATGAATATGGCTCAGATATAATCATTCAACAGGTTTTCAAGTAGCTCTTGGCGGCCGCTTTGAAGCTCCGGCTCTCCGTTCTCAAGGATGTAAGCCTCAAGCTCCTCAAATCCAATCTGCCTGCTTTCGATCTTGGAGCCAAACCCCTGATTCCAACCACTATAGCGCTGGTCAACAGCGTTCTGGAGAGTTTTGTCTTCGATCATCTTTGCGGCGTTCTTCAGCCCCCTGGCGAAAACATCCATCGCACCTATATGGCCGTGGAAAAGATCGACCGGATCTATCGATTGACGTCTCACGTGTGCGTCGAAATTGAGCCCGCCGGTTGTAAAGCCGCCGCCTTTGAGAATTATGTACATAGCGAGTGTTGTTTCATAGACGTCGTTCGGAAACTGATCCGTGTCCCAGCCTAAGAGCATGTCGCCCCGATTCGCATCGACCGAGCCAAGTATGCCGTTGGCCACACAAAATGCCAGCTCATGACAGAAATCGTGCCCGGCCAGCGTTGCGTGGTTGGCCTCGATGTTCAACTTAAAGTCACCGAGCAGATCGTATTTCTGTAAGAACGCGAAACAACTTCCTGCATCGGAATCATATTGATGTTTCGTCGGCTCCTTCGGCTTTGGCTCGATATAGAACTGGCCATTAAAACCAATCTTCTTCTTGTAATCGACCGCCAATTGCAGAAGCAGAGCCATGTGATCCAATTCACGTTTCATATCGGTGTTGAGCAAGGTATCGTAACCTTCACGTCCGCCCCAGAAGACGTAACCCTCTCCACCAAGTTCTTTTGTTATTTCGATAGCTTTCTTAATCTGACTCGCGGCATAAGCGAAGACCTCCGGCGAAGGATTGGTGCCCGCACCGGCCATGAACCGACGATGTGAAAAGGCATTTGTAGTGCCCCAAAGCAGCTTGACTCCCGTGTCAGCCTGTAGCTTGCTGGCTTTCTCAACGATTTTATCGAGACGTTTGTTGGTCTCAGCCAGGTCGTCCGCCTCGGGCGCAATGTCCCTGTCATGGAAGCACCAGAAACCAACACCTAACTTGGTAAAGAACTCGAAGGCTGCCTCCAGGGTCATATCCGCAATTTCCATCGGATCTGATGAGTCGTTGTAGTCGCGAATGATGGTGCCGCCACCGAACTGGTCCCCACCGAGGTTTTTGAAGGTGTGCCAATAGCAGACCGCGAAACGCAGGTGTTCCGCCATCGTTTTGCCGAGGACGACCTCATCCGGATTATAATGCCTGAATGCAAGGGGATTCTTCGAGCCGGGGCCCTCATATTTTATCTTTTTTACTCCGGGAAAATACTCTGCCATTTTGCTACTCCTTTCTGATAACTCGCACTAAGCTTCACGAGATGCGAATCAAGCTTTCAATTGTTGTTTCAAAACCTCTTCCCACCCTGCATACGCTTGCTGATAGGCGGAAGCTAATTTGTCGTTAGGTTCGATAGTTTTGACCGGTTCGAGGCCTGCGAAGGCCTCGTTCGTGCTCTTGTAGACGCCTGCGCCGATGCCGGCGCCGCGTGCTGCGCCCTGTGAGCCGTCGGTGTTGTATAGCTCGACAGTAGTCTGCGTCACGGTTGCGAAAGCCTCGGCGAACAACGGGCTCAGGAACATATTAGCGTTCCCTGCTTTGACGGTGGACAGTTGAATTCCCATGTCACGCATTATGCCGAGTCCGTAATTCAGCGCGAAGACGATTCCCTCCTGGGCGGCACGCAGGAAGTGCGCCTTCTTATGGACATTGAAATTCCAGCCTTGAACGGATGCCCCGATATTCCTGTTCTCCAGCGTTCGCTCTGCCCCGTTGCCGTACGGGAGGATGACCAGACCGTCGGAGCCGACCGGCACCTGTGCCGCCATCTCGTTCATCTGCTCGTAGTCAAGTCCCTCGCCGGCTGCGAAATTGTGCTTTAGCCAACTGTTCAGGATTCCCGTTCCGTTAAGGCACAGCAGCACGCCGTATCGCGGATCGTCCGCCGAATGGTTGACGTGCACGAAGACGTTGACCCGCGAGCGCCGGTCGTAGTTTTTCCGGTCACTGACTCCGTAGACCACGCCGGAAGTCCCTGCCGTGACGGCTATCTCGCCCGGCTTCAGGACACTAAGTGACAGCGCGTTATTCGGCTGGTCGCCGGCGCGGTAGCTGACCATCGTCCCGGCATCAAGTCCAAGCTCATAGGCCGCCTCTTTCGTCAGCTCGCCCTGGATGGAAAACGTCGGGACCGTCTCGGCGATCAGCTCGCCGGAAATACCATAGTTGTCGAGCACGAATTGGGCAGGACCATCGCTCTCGAAATCCCACATTATCCCTTCGGACAAACCGGAAGGTGTTGTTTTTATGTCCCCCGTCATCTTCATAGCGATATAGTCGCCGGGCAGCATAATTTTGTGTATCTTCGAATAAACTTTCGGTTCGTTTTCCATCACCCACTTCAACTTTGACGCTGTAAAATTGCCCGGCAGATTGAACAGTCTCTTGAGGCACTTTTCCCGGCCGATATCCGTCGCCGCCTGCTCGCCGATCTGCACCGCCCGGCTGTCGCACCAGATGATCGAAGGCCTCAGCACTTCCTTCTTTTTGTCTACCACGACAAGTCCGTGCATCTGGTAAGATATCCCAATCGCGTGCACATCGCCGGCGTCAAATTCCGCCTGGGCCTGAATCTTCTGCGTGGCGGTTTTGACATGCTCCCACCAGACGGCCGGATCCTGCTCGGCCCAGCCCAACTGCTTTGCGACAATCTCCAGCTCCTTGTCCGGCGAAGTCGCCGCCGCCAGCACTTTGCCCGTCTCAGCGTCCATCAGCGTCGCCTTGATCGACGAGCTTCCAACATCGTATCCCAGTAACAGCGCCATTTATATGTCCCCTTACTTTTCCCTGTTCGGATTAACGCCGCGTGCGACGAGTTCATTGCCCATAATAATAATCGACGGCCGATTGTCAAGCTTCGGCGAATCTTTCATTCATATTCCCATTTCAGCAGCCATGGGTCTTTTGTTCGTTTCTGGAAGGCCTTCAGTTCTGCTTTGAGTTCTGCAAGCATCTTTTCGTGTTTTGGATCGTCGGCGAGGTTTTTGACCTCGTGCGGGTCGTTTTCCAGGTCGTAGAGCTCGAATTTCGGCCGGTGCAGGTAAGCCTCGACGGTGCGTTTGCCGTAATATTTGCTGCCGGACCGGAGCGTCGCCTGCCAGGTCGAGGCGGCCCACAAATCGCTGGCGAACGGATAATCCAGCCCGTGTGCGATGTTCCAGATCAGCTTGTACCTGCGCTGCCGGACCACGCGCATCGGGTAATACATCGTAATCTCGTGGAAGGTGTGCGAGGCATACGTTACATCCCAGCCTTCCGGATGCTCCTGCTCAAGCGCCATTTTGAAAGACTTGCCCTGGAAGGAATTGTTGCCGGACAGAGCGCCGGCAAAATCGACAATCGTCGGCGCCAGGTCTGCAAAGTTGACCAGCGCATCACATGCGATGCCTTTCTTTTCCTGTTGGGGACTGCGGACGATGCACGGCATGTTCATCCCCGGCTCGTACAGCGTCGTTTTCGCCCCCGGAAAAGCGACGCCGTTGTCGGAGATGTAGATGATTACGGTGTTATCATACTTGCCGGCTTGTTTGAGGATGTCGAGCAGCTTGCCCAAGCCCTGGTCGACACGGGAGACGGCTTGGTAGTACTGCGCCAGTTCGGCGCGGCATTCCGGCGTATCGGGCAGGAAGGGCGGCACGATTACATCCTTCGGGTCATACCTGACCTCTTTGATGCCGGGATAGCCTCCCTTAGCTTTGTTGCCGAACCGGTCGGGCTTGCCGGGCAGCTCGTCCGCAACGCCGCCCCCGCGGTGCGGGTCGCTCATGCAGAAGTACAAAAAGAACGGCTTGCCGTCACTGGCGCCGACGAAGTCCCGGCAGTTCTGCGCCATCTGGACCGGGCTGCGGCTGTTGCCCGGCAGCGCAGCATCGAATTTGTAAACATCCTCGGGCGCGACGTGGTACTTTCCGATTCGCCCCGTTCGATAACCGGCTTCGGTCAGCAGGGCGGGCAGCGTCTTGATGTTCTCGAAGGAGATAAAATGGTGATAGCTGTGCTGATGCCCGTACTGGCCGTTGGCGTGATTGTACATGCCGGACAAAATCACCGACCGGCTGGCGCTGCAGCTTGCCGTCGTGCAAAAAGCGTTGGTGAAACGCACGCCCTCGGAAGCAAGAGCGTCCAGGTTCGGTGTCTTAATGACCGGGTTGCCGTAACAGCCGAGGGTCTCGCGCCCGTGGTCGTCGCTGACGATCAGAACAACGTTGGGCCTGTCGTTCTGGCTGGCTGATGTTCGCTGAGAAATCAGCGCCGAGCCGGCGAGGGCTGATGCACCCACGGCACAAGCCTTCATAAATTCACGCCGGCTAATCGATTGAACTTTCATAATTCTTGCCTCCGACATTATCTGTATTTTTGCTCTAATTCTGCGAAGTGTCTCACGCTCTCAACTCAACACCGGCCGAAACTTCCTGCTCCCATGCGGAGAGTTCGTCCTGAAGCATTTTGACCATCTCCGGCTTCGCCCCGGCAAGATTCTTCTTTTCACCGAGGTCCTCATCGAGATTATAGAGTTTCACATTGTCACCCTGAACCAGCAGCTTCCAGGGGCCTTTGCGAACCGCTCTTTCTTTTCTATACCGCCAGAACAAAGTGCGCTCGGGCAGCTTCCTGTCTTCCACCAACATGCCAAGTAGATCGACGCCGTCGAGGTTAAGTCCCGCCGGAAGTTTCGCTTGTGCGATTGAGACCATCGTTGGAAACATATCCATCCCAAGTGTTGTTTGGCTTGTCACTGTGCCGGGCTTTATCCTGCCGGGCCAGTAGGCGACGGCCGGGACGCGGTGCCCGCCTTCCCAGAGGCTGCCCTTGTAGCCGGCCAGCGCGCCGTTGGAGCCGTTCTTCGTGGCCCCGTTGTCGGAGCAGAAAAAGATGAATGTTTTGCGCTCCAGGCCCAGGCGCCTGACCGTCTCGATGATTTTTCCGATCCCTTCGTCCATGACCTCGACCATTTCCTTATACGCCTGGGCGATCTCGTCCCCTTTGGCCTTTCTGCCCTTTTTGCCGCCCGGCAGGCGCTCCGGCGGATCGTTTCTGCCCTGGTACGGATAATGCACCGACTCGTGCGGCAGATACAAACAAAATGGCTCGTCCTTGTGCCGCTCGATGAAATCTATGCCGTGCTTTGTTATAAGGTCGGTGCAGTAGCCGTCTTCGGGGACCTTTTCGAGATTTTTCCACCAGTCGTCGAAGCCGGCGCCGTCGATGTGCGAGTGGTAATCCACGTTGCCGCTGACGTAGCCGCGGAATTCGTCAAATCCCTGCCGGGCCGGATTGAATTGCACGTTATAGCCTAGGTGCCACTTGCCGAAAATCCCCGTTGCGTAGCCGCGTGTTTTGAGAACCTCGGCGAACATCGTTTCTTCCAGTGCCAATCCCGTCTGGCGAGTCGGGCCTTTGGCGTAGATGACGCCTTCAATGCCGGCGCGCTGCTGGTAGCGCCCGGTCAGCAGGGCCGCCCGCGTCGGGCTGCACACCGGGCAGTTGGAATGATAATCCGTGAACTTCATGCCGCCCTCGGCCAGGGCATCGATATTGGGTGTACTGATTTTCGTGCTGCCGCAGCAGCCGATGTCACCATATCCCAGATCGTCGGCCATAATCAAGATGATATTCGGCCGGTCCGTGTCCCTGGAGCTTCCGCCTGGATTGGCCATCGAGCAGCCACTGTTCGGCAATGCCGCGGCGACCACTCCACCGGCAATACGCTTAATAAATTCCCGTCGATTCATAAACATACTCCTGTATTATTTGGCCGGGCTCAGTTCTTAACACCCGGCGCCGGATTTGGCGTGAAAGTCATGGTCTTCACCTTTCCATCCTCCGTCCATTTTGCCAGTACGCTTCGTGCCGGAATTTCAAATTCCTTATACCGGCGCGATTCCTGTGAGAAATTCGCTACAAGCTCCACCCGGTCGTCAAAGACGGCACGCTGCAACATTCGGTCGGCGCTGAGCCAGTTGAAATCCGTCATCTGCGCGAAACCGACTTTTCTATGCAAAGGCGAGAAAAATTCATAATGCCTTTTCATTATCTCCCGGTGCCTGTCAAACTCGTCCAGATTTATGTGATACAACGGCGGGACCATGTACAGCAGCTCGGTCAGGGCGACCGTATCGAGAACGTTGCTGTATTTGAGGCTGCCGTTGGCCCATTGGTGGGTCGTCACGACCGAATCATGAAACACGATCTCGTAAAGCGGCAGGCGAAACCGCGGATCGTAGTAGAAGTACCGATACTGCTCTTTCATCGGGACCTGCTTGACGAATACCTTCGGACCATCGGGAGGATAGTACTGCCCCAGGTAGTAATCCGAGTTCCTGTCTCTCAAATCAGGGTCGTCCCATCCAAATACCGGTCCGAACATTCCTTCCGCCACGTGAATCACCCCCGCGGCGTACGAGCTGCCGCCCTCTGAGCCTATGACGAGCCCAAATGTATCGCGAATCCAGGCAAGCCGGTCAATGCGCGCCCGTACATCGTCGGCCTGGCTCGCAGTGTGCAGAGGCGAGTAATCGTCGTAAACTTCGCCGTAAGCATCGCAATCGACAAAATAATAACTGTAAGGGACATTCTTCATATTCTCTCTAACGCGCTTTTCGACGTACGGCCTGGCGGCAATCGGACTGAGCTTGAAACCGGCCCCCTTGAATCCGCCTCGCTTTTCGCCGTCCCTGCGAACTATCGGGCCGGTCTCGAAGAGTTCTCTGTCAAATTGTCCCGTGGCCCACGTGCTGTCTGTGCCGCGCGCCGATGGATCGTGAATGCTGTGATACGAATCATACGTCCCGAACAAATAGCCCATCCGATTTGCCTGCTCCGCTACGGCGGGGCGTTTTTCGATGCCTTCCCAGCCCTCGATACACAGCCTCATCCGGTCGAAACCGTTTTCCTTAAACCGGTTCAGCATCTTGATTGAGACCCCGTCGCCCCACTGCCCGGGCTGGAGCATGAACTGCTCGAACGCCGCGTGCAGAACGAGACTGTTCATTCGACACAAATCGGCTCTCGAAAGCGCATCGCGGCCATTTGCGAGCAGCTCGACAGCTTCGTCGGGCAGAGTGACATCTCGCCAGGATGCTTCGTCGTAGAAATCCTTAATTGCCAACAAACGGGACAATTCATTCGCTACCTGGCTCTTGAGATATTGGGACGGCCACTGGGCGCCGGCGATCTCGACCACTTCGGCCCAGTGCTCCGGCGTCATCAGTTGTTTGGTTCTTTTACCGGGCGATGTCCCTGCTGCACGCGCCTGTTCGACCAGCTTTGTGCAAAATGGCCGCCACTTAGCGCCGGGTATGTCATGCCGCGAAAACGGCGCATCGCCCCAGAGATAGACGTGGGCGGCACCCAAAAGCCGCGCGACATTGGGGACTTTCTTCATCTTTTCCTTCATTCCGACGAACCTGCCCTGCTCGAAAAGCCACATGCGAAACTGCATGGCCGGCTCGACGGGCGATTCATTGTCACCCAGGCGAATCAGGAAACCATATTCTTTCCCGGGCGCAAGAGACGTGAATTCGTGGGTAAACCGAAAGCCGGGACCGTCACTTGCTCGTTGGAACCGTATCTCGTTGTTGTATGGATTCGTTATTATATACGTCAGCGAAAAATCGCCGCAGTCCAGGCCCCAGAAAGGCATGCTGAGCCCTTCCAGCGTGTCCCATTCGCCGCGGCCCACCAGGTAATCTTCCCAGCGGGAATCATCCAGCGGAATATAACAGCCTTCCCATCGCGGCCAGATCAGCGCCTTGCTATTTGATGTTTTCTGCACAACAGGCCAGGTGAACGTGCCGGCCGTCTCAGAAGAAAACCGGACCGACAGCTCTTTCTTACTCAGCCGAACTTCTGTCTTAACTCCTGCTTTGTCCAGCACCCATTGTGCCTGGCCGGCCGTCTTAAGCATGCTGCTGATCGAGCCGGGATTAAGTGAGCCTTTGGATAACGGGAATTTCCCGCCTCCCGCCAGATCGGCGCTCATCTCCAATGTCTCCGGCGATATTCTTACCGACCAGTATTCGTTGCTCAGAAAAATATCAACCGGCTGAGCAGCCGGGAGTCTGCCGCTCATGGAACAGAGCGCTGGAATCATGAGGAAATAGTATAGCCGCTTGCGTTTCGGCAAAGTCGAATCCTGAACCGGTATCTGAAGCATAAAATACATCCCGGGCAAAGGGTTTATGTTTCGCTGAACTCAAATCCTGTGTCAACGTGCTGATTGTTCTATAACGTCCACGAGTCCGGCGTCGATGTACTGACCGCCGGAGGTTTGATGGCAGTGGACGGCTATGCAGTTTATGCCGATTTTCAAAGCCTCCTGCGCCTTTTCGTCCAGGGTCGCTCGGACGTAGCTTGACGTGTAGCCTTCCAGTTTCGCCACAAGCTGGCCGTTGATATAGACCTCAGCGTCCTCATCGTGGTGGATTGAAAGTTGCGGCCGGCTGAGTTTGGTATCGTCCAGCTCGAACGTTCGCCGCACCCAGATGTCCGATGTTTTCCACTCGGTGCGCACAATCGTGCCGGGCGTTCCTTTGGTGCCGAAACCAGCCTGACTTTTCTCCCAGCTTGAATCGTCGAAATCAGTCTGCTGCCAGCCGTCAGACGGTTCGCTCGTTGTGTATTGCCAGCTTTGCGGCTGCTCCTGCGAGGTCGGGACAATCGTGTTAAGGACGGGCGCCGGCAGATATAAACGCTTATTGGCCGCGGCGGCCTTTTTCGCGTCCATCTTAATCATCGCCCGGTCGTAGGTCATCCACCCGTTGATCTCAATCTCTACGTCGGTCGTCTGCGTATAGACTGCCGCACACAGGCCGTCGCCGATGAGCGAGCGCAGATTGTCGATCAGCGCCACGTACGCATCGGTCAGATCCTCGCGAGTCTCATAGCTGCGGTAGCCCCAGTTCTTTTCATCCTGCCATGTATGTCCTTTAACCGGCAGGCCAAGCCCGCCGAACTCTCCGAGCACCGCGGCACGGTTTTCCTCAGCCGGCGGGGCCGCCGGGCCGGGATAGCTGTGAATATCGTGTACGTCACCGACACCGCGGTCGGACCAGCCGCTGGCGTTATTCACCAGCCGGGTCGGGTCAAGCTTCTTAATCATATCGACAATCCGCGGCGTGTCCCACTGCCCCCAGCCTTCGTTGTAGGGAACCCACATAATTATGCTCGGATGATTGTAGAAGGTGGTAATCATCGCCTTTAGCTCCGCCTCGAACTGCCGGGCGGATTCAGGCGAACGCTGGATGTCCGGGTCTCTGCCGCCAATATACTTGTCGCCGCTGGGCATATCCTGCCAGACCATCAGCCCCAGTTTATCGCACCAGTAGTACAGCCGGTCGGGCTCGATTTTAACGTGCTTGCGGAGCATATTGCATCCGAGCTTTTTCAGGACCTCGATATCGTAGCGCAGGGCGGCATCCGACGGGGCGGCGTACAGCCCATCGGGCCACCAGCCCTGGTCCAGCGGGCCGAACTGGAACAGCGACTCATTGTTGAGGAACAGGCGATTGATGCCTTCTTTGTCCTTTCTGACTTCGATCTTCCTCATGCCGAAGTAGCTGCTCACCGCATCGACATTTTTTCCTTTGCCGTCCTTGAGTGTCACCTTCAGGTCGTACAGGAATGGTGAATCAGGCGACCAGAGCTTGGGCTTTTTGATGTTTAAGATAATTTCCTCACCGGCGCTGCCTTTGTTTTTGGCTTTCGTGAACCACCCATCCTTGGCCTCGACTTCCACGCTGTAACCGGCTGGGCCGGAATATGCGGCAGTGACGCGTGCCGACTTGCTGTCAATATCAGGGACTATCTTGATAGACTTGATGTATGCCTCGGGTACCGGTTCGGCCCAGGCGGTCTGCCAGATTCCCGTCACCGCGGTGTACCAGATTCCTCCTGGTTTGCTGACCTGCTTGCCCCGCGGCTGGGTGCCGGCGTTAGTCGGATCCCAAACACTGACGACAATCTCCTGCTCTGAGGTTTCTTTCAGCGCACTGGTGATATTGAAAGAGAAGGGGTCGTAGCCGCCCTGGTGCGTTCCGACCTGCGTGCCATTGACCCACACCGTTGTATCGAAATCCACCGCTCCGAAGTGCAGCAGCACGCATCGACCCTTCCACGTCCGGGGGATGCGAAATGTCCGCCGATACCACAGACGACTCTCCTGGCCGACCGGCTTCATCACGCCCGACAAAGCCGACTCGATCGGAAACGGCACAAGAATCTGTCCATCGAACGCATCCGGCTGCTGCTGGTTCCTGTGTACTATGGCGTAATCCCACAGCCCATTGAGGTTCTGCCAGTTCTTGCGAACCATCTGGGGTCGCGGATATTCACGGTGGGCGTTTTTCGGTGAGACCCGCCTGGCCCATCGTGTCATCAGCGGGCCCTTGGCCGGCTGCCAGTCCGCACGTATAGAAGAGCAGATGAGCAAAACCGTACACAGCGAGAGCGAGAACCACTTAATGTTTTGAGAATACTGTTTTTTAGCGTGATTTAAATCCATTTCCTGAATCTCCTTTCGAGCTACTAAAGTTCAGCAAACAATTGACTTATGGTGGCCAGGCTACACATTGCAAGATCTGCGAGTAGCTTTAGCCTCGCTTGAAAATCTGTACGTAGGTTATCTGCAATGGGTGAACTTTGCAATGAAATTTGGCTGGACTTCTCAGCGATTTCCTGCCGTTCCGGGGGATTGACTGTCTTGATCCGACGACCAGGTTCAGACACACGCTCTATTGGAAAAGTTGACGCAATACAGAATCTTAGTCAACGACTTCCACCTGTGAAAGATCCGGGTACAGCATGTTATAGACCAATATAGCGTTGCCGTTGTGCATGCGAATACATCCTTGTGAACCTGCCGTGCCGATTTGTTCCGGGTCCTTTGTGCCGTGGATGGCAAAGCCCGTCCTGTTTTTGGCGGCTCCCGATAGGCCTTCCAGCCCGATCCACCTCGAACCTAAAGGATAATCCGGGTCTTCGGGATGATATGTTTTGTTGTCGACAGGGTTCGTCCACGGCGGCTTTACCAGCTTGCCGTCTGATTTAACGCGCCAGAGCCCGGTCGGTGTTTCGAAGCCGGGCTTGCCAAGGCCAACGCGATAACTCCGAATGAACGTATTCTGAAGATAGACATCCATCGTAAACGTGGAACGATAAACTTTCGTGTGGAATGGGCCTTTAACGACTTTTATCGCTATTCCCGCTTGCAGCGCTTCGGGGCGACTAATGTTGTTAATCGTCATAAGAATCTCATACGGCACCTTGTATTTATCACCGATAGTTGAAAGTCGATCGCCCGACCTGACCTGATAACTCTCGCAAAGCGGATCATCAGGCAAGACTGTCCTGCTGAATAGCCATTGATTGGCCAGTTCGGAGAGCTGGTTCTTCACGGAGGAACGCTGCTGGGCGCTCATTGGCATTCGCAGCGCCCGGTTCAACCTGTCACGTGCTTCTATAATCTTGACGGGCTTTTCGCTAATGAGTGCCGCAGCTTCGGCGATTAGTGCGGCGGCCTCGGGATTAGGCTCGACGGTTGGTCCGGGTGCCGGTTCCGGGGCAATTACCGGCAATTCCGGTTCTGTCTGCACTTCCGCCGGCGGCACAAACGCAGTCAATTCGTTCTCCTCGGGTTCTTCGGCAACCTCGGGTTCCCTGGTAACCTCCGGTTCATAAGGCGTCCTGGATTCATCGGGCGCGATGGTATCAGTATTCGTATTGCCTGGGGGGGTCGTATCAATAGTTTCGGCCTCATTCTTGCCGAAAGGACCGTAATAAAAAGCAATTGCCACACCAATAACGAGCACGGCCAGAAGAATAGTATAAGTCCGGTTTCGGGTTCTTCGCCCGGCTCGCGGGCCAAAAGGATGACGGGCCATCTTAATCTCCTTTCTGGTTGTCGAAATACATTATTTCTTCGTCGGTTACTAAAATTTCCACCGGCTCATCATGCTCTGTGACCGGTATTGAGTCGAGAAGCTGCTCTGCGAAAGCAAATCCGCACCTGTCAGCTTTCAGTTCGGCGTTAGCGAAAAACCTGTCGTAGTAGGAACCGCCCCGGCCGAGCCGGTTGCCCTTTTTGTCGAATCCTAAAGCCGGCGTAACAACCAGATCAATCTCTCCGAACGGGACCGGCAAACCCGATATCGGATTTCGCAGACCGGAAGCGCCGGTCGAAAAACCTGTTTCCAGCGAGTTTATCTGAACCGGTATCATATGCCTTTGCTGCCAGGAAATCTTCGGCACCGCAACGGCCTTGCCGAGCTGCCAGGCGTGAAGTATGGCCTCAGAAGTGTCCACTTCGTGCGGAAGGGACAGGAACATCATTATCGTTGATGCACCTTGAAATTCTGCTGTCGAGACCAAATTCCGACATGCTTTTCGGCTTCTTTCATTCCTCTGCTCCGAGGGTATAGCAAGCAGGCAATCCATTAATTTGCGGCGCAACTCAGCCTTATCCATATCACCTATCCTTATCTACTTCACTGTTTTCGACAGGTTTACTATTTTGTATCAATGTTTGAAGCTTTTGTAAATAATGCTTCATATTTTTTTCATAACCGCGCTCTTTCGGCATGTAATATTCCTTCTTCATTGCCGCCGGTAGATATTCCTGCGGCACGAAGCCATCCTCACTATTGTGCGGGTACTTGTAATCAGCTCCAACGCCGGCTTTTTTCGCAGCCGGATAATGACTGTCTTTCAAATGTGCCGGCACGCGTTGGGTCGGCTGCTCTTTTACGTCGGCCATCGCCTGCCAAATAGCAGAAGCTGAAGCGTTTGACTTCGGGGCGCAGGCGATATATATCGCTGCCTGCGCCAGCGCCAATTGGGCTTCCGGCAGACCCACAAACTCAGATATCTGGACGGCTGCGGCAGCCAAAACAGTAGCCATCGGATCGGCGTTTCCCACGTCTTCCGCCGCGCAAATCGCTATCCGACGGGCAATAAAACGCGTATCCTCACCGCCCGCTAACATCCGGGCGAGCCAGTAAACGGTGGCATCGGGATCTGAACCGCGCATGCTCTTCTGCAGAGCGCTTGCCAAATCATAGTGCGTATCGCCTGTGCCGTCATAGTCAATCGTTTTCTGTTGTATCGACTCCTTTGCAACGTCGAGATTAAATTTTATTTTTTTCCGCGTGGTTTCCCCACGTCCTTCATCGCGTTCGGTCCGGCCCCCGGGCCTTCGGGCGGCCTGTGATAACACGCCCACCTCAAGGGCTGTCAGGGCCTTTCTGGCATCGCCGTCGCAGATTCCTGCAAGAAATTTTAACGCCTTTTCTTCCGCCTCGATATCGAATTTGCCGAGCCCTCGTTCAGTGTCGCCGATTGCTGTTTTGAGTAATTGTAAAACATCCTCCTGGCTCAGCGGCTCGAAACGAAAGACTGTGCTGCGGGAGATCAGAGGCGAATTGACCGAAAAAAACGGATTTTCAGTAGTGGCGCCGATGAGAATCAGAACGCCTGCTTCTACATCATCCAGCAGAACATCCTGCTGAGCACGGTTGAAACGATGAATCTCATCGATAAAAAGCACGGTCCTCGCTCCGCCGGCCGCAAGCCTGTCACGGGCCAGTATGATTATCTGGCGGATATCCTTGACGCTGGCCGCAGGGGCGCTGAGATAGTAAAATTTGGCTTTCGTGTAATTTGCAATCACTGCCGCCAGCGATGTCTTGCCGACACCGGGCGGGCCGTAAAATATCAGGCTGCTGAGCCGGTCAGCCTCGAGCATCCTTGTAAGCAGTTTATCGGACCCAAGGAAGTGTCTTTGTCCGATAAACTCACCGAGCTTTCTTGGTCGCATCCGGGCCGCGAGCGGCGCCGCCGAAGCTATATTGACCTTTTCCGACCCGCTAAAGAGAGTATTTTTGGCATTACCTTGATCCATCCGGGATATTATATGCTGATTATGCTGAACTGTCGAAGGTTAATTTGTGAGGATCGATTCCGACTTTATAGGTCGTTTTTGCCGCTTATCAGTATTGATAACGCAGGAAAAAAATAAAAAAGCTTATTTTTTTCGTTTGATTTGTACGAAAGGCATATATATACTCCAACTTTCAGCGGTCAAAAAAAGGCGATAAATAGGTTTAACATACGTTGCGAAGTAGCCATGTAGTGTTTGGTGCAGTGCGCTGAATTAAGGTTGTGATAGTGACAATTGGAAACAATATTTATCGAAAGGAAAGGACTATGGAAAAGAGAATTTTGTGGTTAGGTCTAATGCTTATGGTGGTTGGCTTGTGCAGTTCAGGTGCTCTCGCTGCGTCCATGGGCCCCCCGGTAGCCGGCCTGGAAGCAGGCAAGTGGAGTGTCGGTCTTGACTACGCTTATACCGACATGACTGTCAGTGAAAAGGGCGTCTATACAGAGTCAGCCGATATCTTCGTTCCACCGCCGGACGACGCACGCAAGACTACTCCGTATGAGATGAAGGACGATTTTGAAAGCAATATGCTTTTCGTCAATTTCGGCTATGGTATCTCTGATAAATTGGAAGTATTCCTGCGCTTGGGCTTTTCTGACATCGATTTCCCCACCACAGACGGCGACTGGGATGCCGGCAGTGATTTTGCCTATGGTCTTGGCGCCAAAGCGACTTTTTACGAAGTTGGTGACCTTAAGTTGGGTGGATTGGCGCAAATGACTTGGGCGAGCGCTGACGGTGATGTATCCGTAGTAAAGACCTCAATGGCAGGGATACCATACCTCGGAACTCGAACACTTGAAGGGACTGGTGAATTTGAATGGGATGAAATCAAATTAGCGGTGGGCCCCAGTTACAAGCTGACGGAAGGTGTTTCGATTTACGGCGGCCCATTCTACCACTTAATAAGTGGAGATTATGACTTGGATGCTACAAGAACTGCATTAGATGGCGTTTCTCTTATTGAAGAATCGGGTGACTTCGAGGAAGAATCAGATTTTGGATTCTACATTGGGGGACAAATCGATTTCAGCGAGAACCTTCCTTTCTACATTGAATGGCAGTCTACCGGCGATGCCGATGTGGTTGGTCTGAGCCTCGCCTACAGATATTAATCATAAGTATGACCTGAAACGTTTGTTATTTGCCCTATAGGACGTAAGCAAAAGACACAGAAAAAGCAGTGGGCAGTGAATTCGCAGCCTTTTTTTTATACACGAGTTCGCTTGTGTTCCGCTTTTTCAGGCTTGGCCTGTGTGATAAAAAGAAAAAAAGAAACTCATTTTTTTTGTTTGATTTGTACGAAAGGTATATATATACTCCGACTTTCAGCGGTCAAAAAAAGGCGATAAATAGGTTTAACATACGTTGCGAAGTAGCCATATAGTGTTTGGCGTATTATGTGAAATAAGGTTCATCCGATTAATGTGGAGGTGGACCGAATAGATCAGGGCCTTGGAGTTTTTTGGTGAGGGGCAATTATCACATTGGTTGAAAGGAGACAAAAGATGAACAAAATGACTATGTTGTTGGGATTGCTCGTTGCAATCATGAGTGTCAGTGCTTCTGGTGTAGGTTTCATTGGTACTCCGACAGCGGAGTTGGATCAGGGCCAATGGAACGTCGGATTTAACTACATATATTCAGACATGGAGCTGGACAAAACAAAAGTGACTGGATCATGGCAAGATTTCGCCCTAGATGGAACACCAACCAACAATGGTACGCTGTCATCGGAGACCGAAATCGACGACGTCAAAACCCAGCGTTACTATGGTACCATTGGGTACGGTATTACAAATTCGTGGGAAGCATATATCCAACTGGGTGTTGCTGATGTTAAAGCTGAGACTAAAACTCCTCTTGGCGATTTTGATGAATTGAATGGTGGTACTAACTTTGACAACGATTTTGCCTACGGTTGGGGAACAAGGTACACATTCCATGAACAAAACAACGTCCGCTGGGGCGTTTCGTTGCAGATGAACTGGCTGGATACAAGCGTGGATTCTAAGAGCACCTGGGCGCTTGAGTCTGAAGAACAACAAATTGATTGGGAAACCTACGATCTACTAATCGCCGTTGGACCCACGGTTGATATGGGCGGCTGGAACCTGTACGGAGGACCGTTCTATTATATGCTCGATGGAGATTTAGACATGGAAGGATCGGAAACTTGGCCGGCCGGATATGGGACATGGGAAGGCAGTGGCGATCTTGAAGCCGATGGTATCGGCGTCTTTGTCGGCGCACAATGCACCTTGATGGAAAAGTACGATATGACGACCGAGCTTTCTTTCACGGGCGATGGCTGGGCGATTGGTGCGGGTGTTGCTGTGCCATTTTAGTCTTACCTGATACTCTGAGAGTTTCCTCTCTGCGTTGAGTATCAGTTTGCCGGTGAAGCTGATGTGATTAGTTCGAGCCTCGTCTACGGACTTAACCATAAGTTCGATCTGAATCGTTTAGTGTTTGTCCTATTAAGACGTAAGCGAAAGACACAGAAAAGGCTGTGAGCAATGAATTCGCAGCCTTTTTTTGTACACTCGAGTTCGCTTTTGTTCCATTTTCCGGCTCGGCCTGTGTGAAAAAAAGAAAAAAAGAAACTTTTTTTCTATTGTTTTATAGTGTTAATACGATAATCTTTATGGGGGCTTGATGGGTGAGTGATTATATTTGTATTGAAAATAGGGTTTTGTGTAGGAAGTCAACAAGAAGTTCAACAAAAGATTTTTAAAGGAGATGAGCATGAAGAAGCAAGGGATTTTGTTAGCTGCCGTAGTTTTGTTCTGTGCGATAGGTTTTGCCCAGGCCCAGGACACGGATCTGCACGGGTCGGTCGACTTTACTTATCAGAGTAAATATGTCTGGCGCGGCTTCGATGTTTACAACGACAAGAGTGCCGTGCAGCCCAGTCTCGACCTGGACCTGTTCGGCACGGGCCTCGGAGTCAACATCATGGGCCACAGGGCCAATTCGAGCGGATATGAAGGTTCAGAGCGCTGGGATTACACGTTGTATTATCAAAACGGCCAGTTTATGGATGAAGCGTATGCCATGATGTACAGGCTCGGGTGGGTCTACTACAACTATCCACTGCACAACCCAAATGACGCCGATTTACAGGAAATGCATGCCGTTCTTTCCTTTCCAAAAGTGATTCCCGCCGGTATCGTTCCAACTTACGTTCTTGTGAAGCTATGGCCGAACAGCAGCGGCTCTCTGGTCGCAAAAAAGTATGACCTGAGTACTGGGGTCCCGAGCAGCGGCACCGCATCCGGCTGGGCGCATATCTTTATGCTGGATTATCCCCTGAAGGTCGGCGGCATCCTGCCTGACACTCCGGAGCAGGTCTTTAATCTTCACACAGAGTTAGTCTTCAACGATGGTGTCGGCCCGGCCGGCCAGAATGCCGACAGTGACTGGTCGAACGTGGTCT
>Ga0307380_10001961_pt1 | contig 29544 bp, 24 predicted proteins | sample UN3MG_FD_202239 | JGI IMG/M metagenome (GOLD analysis project Ga0307380, IMG submission 202239) | Soil microbial communities from Risofladan, Vaasa, Finland - UN-3 | ecosystem: Environmental > Terrestrial > Soil > Coastal area > Acid sulfate soil | place: Finland: Risofladan, Vaasa | collected...
GACATCTACTACCACGCGGTCTTGAAGAAGTACCCCAAGATCGACGTGATCCCGTACTGGCTGCTTCAGTCGATGAATGGTCCGCAGGACATCTGGAAGCACGGCAAGGACCACGCATACGCTGTACATCACCGCTACGCGCTGTGGACAAAGGAGAAGCCTGAGTACGCAGACGCGTATGGGAAAGTATCGGAGTAAACGATGGCCTTCGATCTGATCATTAAAGTCGGGAATCAGGGAAGTGATCCTGCGGACTTCCACATGGATGGCATGCCCGTCATGATCTACGAGACGGGCGAGGCGTACAGCGATCACATGCTGAAGACCTTCGCCATCGTCACTCTGCCTGATACTATGCGCGGACCAGTAACTGCCGCGCTGATCCCACACAAAGAAAATGATGTGCGCACGCGCATGTGCGCAGGCCACATCGACCTCGGCGACCTAGCGATTGAGCTAGGCAACGCAGATCTTGCGACCAACTGGCGCGGGTTTGGCGCGGTAGCTGTGCAGGATGGTGCCGGGCTGAACGCGTCGATGCTACAATCATCACAGAACAAGAGAGTGTGGCCGGATGTACCTGACGCCAACGCGATCACTAGCGGCTCGTGCACGATCGGTCCTGGCGGTGGTGGAACGAACTACACGAACTGGCTCGCGTTCATGGCCGACATCGGCACATTGACTGGGCACCTCACGGCGACACAGGTCAACAACACGACCAGCGAGGGGCGTACTGCCCCAGCTTCCCTCAACGACAACAGCAATGGCTACAGACTGACCTGCACGACCGATACGCCGCCCGAGGGTGATCCTACTGTTGGTTGGACATCGACGATCACTGTCAATTTTGGGGCGGTGCTCTACTTCGGTGGGCAGGGTACTGTAGAACTCGATATCGGCAGCCTGCATGTGGTTTTCGATAGTGGTACTTCCGGTGGTGGCGGAAGCATAAACATCAGTACCAATACCGTCATAGCGAAGCTGTTCATTCACGACTGCCTGATTGATGGGTCGAGCGTGGCGTCACAGATGGGCATTCTGGTCGTGGGCGGGGCTGGGTCGTCGTGGGTCAAAATCTGGAACAACGTAGTCTACGATAGCGGGTCAGGTATTCAGATCCAAAATGCCACCACCGGGATCTGGAGCGTCACGAACAACACGGTGAAGGGCGGCTTCCGAGGGTTCTACACGTCGAGTGGCGGTCAGGCACACTTCTACAATAACGTCGCGTTTGATACATCCTACAAGGATTTTGACGTTGCCTCTGGCAACATGTTTGGCTTCAACAACGCGAGCGAGGACACGACCGCCGCCGACGTGAACTGGAGTGGCGGCGGCGGCGGAACGAACAACCAGACCGGCATTACCCCAGCGACGGAGTTCGAGTCGCTGAACGAGGCGAGTTCTGACTTCCTTAAGGTGACGGACGCCGGCGTCTGCGACGACGGCGGAACAGATATCTCAGTGCTGATTGCGGAGAACACGGCGGGCATCCGAGGCAACGCTCGTCCGCACGACGTCACGCTGTGGAGTATCGGCGCTGACGAATATGGCGTTGAGCCGTCGTCTTCCTCTTCGTCAGAGTCGTCGTCTTCGTCTTCACCGGAACCGTCAAGTTCGTCTTCACCGGAACCGTCAAGTTCGTCTTCGCCGGAGCCGTCAAGCTCGTCGTCGTCTTCGCCGGAGCCTCCGCCATCGTCGTCGAGTTCGTCTCCGGAGCCGCCATCGTCGTCGAGTTCGAGCGCGCCGCCGACAGAGCCTGTTGTGGTCGTCCCGACAGTCCCTGGCGGGATGCCAAACATGGGGCGCTCGTTGCTGCTCAACTCCGATGGTGACAGTCGTCCAGATCTCGGCTTCTATGGCGAGGAGTACGTGCCTCCCTACTACAAGACGGTACAACTCACGTCCGGACTGTTGAACGTGCGTCGGGCACTCTTTGGTTCTTCTGCTGACGCGGCTGGGCAGAACTACGCCGTGTGGCAGTACATGCGGATCCTGAGATCGACAGAGTACGCATCGTATCTCACTGCGCTCGATCCGCGCACTTCGTTTGATCCTGCGGGATCGCTTGTGAACTACCCATACGGGCCGGATTATGTGCCGCGCGACGACGGACTGGATTTTGTCGGCGACCCAGGGCTTGGGAAGGCCGACGGCAAGATGCAGATGTCGTGGAACGTCTCGCTGCAGGGCAGCAATCTTGTCGTTCGGAACCTGCACACGCAGCAGGTCGTGGCGACACCGGTCACCATTGACGGCGGGTGGACGAGCTTTGCTCCGATGACTGGGCACCCGGGGTACAAGGTGCGCGCCAACGCGGCGGTCGGGTTCACGTGGGTCGTGAACTACCTCTCTGCGCCAACTGCCGAGATGGATCCGATCGCACGCGCCGCAGAGGTTGCTCAGATAGGTGACAGCTCACTCGTCGAACTGTTCCCGGCGCGAGAACCGTTCAAGCTGTTCCGGCGGCTGTGGGAGCAGCATACGTACTTCCCGTACAAGATGACTGGCATTCTGTTGGCGTTGATCTATCGCACCGAGGAGATCCGACGTGGCCAACAGTTCTAACTACTACCGCGTCAAGTGGAGCGGGTACGCCGAGATTGGTGGCGAGCGCATTGAGATCGCCCAGCTGGTGATCACCTACGCCCTCGACTCCGTTCCACTGGCTGCCTTCACCCCAGTGGTCGGGCGTGATCCGCGCACGGGCGAGGAGCAGAACGCGATCGACTCACTGCTCGATGCGGAGCCGTACATCGAGGTGAAGATCTACGTCAAGGGCGAGACCGAAGAGGATAGCCCGCAGGGTAGTGGAACGCCGGGGTTCAAGTACGACGAGGACATGCTCGTTTTTGACGGCTACTACCAGGGCGTGCGCTACGTCTCGGGGATGAACCCGGCAGGCGGCTCCGTGGTTGTCGCCGGCATTGCCGCTGGTTGGCTCACCGGACTGATTGGCACGAACGCTCAGACGCGGCTCAACACCGTGAAGGGGCCAGGGAGTTTCGCCGAGGTCGCGAACGTCAGCGTTGAGGGATCTGAGAATCCGGTGGCCATGTTCAATGTCACCAGCGCCTTCAGCGTCGCCGCTGACAAAGCCGTCACTGACTTGTGGAAAGAGTTCATCAAGCCGTTGTTTACCGCGATCACCGAGACGAAAGCGGTATGGGGCAGTAGCGACAACACCGCCGCCGTCAGTGCGCTCGACCGCATGGACGACGAGGCAGCCTTCCCGGCGGACAGTGCCGACACTACGCTGTCCTTCGGCGCAGTGCGCGGTGATGTGCCCGAGAAGGCCATCGGTGAGTGGCTGGGCAATAGCGTGGCCAGGCGCGTCTACTACGACTGGCGCGGTAGCACGCTCTGGGACGCGCTGGTCAACATGGGGCGCGACTTCCTGTTCCGGATCGTTCCGCTCATCGAGACGGCGACGTGCGCCCCCGTGTTCGGAGCGCTCGGCGGCGACCCCTATATGGTCATCAAGCCGGATGAGTACCACGACGTGACGATGAACGCGCAGACGCCTGAGATTGTCACCAAGGTTGTAGTTGTCAGCTCTGCTGCTGCCATCCCCGGCCCGTTCCAGGCAGCGCCGAAGATCGGCGCCGTCATTGGTATCGCGAGCTGCGAAGAGGTGTGGGGCGGTCCAGTTCTCCCCGCTGCGGGGGAGACGGTACGTGTCGACGCGCCTGACTGGCTCGCTGCTGAGACGTCGGTCGGCTACATGACGCGACAGAGTCTCGGCGACCGGATCAACGTACCAGACGCTGTGAATCCGGATGCGTTCCTCGTGGTGCCCGAGGAGGAGAAGGACTACCGGAAGATCTACAACAACTACTTGAGCAGCGAGGTCGGCAACAAGTTCGCACAGACGATAATGCACGACGTCATGTTCAACACACGTAGCGGTACCGTGACTGGGCGCTTCAGGTTGGACATCTCGCCGGGCTCGACGATAGCCGTGGAGCTGATCGGCGGGGGCAAGTTCAGTGATGACAACGAGCCGCGCTACGTCTATGGGCTCGTCGAGGAGACGCGCATCACCATGAACGCTGGCACTGCTGGCGGCTCCGGATTCGCCTCAACGAGCTACCGAATGACGAATATCCGGACCGCGCAGGAGCACACAGGATACGGCGGATACCTCACGAACGACGTACATCCGCTCTACGATGTAGCGTTCCGGGGAACGAAGCTGTGGACCGACTGACCTATGCCGTGTTATAATGCCGCGTGATTCACGGAGGGGTGGCATGCCAGAGAAGAAACTAGGACCGCAGATCATACCGGGGATCCCTGCGAGACAGCAGGGGCCGCCGGGCGAGTTCTCTACTGACTTCGGGTTTGGTAAGCAGGTCCAGAAGCAGCAGGATACGCCGCTGGACCAGGCGTACTCGCAGTGGAACAAGAATCAGACGCCGCTACGGCTACGTGAGTTGCTCGGCGCCGCCAACTCGGTGATCAACCGCGCCGTCGTGTCATACGCTGGCGGCGACCGTGCGATGACGAGTCGGGCGAAGCGCCTGGCTATCGCTGCGTTCAAGAATTACGACCCCGAACGTGGCACCAAGCTCCAGACGCATCTCATGATACGATTGCAGCCATTACAGCGTGAGTACATGAAACGCGTATCGCCGGTTTCCGTGCCCGAACGCGTGCAGCTCGACAAGTATCGGCTCGACAAGGCCGAGGAAGAGTTCAAGGCACTGTACGGGCGCGAGGCGTCTGATGACGAGCTTTCCGCCACGACGAACATGTCGAGCAAACGACTTGCGCGGCTTCGCATGTTCAATCGTGGCGCGGTCTCTGAGGGGCAGATGATGAAGCCCGAGACTGGCTCTACGCTGCCGGGCAGTCAGGAGCTGGGCGCCGAGGACATCTGGCTGGAATACGTTCATCACGATCTTGATGCCATCGATCAGAAGATCATGGAGTGGAAGATGGGCTACAACGGAAAGTCCATGATCTCGACGAATGAGATCGCCCGACGGCTGGGCATTACGCCAGGCGCCGTCTCCCAGCGCGCGTCCAAGATCGCGATGAAAATTGAAGAGGGGCAGCAGCCGTGAGTGAAACGAAGCTCGACCAGACCTTCGAGAAGCTCGTGGACGCCCTCGTCGAGCACGAGAAGAAGGTGGCCGAGGCGGCACAGAAGCAGTCGGATCCACGCCCGTGGATGAACTTCAGTGACTCAGAACTGAAGACCCCGGCCGAGGACAAGGATGAGGAGACGCTGCACAAAGTCTTCGATCGCAAGGAGTCGGACGACGCATACGTCAAGGCGCGCCAGGACAAGGACGCCAAGAGCAACGAGACGGCAACACCGAAGCTGACCGCCGACTTCTTGGCTGGCTTCGAGCGAGACAAGCGCATGCAATGGCGTTCGCGTATTCGCATGGTGGCGCACGCGGCCAGTCGACGTGCTGGCAACGGGCAGACGAACGGCCCGCTGCGGCGCAATACGGTCGACTACTTGGAGCGCATCTTCCTGAAGGCCGAAGAGAAGGAAGCAGAGCCGACGAATGGCTAGCACCGACTACACAGGACGCATGGTCGACCTGTTCATCTTCCAAGGTGCCGAGGAGTTCGGCGACCAGCGCATTGACTCTGGCTGGGGAGACGTTGGTGAGCTGACTACCGGCATCCAGAAGCTCGCGCAGACGTGGACGATCATGTTCCTCACGGATAGCGGCTCGGTGATGAACGAGCCGAACCGTGGGACGGCCTTCCTCAACTCGATGCGCTTCGGCCGCATCCGTGTGGACGAGGATATTCCGGCGGAGTTCGCAATCGCCGCCGCTCGGATCTTCCAGCAGATGGCGCAGGATTCGGCCAACGCTGACATTGCCGATGACGAGTTACTCGATGAGGCAATTCTGCTCGAATACGGTATCGATTATGCTCAAGCACTGCTATGGTTGAAGGTTCGACTGGTCTCGTTGGCGGGAGATGAGCGTGTGATCTACCTGCCGATATCGGTTCCAATTCACTAGGAGGCGTTATGGTGAAGCTCAGCAACGTCCCGGGCATCCCTGCTCCGCCGATGGAGAAGAAGGCCGACCCGAAGAAATTCGACTACCGCGATTACATTCGAACCGGGTACGACGTCTCGCCGGAGCAGGTAGCGGCCGACGCAGGGCAGCGCAGCAGGAAGTTCTGGGCGCCGATAGGCACAGGAGCTGCAGGCTTTGCTGGCGGCAGCGGCGCTATGGCGTTGGCGATGCAGCAGCTCAGCAAACGGATGGGCGGTAACAAGGTCTTCAATGCGCCGATCGAGGCATACCAAGCCATACGCTCAACACACCCGGCGGCGCAGGTTGCTCGAATGAAGCCCGAGTATTTGAAGGACTTGACGAAGACGTTGACCGACCTGGTGCGGCCGGAGTCGGAAGGCTTCATCAGCAAGCTGTTTGGCGCAGGTGCGAAGGTGCCGAACGTAACACCGCAGAAGGCGCTGTTGTCTGAGGTTGGCTTCTTGCGGAACCACGGCAAACGAGCCGATCCGATGATCGCTGACGCGTTCCGGCGCATTCGCGCCAGCGTACCGAAGAGTCAAGGCATCAGGAAGTTGCTCAAGAACATGCCGTGGAAGGGCAAGGCTGCACTGATCGGCATTCCGGCGCTGCTGGGTACGGGCGGATACTTTCTGGGGAGGGACTAATCGATGGCTGACCCACTAGTCGTCGAAGATATTTCTGAGGACGCGATCGATCAGTCCGCTGTGTACCTCACGCAGTTGCTGCATGAAGAATATCCGTCGATGAATCTGACCAAGGGCAGCGTGTTCTATGATCAGCTCATTCGTCCGGCGGCGATTTTCCATGCGACTAACCGCACGGACATAGCGGATCTGCGGAACTCGTTCTCTCCGACGATCATCGCTGAGGATCCTGACGCAGCTGATCCCGACATCGTCACGGACGTCTATGCGAACTACGGCGTCACGCGCTACGAGGGGGACAAGGCAACTGGCTACGTTGCGATGATTCTCAGCAGCCTCGCGACGACTGCTGTTCCGGCCAACTCGGTCTTCACAGCCGATGGGCTGAATTTCGTGGTCGACCAGGCGTACATCGGCGTCACGACCGCCGACGCAGTTGTCTCGTCATCCGAACGCCTAATCGACGAACGATCCGACGGCTCTTTCGTCTTCACGGTCCCTGTTACCGCTGAGGCTGTGGGAGACGCGTACCGGATGAAGCGAAATACGCGCTTCACAGTCTCGCCGGTGATCGCGAACGTCATCGACATCGTGGCGTCTGCCGACTTCGAGGGCGGACTGGCCTCTGAGACAAACGCTGAACTCGTCGAGCGCACGCGCACCGGTATCGCTCCATCGACCTTCTCGGGCCGCGCTCAGGTCGAGTCGCTGATCCGTGACGAGATCGAGGGCATTCAATCGGTATCCGAGGTCGGCTTTGGCGACTCAGAGATGCTGCGGGACCGCCACAACATCTTCGAGATCAGCACTGGCGGCAAGACGGACATCTACACGCGCACCGCCGACGTCCCTGACGAGATCAAGGTCACGAAGACCTGTGTGTATCTCGGCTCGAATCTCTGGTCAGTCGTGATTTCGCGCGACGACGCGCCGGGCTTCTACCTCATTACGGCGATTGTGACCAAGGGTACGACGGGCTTCACGGGCGGCCTGCCTGTCACAGGCGAGACGCGAGGGCTTGACCTGACCCAGGAGACGGATTGGGTTCAGAATATCGAGGGCGGCATGGTCGAGGGCGCGTACAGCCGCTACCAGACGGCGACGCTCACCTTTGAGGACACAGCTACTCCGGAAGGTGCGGCGGTTGGTCTCACGGCCGAATACGACGTCTACATCTTGCGCATGGCGAACATCAAGCCGACGAACGATCTGACGGTTGATCGGTCAAAGCGGCCCCCATGCGGCGACTACCTCGTGCGCGCGCCGATCCCAGCCTTCACGGCTGTGTCGATCCAGATCGAGCAGCGGCCGAACACGGGAACGATCGACAAGGACGCCGTCAAGCAGGCCGTTGCCAGCCGGGTCAACGGGCTTGGCTTCAGCACCGGACGTGTCTGGGCCGGGCTCATCATCGACGCTGCTGGCGGGGCGATTGAGCAGGGCGGCTCTGCAACGATCACGCCGATGGACATGCGAGCGATCATCTACCCGCCGGACACCGTACCGGCCGGGCCGATCAATTTGCAGGATCCGGATGAGCTGAAGATCCCGGACCTGTCCGAGCGCGGCGTGTCGCAACGAACGACGTGCTTCTATCTCGACTTGGACTCAATCAGCGTGAACGTCATTCCGATGGACACGAAGGCGATTTACTGATGACGTGGTTCTGGCCAGACTGGCTGTTTCATTTGACTGTTGGAGTGGTGCTCTGCCAGACGATAGGCACGCTCCGACATGAGTTCGCACACGTCATCGCGAGCAAGCTGTCGGGAGACAACGTCAAGGAGATGTATATCTTCCCGCACATGAGCGACGGAATGTTCTACTGGGGCCGCGTGACCTGGACGGCAACGGCAAATTCGAAGACTAGCGTTCATCGCTATCTGGCGCCGTACTACGTCGCGGCGCTCGTGCTCACTGCGGGTATCTTGTTCCTCAAGTACATCGACGGGCCGTGGGAGCACAATACGCCGAAGTACTTCACTCTGTGGATCTTCTGTGTGATGAATCTGGTCATCTCGCCTGCGGTCGACATCCTGTACAACCTGTACAAGTGGTGGCGGCACGGACGCGGCGACTTTGCGAAGGCGGCGAAAGAGTGAGCGAACTCCCAACTACGCTACCGCCGAGCGAGTCCTACGGGCAGCAGCTGCTTGGCGCTGTGGGCAGCTACTGGGCGCACTACTTTGGCGACCGTGACAGGCTCAAGCTGCTGTTCTATGGCGACGGCCAGGAATACGCCCAGACGTATCTCGACTATCTTGAAGCCGTGGCGACGGTCAGCCGCGCCAACGTGCCTGTCTTCCACACTGAGTATTGGTATCTGCTCGTCCTGAGCAACAACGACGGGCGCAACTCGGTGAAGAACGTCTACGGACAGGACGACCTCCGTTACGGCGAGGGTGGCGTGCAGTATGGCGCAGCGCAGACCGGCGAGGTGCTGTTCCCGCTGCCAACCGACGAGCTGATTGGGCGCCTGACTGACATCCCAGGCACGATCTACAACCGCGTCCTCTATCCCAGCAAGTCGTGGGTGAATGGCACCGACTTCGACATCGACACAGAGCGCCGCCTGATTCGCTTCCGCGAGGATCCATTTACCAGCGGGTACGCCGCCACGAGCCCCGTCTATGACGACAACGGTGAGCAGGTCGACGAGATCATCGGGCTGTGGGTCTACAACGGCAAGTTCGACCTCGATCTCATCTACAATCACTGGGGTTTTGCGATCAACATGCTGCTGCCGTCGAGCGAAAACTACAAGGCGCTGATGAACGCCATCTGGGACGCCTACGTGCGCGGTTCCAACATCGGCGCGCTCCAGACAGCCACTGCTGCCATGCTCGGCGTTCCATTCGTGCTGGAGCCTACCGAGGTCATCGAGGACATTGTGGCTGAGCCGACACGCAGGCTGATCACCACGGACAAGCACGTCTATACGTTCTCGCTCGAAGCCAATGTCATTGTCTCGATTGGGCAGACGGTGTTTGCCGGCGAGGAGTTGACGGATGCTGTCGTAGTCTCGGATCTGTCGGGCAATGCGCCGGAGTACGATACACTGTCCGCTATTGCGATCGACAAGGACTACCTGTCCGGCGGCTACTTTGCTGCGCTGGTCTTCGAGAATCAGGAAGTGGATGTCGAGTATCTCGGCGTCGACAGCGACAACAAGGCGGTCGTGACGTTCCGCATCCAGGGCTTCCCGTCGGATGTGGACCTGTTCTTCGAGAAGGCACAGACCATCGCCAAGACGACCGGCAAGAAGACGCTCGCCGAGCTGCTGGACCTGCGGGATGACCCGAGCACGCAACCGTTGCCGGGCAATCTGCCCACGCAGCTCAACCCGCTGGAGTTCGTACTCGAAAACATCATGCGCAACAACCTGTGGCTCATAAAGGTGCGCACGTCGGCCATAGCTGAGGGATCGCCGGGGCTCGGCTTGTTCAAGAATTTCCGCGACGTTGTGCCGCCTCACACGTCGCTGCTGATCTTCGTTGAAATTGAGGCCGCAGCGGATACGATAGATCTGTCTCAGGCCGGAGACGAAGAGAGTGCTGGTGTTGAAGAGGCAACTGACCGCTTCTACGGAATCCCTGTGGATACCGAGAACCTATATGAGTTCAGCGAAGCGCCGGGGGGACAGGCATCCTACCAAGACGTGGTAGTCCGCGTCTACAAGGTGTCGGAGGTATGCAAATGAACCATGAACTCGTCAGGATGCTGAAGGCGCAGCTCGACGCTGTAGACCTCGGCGGCGATGACATTCGAACGTGGTGGCGGATCTTCAGCTTCGATGAGAAGACCGGCATCATCAAGAAGATGGTGGCGCAGCCCAACATCGTTCCGTATCAGGGAGCCGATGTGCTGGCGCGCCTCATGAGCGGCGACATCAACTACTCAATCGGCGCGATGTTCTTCGAGTTCGAGAACGGTGCAGCGTCGATTCCGTCGCCGACACGAGACGAGGGAATCGACTACTACCTCGACGACCTGGGACTCTCGGCGACCAAGGACTACGTGCGCGTTCCGCTCGTCGTGCCTGCCTCGATTTCGTCATCGGACTCAGCGGACTACGACGGGAACCAGGCGACGTTCTTCGCGATCACTTCGGGCGCCCAGGGTGTCCACGGCAAGGCGTTCAGTCTGGCCGCGAGCAGCGAGGTCTACGGTGTGGCACTGGCTGCTACGCCGGAGCCCGAGCAGTACACGAGCGATCTTCTGTTCAGCCGGTCGTACTCGGGGTTCTCGCCGGTGGCGAAAGAAGATGGCTATCAAATCGGAGCCCAGTATATGATTCGGTTCCGGTAAGGAGCGCGCAATGCCCGCGATCACCTCTTGGGAAGAATTCATTCAGTTCATCACTGACGGCGAGAACGTCGAGGGGTCCGTCGCCAATCGAACCCCCCACACGCTGGACCGGCGCACTCGCTATCTGTATGAGCGGCTCCAGGCCGCGTCGCTAGGCGAGGCTGTCTTCCTCTACAGCCAAGCCGTCGAGACGGACGCCATCCCTGGCAGCGTGCTCTACTACGACGCCGCGACCAGTATGTACAAGCGCGCGCAGGCGGCAGTTGCGTTCAATGTGTCGGCTGGCTGGTACACGCTGGCGGAAAGTTCGTTCCCGGTAGCGATGGTCTACGAGAAGGTGGACACCAACCTGGCCCACCTCATCATGATCGGCACTCTCCGCGACTTCGATCTGAGCAGCGTGATCGAGGGCGGCGATGCTACGGTCTCTGGGCCGTACTACCTGTCAGCGACGGCGCCGGGCAAGATCACGACGCAGAAGCCAGCAGTCGGCGTTTACGTTCTCTTCAACAGAGGCGACGACACGTTCCACTTCCTGCCGACGCCGCGCGACGTCCTCGAAGACCACATCCACTACCGCTTCGAGCTGTACGCGCAGCCGGCGGGCGAGGCAAACTGCGTGACGTACGGTGATCCCGAGCCGCACCAGGTCATCAACCCCAACCCAACACTGCCGGGCTGGCTGCCGGCGGACCACTATGTATTCAGCGGGACCGCGCCCACGGGTGCCAAGTTCGGCTACAACCTCGCGCAGCATCCGGAACTGGAGAAGGTCTGGCCGCCGCTCCCGACAGAGAACTGCTACATCGAGCGCAACGGCGTTGGACTGCCGATGCTCGGCGCGCCACGCCCAGGTGTAGTCATCGACTGCAACGGCATCTGGTGGATGGAAGACTGCTACGGGGCCGCGCCATGGGCGCCTGAGTACCCGGGCTGTGTCTACTCCTCCTCGTCATGGTCGAGTGAGTACCCGTCGTCGTCCTCCGGCGAGCCGTACTGGACCTGTCAGACGCCGATTGAGTATCTGCCGGCCAACATCGGCACGCGTGGCGACGAGATGACGCTGGTCCTCGGCTACGCGAAGATGATCTTCAAGACGTCGGACGCGATGGTGACCGAGCTGTCACCGTGCTCCGATACGTCACCGATCATCTTCCTCAACTGCGATGGAGAGCCGGCCTCCACGGGCAAGCTCTGCGCGGCGCTCGATCTCAGCGTGCTGGGGGTCGTCACGCCGTCACCTGGCATCGAAGTCGTGAAGGGCTTCACAGAGGACACGGTGCTGAAGGGGCCGTCCGTCAATGGGATCATTGCCGGATCCGGCGCACAGATCACCGGCGTGGGCGTAGAGGACGAGGACTGGTCTCTGGATGAAGCGGGGCTCTATCACGGCGATCTCCAGATTCAGCTGGAGGACACCGCTGGTGACCCGAAGGAGTACCAGGTCTCTCTTGTCGCGCTGAACGACGTGCTCGAAGAGTACGACAGCGTGAACGAGTTCTTCTACCTGCACTACCCGTCAGGTAGGACATCTGGTGTCCGGGGTCGCATCGAGATCCCGCGACTCGGCATGTCGACTCCGCTCAAGATGCGACTCTGGATGTGGTTCGTGGGACGCTCAGCAGGCGCTATGCCGCTGCTGACAGCGACCTATCGCCGTTATCCACGCCCGACCGTTCCGACGGCGCTGCCAACAACCGACACGGACATCGTCGGCGGTGGCTGGACGCCGGGATTGACGCTCGCTGGCGGCCAGTACGCCGAGGCGTACACGCCGTGGTTCGCCGTGGTGATGGGTGACATGGTTGACTTCACGCTCCAGTGGAGCGGGTCGAGCGGCCCGGCGGATGGCTTCGGTATCGCACGCTTCGGTTCCCGCGTTGAGGTGGGAACACCGTAACGTCGAGGAGGACGTATGGCCATTGTCAACCAAGGCTGGCTGGATCAGAACAGCCAGCGCGCTTACCCGTTGAGCGAAGAAGCGACGCGACTGGACGACACGGGCACCTACCGGCTGCCTGACAACCTGATCGTCGACTTCATCCTCCCCGTCAACTCGGCGCTCGAATACAACCCGGCCAGCTTCTACCTGTCGGGGCTCGCGATCTTCGGTACCGGCGTGACGCTGGACTTCTCGTACCACACCGGCGACTCAGCTGTGCTCGTGGGCCGTACGACGGTCGCTGAGTCCACCTTCGAGCGCAACTCGACTTACTTCATCCAGGGCGTCGACGACTTCGAGGGCGTGCTGGGCAAGGTCGTTATCCACGATTTGTCCACAGTCTTTCAGCAGTCAGGGGTGTACGAGTTCGATCTCGACGGCGGGCGCATGGAAGCGACCGTCATTGTCCCGGATCTCCGAGGTGTCACCGGCGTGCGTGTTCTCGACGGCGACGACATCGGTGAGCTGTTCCAGGGCGATATCGCGCTCGAAGCTGGCTCGAACATGCGGATCACCAAGTCGGACTACAACGGGACCGTGGTCCTGACGCTGAGCGCGATCGACGGTGAAGGCACGATTGCCGAGTGCGTGTGCGAGGGTGACACTGGTGCAGAGGCTGCCATACGAACTATCAATGGCGTGGTTCCTGATAACAAGGGCAACATCAACCTGCTCGGCGACGACTGCCTGCAGGTGACACCAGCAGCTGATGAGAATGCGGTAGCGCTGACGGACGTGTGTTCGAAGCCGTGCTGCGGCTGTCCTGAGTTGGAGACGCTGGTCGAGGACCAGAATCGCATGCGCGATCAGGTTCAGACGCTGGAGAACCTGGCGTCGCGGCTCGAATCCAACGTGCAGGTCTTGCAGACGCTCATTTCCGCAATCAACCCTTGCTAGGATGACTGATGGATTTCGACTTCCTGTCGAGCAATCTGCAGCTCGCCTACCCGTTCCACGAGAAGTACACGGTGGACTGGGCGGGAATCAGCGTACCCATCACCGACCTGTACGCGGGGGCGGTCATTCGCGAGAACAGCCGTACCGCCGAGCGGCTCGGGCTGGTCTCGCTGCTCGTTCGAGCTGACGGAACGCTCGCGCCGGGCGGCTCCTCCTCGTCATCCCCGTCTTCTTCGTCGTCATCGGGCACCCCGTACCTGAACGCGCGGCTCGTCCTGCGCTGGGAGGAGTCTGAAGACGAGATCGTGCTCGACCAGAACGACGTCGACGTGGAGTTCCAGTGGATCTACTACGGCGCGTGGGGCGTGGCGAGCTGGTATCGCCAGCTCGATGTCTTCGCTCGATTCATCGTCCCGCTCAGCGCTATCACTGACGACGGCGGCGGCAACGAGATGATCGTCACAGGCTACGATGGTGCGTTGATCGCGCAGTCAGCGGACAACTACCTGCTTCAGCAGGGCGTTGTCGCAGGTGGCCCCGGCAAGCTCCAGCGCGTCTTCTGGAAGCAGGGCGACCAGGTGCAGCTCGTGGCCGACCGTGGCGAGGAGCTGGTCCTGCAGGCCGGGTTCAACATGCAGCTTGGGGAGGCCGAGGAAGCAGACGACACCGTCTACGAGGCAGAGGAGTTCACGCTATCTGAGGGACGCCCGCTCACCCAGCTGGCTATCGATGCGGTCCCTGGCGCAGGCATGGGGAAGTACCTACTGTGCCCTGGATCACAATATCTGCTCACGCTCAACGGCGCTGGCCCGAATGCGCAAGGCGACGTGAAGCTGAAGCCGGTTGACTGCTACTGGTTGGAGCGGCCACTGGCTGGTCCGATCATCGGCAAGGTTCCTGAGCACGGTATCTCTGGTACCGCAGAGATGCAGCCGAACGCAGTCGGCGTGCGCAACGCGTGTCTGCCGTGCTGCTCGTGTGCGGACTACATCTCGACGTATCTGCATATGAAGGAGATCTGGGATCGCGGCAAGGCCGTGTCAGAGCGAATCTACGGGCTGCGCGGGCAGGTGATCGCGCTGTCGACAGAGTACGATCTGCTGATGTCGGATGGCGCAGATCCGATCACGCTGACCATCCGCGAGCCAACAGACCTACTGATCCAGCTGGCGCACCTCAACACCACACCCAACGAGGTCACTGCTGAGATGATCTGGACGATCTCGATAGACGGACCAGGCGGTATGACGGAGTCGTTCACAGCTGCGTCGGGCATTGCGAAGGCTGGTGCAGCGATAGAGCTGGTTGACCCGTCGGTTGTCTCGGGGGATTACGTGGTCGCGACGACGCTCGACGTGCCGCCGAACACGTGGATCTTCTGGTCGGGGCTTTGGACACTTGGTGGAGTTGATGGGGAGACGGTAACGGTATCGTTGTCTGTCACCGGCGGCGCGAGCTTCGGTGGTGCGCAGACGATCGATTTCCCGCCGGCACCATAATGGCAATAGTACTACCAGGCTGGTTGACAGAGAACGAGAACCGCAACTACCCGTTGCACGACTACGCGTCGAAGCAACCGGTTGACGGCGGCAGGCTCATGCCTGACGGCATGCTCGTCGACGCCAACATACTGGTGCCCGCCACCGCCGGACGGTACGTGTACGTCAGCTCGATGGCTGTCACGCCCGGCATCGTCAGTCTCACATTGCTCGCGACGGATATTGATCCATTCGGGGAGACGCCGTCGTCTTCGTCCTCCTCGTCGAGTTCCTCAGAGATCGTACCGCTCGCTGTGCTGTCAGTGCAGCGTCCGGTAACTATCTACAAGAATTACGCCGTGCAAGCTCTCTATCCCGGCGTTGCTGGCTGGGTGGCGTTCGGCAGCGACGTGGAGGAGTACGACAACTATTCGGCGCGATTCACCGATCCCGCCGCGTCGCTGCTCGTTGCTCGGGCGGCCCGAGGTTACCGGGACTACCCTGTTCAGACGCTTGGCAAGCTCGACCGATTGGCTGAGCTGACCGGGCTCATTCAGCTTGTCGCATCGGGCGACGTCGTGATCAACGACGGGGTTCGTACGATCAACGGACTGAAGCGCGAGGTCATCACGATCGGGCTGGATCTGTCACTCACGCCCGAAGACATCTTGAGGAAGTACGCTGGGACGTGCGGTGAGCGGCCGGAAGATGGCACATGTGAGCGCGGTAAGGCGTTCACGTTCATCAATGGTGTCGGTCCTGACTGCAACGGCAATGTGGACATTGTCTTCGAGGGGCTCGACGTCATTCAGACGGAGGTTGAGCATGGGCAAGTGGTCGATCTGCCGGTTGGGTTAGACGACGTGTGTCCTACATTCGATCCGGAGCGCTACGACCCTCACGATCTGTGCGAATCCAGCTCGTCGCCCAGCTCGTCGTCGTCCAGTTCTCCCAGTTCGTCATCGTCCAGCTCGTCATCGTCACCGTCGCCTGCGCCGCCGCCTGAAGAGTACTTCGACGACTTCTCTGACCCAGTGTATACGCTTGGTGACGGGACGCACCCGGGCATGATGGTGCCCGTCACGGGGATCTGGTACATCGACGACGTCGAGCCGAGCGAAGCAACTGTCGGGATCTCGCGGCTCTTCTCAGCACAGACGAACGCGCCGACGATCATCACGGTACCAACGATCTACAAGTCGGACGTGTTGGGGTACCGGGTGTTCTCGACGATCAGGCCGTTCACGGAGCTGTCGAATGGCCACGTGATCTTCGGCTACAAGGGCGACGACGACTTCTGGTACGCCGGGCTGAGCCTGCAGTCGCAGTTCGCGGCGACGGGCAAGCTGTACGTGGGCCACAAGACCGGCGATCTCGGCAGCCCGCTGGACAACTGGCCGGAAGGGCTGGAGTACGGCTACCAGTTTGACTCTGATGGCGGACCGAACCTCGACGCCGGGCTCGGCATCATCTCACCGGACGGCATCTACGACTCGGACGTCAGGGTCGTGGTGACGGTCACGCCGCTCTCCGGCGAGCTGAAGAACGTCAAGGTGGAGTGGTACTGGAACCGCAGCGGGCAGGGCTTCCCGAACCCGACGACGCCGTTCAACACGGCAGAGTTCGTGACCGGGTTCGATCTGTCTGGCTTCTGTGGAGTGGGCGCGATAGGATACGAGACGCACTACGACAACTTTGCGATCCTGAATCTGGTGTGACATGGGTAAGCTCGTCTTCAAAGACTGGCGAAACGCGAACAAGCAGCGGCGCTACCCATTCGCCGACCGCGTGACTGCGTCGAACTCCCAGATCACGATCTCGGACAACGTATTCGTCGACGGTCGGTTGTACCCTATCGGGGGCAACGAGGAGTTGTTCCTGAGCCGGGTCACGAAGAACGCGAACGCGCTGACGTTCGCCATCCGCGCTACGGGCACAGACGAGCTGGCTACGGCCACATTTGCGCTCGACGCGATCCCTGAGAACGGGGAGGTGGCATTCTTCGACAGCTACAACCGTCCGGCGGGGATACTGCTATCCTCGGAGACGGACCTGCAGGGGTTCAGCGGCATCGATGCGGGGGTCTACGAATTCACGCACGACGAGACGCAATTTGCCGCCTCTGTAGTAGTCCCCCAACCAGCCCCATGTGTGCGAGGAATTGTGCTGGAAAACGGAACTTTCTTCACCGGCGACATCTGGCTCGTCGGCGAGGACGGAATCATTCTACGGGAAGAAGATGGGGCCATCCGGATCGATATCATCGGCGATCCGTTCGCGGCGCGGAAGCTCTGCGAAGACGAGGTCGCTGACGATTCGGAGGTGTCAACGCTGGCGCCGTACTGCCCGATCAAGACGATCAACGGGATCACGCCTGACGACTTGGGCAACTACCAGTTGCTCGTCGGAGCGAACGAATCGTTGACGAACATCTTGCGGATCATAGCTGGAGCAGCTGCGGGCAGCGCCGTAACGACCCACCTCGAAGGAGAGGGCGCGCTCAACTTCGCCACGATCAAGATCGAGGCGCTCGGGCAGCGTAGGCTGAGAGGGGATCTCTGATGCCGGTATCTGACTGGCTCACCCACAACAGCCACGTCATGTATCCGTTCTCCCCGAATGCTGACTTCACGGTCTCGCTTGGCGGCGGCTCGGAGAGCTTCCCGGGCAAGAACGTCTTCTCGGACGCTGGCTTCACGGCGGGGATACACAGCAACTTCGTGCCGGGGCAGGACGGAGTCTACCTCGACGAGTGGGTCATCACCGCTGAGAAGATCGTGTTCTCCTTCCGCATCGTCTACGGTGGCACGTACCAGCCGTTCGAGTGCTACCACTGGGTGTTTGAGTTCGGACTCGACGCTACGCTGGGTACGACTGAGTACGCTATCGCCACGCGCCGCACGGGTGACATCACCGCGCCTGGGCCGGAGAACCCGGCCATGGGTATGGCGTTCCTGACCCTGGGCCGCCTGACTGAGCTGCTGGCGCTCGGCACAGACAGCGGCTACTTCCTCGCGCAGCCAGAGATCGAACCGGCGCGCGTGCAGAGCGACGCGATGGCGTTCGCTGAGCAACTCCTCGTCGCGAACGAGCCGCGCCCGTGTCCGCCGGAGTGCCCGTGTGACGACTCGTCGTCATCGTCTGACTCTTCGTTGTCGTCGTCCTCGTCCGGTGCTGACGAGTTGGTGGCCACTGTGCCTTCTTCGTCGTCCTCGTCCTCGTCGGACTTCTGTACGGATCCGACACCGCCCGAGCCGTCTGCGGTAGATGCGCCAGAGCGCACGCCGCTTCCGGGTGGTATCTTCATAGGGAACGTGAAGCTCAAGGACGGCTACAACTGTCAGATCACTGTTGACGCCGCACGCGGTATCGTTACGGTCAATTCGGGGATCAACCTCGGCGCCGGTGAGCAGTGCGAGGATCTGCGTATGGACGAAGACGGGAGCCTGTCGCCGGAGAGCTGTCTGGTGTGTGGCGGGCTGCTCTATGCGATCAACGGCGTCGGCTTCGACGCTGAGCAGCTGCAGCTCACTGGCGGGCCGGGCGTGGCAATTGTTCCGGAGCCACTGCAGAACCGCGTAATCGTCCGGCTCGAAGAAGAAGGCATCTGTGAGGTCGAAGTATAATGGCGACTTTGTACTGGGGTGGCGCCGGCGATAACTGGAGCGACACCACCAAGTGGTACACCGATCCGACCCTGACGACGCCGGCTGGCGCAAAGCCGGTGTATGCCGACCACGTCGTCTTCAACAACCTCAGCGGAGACTGTACGCTCAACGAAGCTGGCTACGGGCGAACTCTATCGTTCGATCAGTATGACGGACGGCTCACGACGTCTGGACAGACACTCAACCTCTTGTCGTTCGATGGCGATGTGATCGACCTCAGCAATGACGGTGGTGCTGAGACCAGCCCGATGTATACGACTGTCGGCTCGCCAATGACAGGGTTCAACATCTCGATGGCCACAGCTGGCGTCGGCGCAACGCTCACGATCCGGTGGCAGCAGGGCATATTGTTTGTTGGACAAGCCAATTTTTACATACCCGATGCCAGCCAGGTTGTGAACTTCTACCCGTCGACGCAGAACGCTGATCCGGCGCTCCATAGTGCTACGATTGAGGTGACGACTGGCACGTTTGACTTGGACCCCGGCGCGGCTACCGGCTGCGTCTTCAACTTCTATGGCAACATTCGCATATACAGAGGACCGCTGGAGCTGACCAATAGCGGCGGTGGCGGCACGACGATGGCTGTGAATGTGGAGCCCGCGCCTTCGGGTTCGACGCAGGTTGACGGATTCCAGATCCAGGGAATCACCAAGACAGGCGCCACTGCGACGATGACGATAACTGTCAAAGCGTCTGCCCGTTTTGTGTGTCAGTCCAGCTACGCCGGAAGCGCCGGGTTCACGATCGCAAGCAACTTGTTCCTAACGTGCGCGAACAACAGCGTTGTCGAGTTCCGTGCTGACCCAGGCGCTGACATGGTCTTCTATCTTGACGGCGCGAACGTTGATATATACGACCTCACGCTTCGTGACATTGTGGATCCGCGCGGCGGCACATACGGAATGAGGCTGGTCGGCGGGACAGGCTATTCGCAGGTGTACATCAGGAACCAATTGTCGCTCAAGGCGATCTTCGCAGACTGGATCTGCCAATTGCCGGACTCGCTATACACACCACTCGAAGGTGCGGCCTACGCGTGGCTCGGGGCGAAGTACATTGACGCGCAGGGGCGTGGTACGCGCTGCGGCATTGGCGGAGCTGTCGCAGCAGACGTTCAGCTCGCCAGCTCAAACCCAATCTATGACGCGCTGGTTGCGGCAGAAAACACCGTGAAGCCGGAGTACTCGGCCTACACGGATGTCGATACGACGAAGAAGTCCGTGAACGCAATCGACGGCAAAAATTGGGAAGCCGGCTCGGATACGAACACCGACAACGGCGGCAACACAGGAATCTCGTTTGCTGGTACCGACTTCAAGGGATGCCCCGACTGGCCCGTCCGCATCGACGAGGTGCTCTACGAAGATCCGTGGCCACAACAACCGACCATGGAGTTCTCCGCCGAGATGGGTGGTGCCATACCACTGGGTCACGACATCACGATCACGCCAGAGGCCGGGGCGTTGCAGACGCTGCTGGAGGCAACCTTCTCTAAGCCGTGGTGGATGGATGTCATCAAGACGGGGTCCGGCGACAATCAGACATTGACGTTCGTGCCGAATACGACGGACTTGGCGCCAGCCATTTACACGGCCGTGGTGCCTATCGGCGTTCCGAACGCATTGAACACTCCGCGCGCGTACTACATCACGTACTCGGTCGCTCCAGCGCCGACGTTCGAGATTGAAACGTTGCCGATCAGGTTTGACACGCCAAAGAGCACGATCCCTACCAAACAGGTGATCGAGGTACTGGACAAGTACTTCCCTGCGGGCGAGCGGATCTCGTCGCCGATTGCTGTCGAGGATCTCCCGACGTGGCTGGGCGGCCACTTCGTAGAAGACCGCGTAGGCAGCCGCGTCGGCTATCTGCACCTGCAGCCGACACAGGCTGGTGTCGACATGAACCAAGGACTGCACACGGGGCAGTTCAGGCTTGCCTCCGGTAGCCTCGTGTCGGGCAGCTCTTCGTCTTCGCCGAGCTGTCCGCTCGACTCATCGTCTTCGAGCACGGTATGTGGCGACACTGAGGCGTGGTTCGATGTGCAGCTTTACCTGCAGGCTGCTGTGCTCGATGCGCCTGACGTGACTGAGGACTATATTGCTCCGACGGCTGAACCGACAATCGTACGTGTCGAGGTCGGCAACTCCGGCGATTTCACGCTCGATCAGATCGCAGTCAGCAATCTCGGGACGTGGCTCACCGTCGACGCCTACGGCGGCTCGGGCAATGAGCAGTGGGTCGATCTCGAAGTGGACGTCGAGATCATGACGGGGTTGACTGACCCGCCGGCAGCGTCGTACTACCACGACATCTCGCTCTCGGCGGCCAACGCGTACGCCCCCGGCGAGACGGATCTCTCGCCGATCGCACCTGAGATTGTGCGTGTGACGATTATCTGGACCGAGTCACCGTTGTTCGAGGCGGTGCCTAGTTCGGTGTCGTTCATACCGTCCATGTCGTGGGAGATTCCCGCGCCGGTGAGCGTGAACATCTTGGCGATTCGAGGTACTCCGTTCGAAGCAGTAGAGCTAGTCACTACTGATCCGGACTACCCGATCCCGACTTGGCTGAACTACTTGCTGTATGACGACTCGCCCTCCTTCACAAACCAGAGCTTGCTCTTGTGGGTCGACTCGCTACCGCTGTTGGAAAACGAGGAGGACTACAGGACTGTTCTGAAGATCAGAACGCGGAGCAATGTAGACGATCCGTACACGTACCAGGCTGAAGCCTTCATCTATCTGCCGGTCGATCTCGCTGAGGCTGCCTTCTACCGACGTGCCGGCTGTGAGATCCCGTTCATTCGGCGCATCACCGGCGAGCTGATCGAAGACTGCTACATTCCCCCTCTTCCGATACCGGTGATTCGTTGCTGCCCGCCACTCACTGCCGGCGGGGGCACGCCAGGTACATCAGGTACATCAGGTACATCAGGTACATCAGGTACATCAGGGCAGTCTGGCACGTCCGGCTGGTCGGGCAGATCAGGAACGTCGGGGATGTCAGGCACGTCGGGGCTATCGGGTGCATCAGGGCTGTCGGGCGCGTCAGGTACGGCAACATGCTGCACATCTGGCCCTGCGATCTAGGAACGTAATATGATCAAGTACCACCCGATGATCATTCAGACGTCAGATCTCCGTGACGGCTGCGAGGATCATGCAAATGCTGCTGCTGCGCGATTCGAGAAACTGAACGGCGTCAGGCCGCAGGTTGTACTGCAGAAGGACGTCGATGAGGAAATCAACAGATACTGGTACCCGGTGTGGATCTGGGACATCGCGCCTGATGACGCTGAGTACATTCTGTGTTTCGACTCTAAGATACTGCCCATGCGTAAGCTACCGGAGTTGCCTGACCTCAAGTTTGCTGCCGCCATGGATCGCCACGACCGCGTGAACCAGACGAAGGGCAGGTCACCGACTGTGGCCGCCTCGGGCAAGTGTTTCCAGATGCAGCTCTTCATCGCGCATCGTGACACGCGACCGGTGTTCGAAGAGCTGAAGCGGCTCGGCCGTACGGAGAAATACAACACACGCGACGGCGTTCCTGATGAGACGGGCTACGATCAGCGAATCTACTTCACGCCGCTGAATGACCTGATACAGTCCAACTTCGACGTATATGAGTTGACACGTGCCTGGAACTGGATTATCACATACGAGAAGCAGTACTACTTTGCGTCACCGTACATGATCAATTTCAACGGGAACGAGTACGGGGCGTGGTCGTACCTCAAGTACATCAGGAGCTTGGCTGAGCGAATCGAGGCGCTCGGCGGAACTCTCGATGGCCCACTCGAAGACGGGTGGCTCGGCGACCGCTCTAGCGACTGCGCTCCTCGATAACACATCGAAGGGGGCGCCTGCATGCCCGCTGATTATCTGCCTGTTATGCTGTCCATCGACCACCCGCATCCTGAGCTAGAGCAGTGGGTCGCTCAGCGGTTCGAGATGCTGAACGGGCAGCGTGTTCACATAGTTCACAAAGAGGACTTGCCGGAAGACGCACGCGCTGTTCACCCGGAGTACCTGCTGGCGTGGCTCTGGGATGTTGTTCCCAAAGATACGCAGCGCATTCTGCACGTAGACACCGACATCGTTCCATTGCGTCCGTTGCCTGACATCCCGGACGCGCCATTCGTTGCTGCGTCTGACTGTCGCGGCTACGTGGATCGCTGCGCAACGAGATATCCTGTGATCGCAACGTCGGACAACTTCTTCAATGAAGGCTTTTTTGTCGCGCGTCGCGACACGCAGTATATCTTCGAGCAGCTCAAGGCGTTCTCGATCTATCGTTCAGTTCCTGACACGACGAGTGGTGGGTTTTTGCAGATGCCCATCAACTTCCTTGTGCAATCGTCTGTGGACATCACTTGGCTTCCGCACGCGTGTAACACGATTGCGATTGACGCACATCCTGACATGAGCCCTGGGATAATCGCGCTCCATTTCTGTGTGCTTCCAAACGACACTAACTGGGTCATTATGAATACGCTGCGCACTATGCTCGGCTTGTCAAAGCTACCGTAAGCGGGAGAAAATTGTGGACGACTACCTACCGGTGATGCTCTCTGTCGATCATCCGTACCCCGAGATCGAGGCGTGGATTGCTGAACGCTTTGAGGCACTGAACAACAAGAAAGTCCTGGTGGTGCACGCTGAGGACTTGCCAGAAGAAGCGTTGTTCGGCCAGCCAACCTACGCGAAGGCGTGGCTCTGGGATGTCGTACCCAAGTACGTGCAGCGGATGCTCTACTTCGACTACGACATAGTTCCACTGCGCGCGCTGCCCGACATTCCTGACGTACCGTTTGCAGCAGTCCCTGACGCTCAATGGTATGTCGACAAGTTGCGAGCGATGTATCCGTTCTTCGAGAAGACGCGGCATGCGTTCAATGGCGGCTTCTTCATGGCGCGTAGGGACACGCGGCCATGCTTCGATCAGCTGAAGTCGTTTGCGCTTCGAACCGGTTGCGACAACCCGTATGCGCACGTCAGAGGCGCGGACGAGCAGACACCTATGAACCATCTGCTGCAGTCAACTTTCGCTGTGCACTGGCTGCCGCGCGAGTTTCACTGCTTGGTTCATACCGACTATGAGGAGTCAGCGGGAGCGTACATGCTTCACTTCCCCGGTACGCCCAGCAAGGCGCGGTGGTCGACCATGTCGCTACTGCGCAGCATACTTGGGACACGTCCGATCTTGGATGAGTGAGACATGAGAATCCAGCTTCTGTGTGATGGTGGCGGTATCGGCGATCTTCTTCGCCGGATCGGGATAGCGCGGTCGATCAAGTTGGCGTTGCCTGACGCCGAGATCTGGCTCTTTGCACTCGACCACCAAATCAAATGGGCGCAGCTAGATCCGATCGTGGATCAGCTCGTGTCTGTTACGTACGACGGTAGACGGCCCTTCAACGCGATACCTAACCCGCTCCTGTACCCATACCTCGAAACAGGCGCGCCGTTCTATGCGACAATCGATCTGTACGATCCGGCAGAGGCATACGAGGATCGGGAATCGCGGATCATCACACGCAGCCGCCCGGACACCTGGCTGTCTGTCGCGGAAGCGGTGCTTGGCTGTAAGCTGACGCATCAGCATTGCGTACTTGCGCAGCGCAAAGATGCCACTGTGCAGGCCGCTGTGAAGCTGCACGAGAAGCTCGGCGGACCTCCCGGGTTCTTGGTGGGATTGCAGCCGCTCTCGCACTGGCGCTGGCGGTCCATGGGTGATGCGCAGACGCACGCCGTCATCAGAGCCTTGAAGGAGAAGGGCGCGCAGTGCGTGCTGTTCCACCACGAGGACGAGCCAGTCAAACGCTGGGCTGAGGAGCTTGGAGTTGCCGCAGTTATTGGCGAGAAGCCTGAAGTGCTGGTCGAGATGGTCAGGGTCTGTGACGCGTTCATCTCTGGCGACAGTGGTTTCTTCCACATCGCCAATCTAGTGAACGTGCCTACTGTAGGGCTGTTCGCTCAGACAAACGGTGAGGCAATCGGACGAAACTACTCTACCTGCCGCACTATCAATGCTGGTCCTGCGGAGCGCGAAGGGTTGAGTTGTACATCACCATGCTACCGGCGCGCGACCTACGGCTGCGATCGAATGATCTGCGAGCTGGGCTGCCGCGCAATTCAGCGCATCGCGCCAGCGCGTGTAGTCGACGCTGTCATGGAGCTGATTCGTGAGCACAAGGGCAAGCACCTCCCGGCAGAAGAACGCGACAAGCGTGCGGCATTCCACATCTACGACTGACGGAAGCCAGAACATGGGATCGTCACTGCTGATCAGGAACACGCAGAGCCCAGGCGACATCATCGTCCTGTCAGCGATGCTGCGCGATCTGCACATAGCTCACCCCGGGAAGTTCACTACGTCGATCGCCGTCTCGCCAGGGGCCGAGGAGGCGTACTTCAACAACCCGAACATCTCGAAGATCATCCCCGCCGGGCGCGCGTCCAAGGACTCGACGCGGCAGTTCGGCAAGCCGTTCGTGGCGCACTACCCGCTCATCAAGACCTGCAACCAGCAGCGCAAGCACTTCCTGTGGGGCTTCATCGAGGACGTGAACAAGCGGCTGCATACGAACGTGAAGCTGACGCAGTTCCGGCCAGACCTCCACATGACCGAGCAGGAGATGGCGGAGCCGCTGATCGAACCGCCCTACTGGTTGTTTCTCGCTGGGGGCAAGACGGACTTCCGCACGAAGATCTGGAGTCGGGAGTACTGGAAGCAGGTGATCGGTGCGACGAAGGACCGAATACGCTGGGTCCAGTGCGGCGGCGGCAGCAAGAACCACATCATGCACGAGCAGATCCCCGGCGTGCAGCACTACATGGTCGCCAAGACGGGGCTCCGCAAGTTCATCAGGCTCATCTACCATGCCGAGGGCGTCGTGTGCGTCGTCACTGCCGCCATGCACATCGCCGCAGCGCTGAACAAGCCCTGCGTCGTGATCGCCGGCGGGCGTGAGCCGTGGTGGTGGGAGGGCTACACGCAGGAGAACCGTATCGCCAACATGCGTATCAGCGATCCCCGCTGGACGCCGCCGGCCGACGACGACTTCGTCGAGCATAAGTTCCTACACACGATGAACAAGCTGAGCTGTTGCAAGAACAAAGGCTGCTGGCGCTCGAAGCTGAAGGGCAGCTCGGTCTGCCACGACATCGTAGAGGTCGGCGGACAGCTCTTGCCGAAATGCAAAGCGATGATCACGCCCGACCAGGTCATTGGCGCGATGAACTCGTACTACGAGATGGAGAAGATCAAGAGCACAGGCGTCATCACTACGGTCGACAAGGCCGAGTCTGTGCTCTACTGCGTGTACGGCAAGGGTGACCCGGAGCTGGAGGCCACAATGCCCGAGACTCCGGTCGTCGTGAATGGCTGCAGTCGCGAAGAGGCACTACGTACGGCGCTCAAGACGGACACCGAGTGGGTGGTCTGGGCTGAGGCGGGCAGCCGCCCCAAGCCGGGGTGGTTCGAGCGGCTATACCTGACGCGCCCGCGTGTGATGGGTCGCATCTATAGAACGCAGACGCGCACGCACTACCCGCACCCGGGGCTCTTCATTGCGCACAGGGATCTCATCGACACGTCGGCGGATACGTTCGAGGGGATGTTCGCCAAGCTGCGACCAGCTGACTTCACATCCATTGATCAAGAAGTCACGATCCCGGTGCGGCTATGAGTCGCGGCCACAGCAAGAAAGTTCAGTACGAGCAGTTCCTCGCGCTCGACGATCCCATGGTCATCCGGATGCTTCGCGACCTCACGATCTACGACTACCTACCGTCGCTGCTCCCGCTGCGCGAGCACGTGTTCAGGGTCTACGCGAAGGCGAAGCGCTTCAACCTGCGTTCGCGTGGCGATGCTGACATGCTGCGCAAGGAGTATCGCCATCTCATCTCGATGTTCCATGCCCGCTTCCGCGCGGACGACTTCGACAAGCTCCGACGCTTCCTCCGCGAGCGCTGTCTCATCGAAGCCGAGTCGATTATTTTTGGTGATGAAATTCTTGACTCTCGCCGTTCGGAGGAGTAGCTTCCTCTCACAACTGCGAACGCGTTCGTACATCTAAAAAATGGCCCCTGTGCGCGTTATAATGAACTGGTGGATGGTCGTGCTCTTCGGTAAGTGCCGAAGAGCCCTTTTTCGTCTTGTCAGCCGGGGAGGAGGACAAGAATGCCGCGTCAGAATGTTTTTCAGACGGGATTCGGGCCGCCCGCAGGAAACGTACCGCGCGCTACAGTGCGGAACGAGGCAGGCGGAAAGGCGTACGAGTACACCCCGAGAGCGTTGGCCACGCAGCTGGCCATGACCTCGGTGTTCCGCAAGAGTTTCTACATCGAGGGCGACGTCCAGGTGACGAACTTCCTGAACGCCATCGACGCTGTTGGCGATCTGGAGTTCATCGCCAAGCTCGCCATCTACGCCCGGCACAAGGGCAAGATGAAGGACGCCCCTGTGGCGATCCTCGCGAGAATGTTCAAGCTGGAGAAGGACACCCTCGGCGCAGCGTTGGGCGACGACACGAGTATCGCGGAGCACATCTTTCCGTTCGTGGTTGACGCCACGAATATGCTCCAGAAGTTTGTGATGATGGTGCGCCCTTCGAGGGCGGGTCAGCGAATCCCCGAGGGGCAGCAGATGATGTCGCGGCTGACCGAGCGACGGTCACTGGGCACGCGCATGAAGAGGGTGATCACGAACCGGCTCCTGTCATGGGATCCCGCGTACGTGGCGTCCCGCAAGGGCGGCAATCGGCCGTCACTTGGCGATATAGTCAAGCTCGTACACCCTCGTCCGGCGACGGACGAGCAGCGTGCGTTGTTTGGCTACCTGATCGACAAGGAGCCCGGACCGGAGACGTATCTGTACACGGCGCTCCCGCAGTCGATCCGGCAGTTGCTGGCGTTCCTCGCCGACCCGGAGAACAAGCCGCTCCCGGAGCGGATGGACATCTTCCAGTACATCGGACAGATGCCCGAGGTACCGGCGAAGTGGTTCGAGCTTGCGCAGAAGATGAGCTGGACGCAGCTGATCAAGAGCTTGAACACTCTTGGTCGGCACAAGGCGTTCGAGGTGGCCGACGCTGAGGCGTGGGCTGCAACAAAGCTCGCCGAGCGCGCAGCGATACTCAAGAGCCGCGTGTTCCCGACGCAGATGCTGGCGGCCTACCGGGCGATCCAGCCCGCCGAGAGTCGCCACGGTTGGTACCAGCCGACGGAGCGTAAGCCGGACGCCTGGAACCCATCGGCGATGCTGAAGGGTGCGCTCGCTACGGCGCTCGACATCTCGGTGGAGAACGCGCCGCAGCTGCCAGGCAGGTCGTTGATCGGTATCGACTGCTCGGGCAGCATGACGTTCTCTATCACGGGCGACGACGGCAGCGGCGATGCATCCGCCGTTCGCGTGGTTGACTGTGCAGCGGTGTTTGGCGCGGCGTTGATGCGCCAGAACCCGGACAGCGTCGTCGTGCCGTATGACAGCCAGATACACCCGCTGCGCTGGCTGCCATCCGACCCGTGCTTGTCGCTCGCTGACAAGATCGCGGACATTGGCGGCGGCGCGACGCACACGCAGCTGGTCTTCCAGAAGGCCAACGAGCTGACGAACCCGCCGGACAACATCATTGTGCTGTCTGACAGTGAGGCGTGGGTCGGCCAGGGTCGCTACGGCTCGGCGTCGATGGAGTCGCTCGCGCGGCTGAAGCAGCGGAAGCCGGACGTGAAGGTGGTCTGCTGGAACCTTCAGGCTACGCCGTCGACGCAGCTGACCGGTCCCGGCGTGTTGAACATCGGCGGCTGGAGCGACGCCCTCTGGGACGTCGTTGCGAACTTCCTCACGAGCGGTACTGTCGATGAGGTAGTTGCCGCAGAGGATGTCGACGTCTGGGTGCGTGAAGTGGAAGCAATCGACCTCAATCCCGAGGCGCTGACCGAGTTCGCAAAGGCTTGCAGGCGCTGACGGATTGTGGTACTAAGAGTGTGGGGAGAATGCCGTAGAGACTACAACCAGCCTTCTAAGCTGACTCAAGTGTCTCTGCATCCCTCGTCTCCCCCAACTTCGGAAGTTACCGTGAATGCCGTGGAGGACTACATCCTTGAAAGATGATCACCGTCCTTCGCACCACTCGTCACGGTTCTTCATATATACGTGTGTGTGACCGCGAATGCCGCTTGGGACTACATCTATTGCGAGATACACGTCTCTTGCATTACTCGTCGCGGTCTTCATCAGTAGCAGGGAAGGGGAATACGGTAGGGTCTACAACACGATAACAGCGATGGACGCGATCGAATTAAGTAGACGCGTTCACCCTCTACAAACCGTCGGGAGTTGGCGGCTACGAGGCGTTTATTGTGTCGTATAACTCACGCGGAAGCCAAGCAGGTCGAACCGAAACGACCGAAGAGCGCCGGTTCCGGGCGTGGCTTCTTGTGCGACAGCGAAACCTCTGAGGGCTGTGTGGTCCTCTTTGACCCTATGACGTTTCTCGTCCCCCACCTGCTTCGGCCCGACGGTACCGCGTTCGGACGGTACTGTCGGGCTTTTCTTTTGCTACGAGTACAGCCG